>ERZ890510.542-NODE-542-length-29529-cov-8.639445_pt1 | contig 29529 bp, 25 predicted proteins | sample MGYA00521265_ERZ890510 | MGnify/ENA primary metagenome ERZ890510 (study PRJEB32303, sample SAMEA104408624) | aquatic metagenome | biome: Brackish water; feature: Chemocline; material: water | place: Baltic Sea | collected 2014-10-26T21:54:00 | depth 110 m ... | reverse complement strand
TCAACTGGTCGTGAATCCGAGATAATAAGTGGTAACGCTATCGGGGGCAGGTCAGTTCCCTGAGTGACTTGACCGAGAAAACCCCGGTTGAGGATTCTGTCAGAACTCAGCGCTCACCACCATTTCGGTCAGTTTAACTACAGGATTCATCACTGTAGTTAAGTCGATAATTCGCACACTAGAGTCGATCACTTATCTGTGAACTCAATCTCTTAATTGATAGCGCCGTGTTCATCCGAGAGCCCGATTCTCCTCGAACTCCACCAACCCCCACACGCCCGCAAGGCGACCACACCAACACTGCGCCACAGGATTCACACTGGCTGCTCTGGCTCTCTGAAATCAAACCTCATCACCGCTCGGGAAGTCTCTGCAACCAACCAACATATCGAATGGTGCCCGGTCTGCGAAAAACCTATGATCGTGCCTGTTATCTGACACCGTAAATGAACTGGCTCTTCGACCCGCTTTATGCCAATCTGATACGAGTCGGCCCTCCACTAGGTCACCCATATACGCTCCATTGGCTCGATATATTTCGTGTCGCCTGAATCGTCCTACATGCCGACCGTCAAAGGTCCACAAGTTTTCCCCTTCACGAAAACCAAAATAGTCTCCCGACCAAGTCCATAAATCATCTTTGGTCGGGTGCTCAGTTACATGCGAATCTCCGGTTCCATCAACCACATAGTGCGGTGGCACCTCGTCCGGGTGCAACTCTGGAGTCCTTAACACCTGAGCAGAGTACCCCTCTTCAAGTTCGTCCCCACTAATATGATGGCGCGCTACATGTAGATGTACAGAAATTCTGTTCAGAAGTTCATCAAAACCGGTGTGCTTGAGCACAAAATCCGTGGCCCCCACAGCAATAGCCTTACGCACTTCTTCAACATCGGCAGCAGCCGTGAACATTATCAGCGGAATTTTGGAAACTTGCCTGATGCGATGGCACAACTCGATACCGCTCAGACCTGGTAAGTTCATGTCGAGTAAAGCTAAGTCCGGATGAAACCGTTCGAACTCCGCCAGCCCCTCAATACCATCACTCGCCTCGGCTACCTCGAATTCCTCGTCTTCAAGCCAAGCGACCAATGCAGCGCGAATATCGGATTCATCCTCGACGATGAGAATCTTCAATGGCACTTTCGCACCGACCTTAAACTCAGGGCGAGGAAACCCTATTTAGATTCTCGCATTACAGGAATATGGGAAACTAGGTGGCAACCACCATGATTGTGACGATTACAGGCGGGTTATGGCGAATTTAATCAGAATACACACAAGTCATCCCAGAATCAGTAGTGAATGGCTCCATCAGATTCCGAAACCCACGCAATCACCGAAACTGCCAAAACTCAGAGCCGGCACCGACCGACGAACCACCGCGCTCGTCAAAAAACTATCCGCAGTCTCTGCAGTAGAAAATCCGATATCCGAGTGATGTTCGAAGTGTTCTCTTGGAAGTTGACGCAAAAAGGCGGTTTGGACAGGACATAGTAGAACTCCTCAGCAAATGAGAAACAATCCCACTCTGCCACAATGCTGAGTTCTGACTAGAACCCTGACTAGCTGTACGCAACTTGGCAAAAACCGTGATTGCAGTAGCCATACGGATTCTTCGCCAAATACTGCTGATGCTCTTCCTCGGCGTAATAGAACTTGCCAGCCTCAGCAATTTCCGTCGTGGTTTCTCCAAATCCCGACTCATCTAAGCCCGCCTGATACCTCGCCATGCTTGCTCGAGCGGCTTCTAACTGAACTTCATTCGTTCCGTAGATCGCCGTCCGGTACTGACTCCCAATGTCATTACCCTGACCCATGTACTGCGTCGGATCGTGATTCTCCCAGAACACCTTGAACAGCGTGTCCAGATCAACCTCAGCAGGGTCGAATACAACCAACACCGCTTCAGTGTGACCCGTTCGAGAAGTACACGTCTCTGGATACGTCGGGTTCGGCGTCGTCCCACCGCTATACCCTGCAGCCGTCGTATACACCCGAGGTACAACCCAGAAGAGCCGTTCGGCACCCCAGAAGCACCCCATCCCAAAGATGATCGTCTCCATCTGATCCGGGAACGGAGCCAGCATCGAAGTCCCGTTCACAACGTGCTTGCCGCTAATCTGCAGCGGAGTCGTCCGACCCGGCAAGCAATCTTCCGGCGCAGGCACTCCAGCAGGTTTGGTTCGAAAGAAATTCATATAACTAACTCCTAAGACCAAGTACGGATCGCGCCGCAGTAGCGGTTTCCGTTACCTGTTCTATAGTCCCCATTCCAAACATGCAGGCTTCAACACCCACATCATTGAAAACATACTCAAACGCCTGCGTCCCAAGATAACGACCACCCGCCATCGGCTTAATCGCTATCACCGGCTTATCCGTCTGACGCACAGCATCAACAACTCGTTCTTGAATCGGGAACATATACATCCCCGGCTCGTTTATCGGCACGATATATCCATCGAGATCAATACCGTTTTCTTCAAGAAGCGGAATCGTGATTCCACCGTGATGAACACTCGAAATAACCGTATCGAACCGGCTCCGCAGAAAGGACACATATTCCTTAATCAAATCGAACCTGCCAACCGCCGCCAGCAAATCAATCTCCGCTCCGGGGTCAGCAACCAAAATCTTGCACCCAGCGAAGAATCCCAAATACTGCTCAAGCGTGCCGTAGTCGATCTCGAAATTCTCGGCTTCAGCGCGACTATACGGCTCGACAGTCTTCGGAGTCACCAAATTATCGAGCGTCCCGCCAACCGTGTAACGAAGTATCTCGTCCCTCGAAACCTGCTCCAAATACGCCTCTTCGCCAACAGCCGCCAAATCGTACCCAAACAACGTCGAATGCGCCCGCTGGGAATAAGAAACAATTTCGCCGTTCAACTTAATCGGAATCAAGATGTAAGCGAGCAAGCCAATCTCAGTCTTCAGCCGACGTTCGGTCTCCCAGATCGCTTGCAGGTGAAGTCGATTCAACTCAGGGATCATGTGATCGACCTGCGTTACCGTGAATCCAAAATTCTGAACAGCATGTTCAATCACATCAGCTACCGGACTCACTTCGCCAAATAGCGCGAGATTCTCAACATCACGCTGCACATCCTGATAAGAAACCCCATCGAACGGATGAATCCCCATCGATAAACGTGGAAAGTCGATCTTGCCCAGTGGCGTTGTCGGTATCGATTGAACTCTGCTGTGGATAGACATTAGACGGTGTTACTCATCTCTCGGGAATCAGCAAGAAACAAATTCCCTAGTGGCTTGCCATGATTGTAAACATTCCACGACGAAGCGTTTCATCGAGTCCACTCACAATCCACTGCGTTACCACTGTTTGAATTGCTCTGAATTGCCGTTACAACTGCATCCACCACTTGCAAACGCAACTTCCACCACCCGACACCAACGCACTCAGCAATTATTCATAAACTTTTCACACCAATTGTCACCGTACGAAACGCATCTCATCTACTATCGAATCAGTGAACTGACTACCCCAATTCTTGAAGGGCGGCAGGTAATGATTTATAGAGCAGGATGGGTCATACACATTGGCCTAGCACGGCCATCACAGCGATTGGCTGTCGATGGCGGCAGGATTCACCGGGTCGGTAACAACTAGAAACACAAGCCGGAAATCGCCGTAAAAAGCGTCGGCTACACAAAGTGATAACCAAAACAATAATCGACCCGTCTGAACCGAGTGATCACAAGCGATCAAAACGGCAACTTACTAACAGCTAAGTTGCCGTTTACATTTAAAAAAGCAAAAGGTGCCAAATGAACCTGAAATCGATCGAGAAAATTGTGCTGCCGCTAGATGGCTCCGATCTTGCAGCCACCGCCATGCCGTGGGCTGGATTAATTTCAAGCAACACACATGCATCCATCGATCTCGTAAGTGCTGTCAGTGCTGATGACGAACCAACCAATCTATCCACACTGGCGAACCGACTCGAAAAATCCAAATCTAAACTGCAATCACAATCCCCCCACGTATCCGCCTTTGCCGAAGAAGGAAATCCACCAGCCGTTATCGCCGCTCACGTCCAACGCACAAACGCCGATCTGATAGTCATGGCGAGCCACGGATACTCCGGTGCAATCGAACGTCTTTTAGGTAGCGTTTCATTCTGGCTTCTACGCCTCACAACTACCCCCGTGATGATAGTTAAACCCCAAAGCGGCCCACCCGTCGTGCAAAAAATTCTCTACCCGCTAGGTGGAGGTATCTCAGAAGTAGAAGGGCTTGAACTAGCAGCAGGACTCGCCAGAGATCTTTCAACCCCGCTGTCCTTGGTTCACATCACAGAATCTTCATATAGCGCACCAGAAAAAGTTGAACGGTACATGCAAGCTCTAGCAGAACAGAACATCGAAGCGGAAGTGCACGTTGAACAAGGTGAACCCAAAGAACGTATCACGCAAATCGTCAACGATCAGCCAGGAACACTCGTCGTACTGGAAAGCGCAACCTCAACTGGCATCGACCTTACAAAAACCGGCAGCTTCGCCGAACACCTATTCATTCACACCACCATGCCCACAATCGTCCTATCAAAAGTCATCTAATGGTCATTCCGTCCAGTAGTTGAACTGCGTCATATTTAAGTGACATCCCTTGCCTCGTCCACTAAATAAGCTCGCACCGCTCCAGGTCGTATCCTGAATTAGGTCAGATCTTGCGCTGTAATTAATGACGAACTCCAGCCGATTACATTTCGAAGCATCGTCAATGCCATGTTGAAATCCACCATTCACACCAGTAACGACCACAAAACCACGTAAGCACATCCGCTGGTCAATTGTTATAGTCCCTAAATTCTTCGCCATAACCTCTAGGGATATCGAAACATGCGTAACCGATCAACGGCCTTCACTCTCGCCGTACTTATGACACTGGCAACGCTAGTAACTGCCACCGCTGCATGTGCCACTGATGTCGAAGAGGCAGAATACAAAGCCGCTGACGAAGTAAAGGCCCTACAGACCGCCGTGACAGAAAGTGGAGAACCTATTCCGACCCCGGTCACAACCGGTGGCACCGTAGATACATCCATCGTAAGTCCAATTACAGCGGCGTTCTTTCACGAACGTCAGGCAACCGACTACTCAGTCACACTCGGTCCATTGGATAGTTTTGGTGTGTGGGGGGGGGCTTTGGTTGCGGATCTACTCTTTCCTCTGGTCCAGCGGCGCCCGCCAATATCACCTGGGAACATCCTCATCCACCATGTGATGAAACAACAAATCATGCCGACAAAGAAATTACGCTCACTCTCAGCGTGACAACATATCAAGGCATTAAGGAAGCAGTCTGCAAATATCAAGGTGCAGAGTCCGGGGTCGGCGAACCTTGCGTCTGGGAGTAACCAGTATCAAAACTCAAACTCAGCCGACCAATCACTCCGACCGATAATGCGATCACCCGAGCGATATGAAGAAGGTTGATCTTGCCAGTGCCAACGGAATCAGAGAAACCAGAGAAAACCGATCTCAGCGGTTGGGATCTTCATCGCTCTGCGTTAGAAAATAGGGCCGATATCGCTGGCGATTTGATCAACGCTGGCGCCGACCTCGAAGCTCGCGATCACGATGGCTGCACACCACTTCACATCACAGCATGGGAAAATTCAATCGACGTAGCTCGACTAATAATCGAACGAGGCGCAGAAATCGATGCTACCGATGAAGATGCCGATACTCCGCTGCACATGGCTGCCTGGAAGAACTCCCTCGAAGTCGCCAGCCTGCTTATCGAACACGGTGCCAACACACTCGCTAAAGACGAAGGCGGTCGAACACCCCTAGACCGTGCATCCGTTGAGAACTATCCGTACGCGCGTTCAGAAGCCGTGGCTAATCTCTTGAACTCTCGAACAAATTAAATCCCGATCCGACTTCTGCCGAGCAGCGGCACCCTCCGGCAGGCAATTCGTATGCGCCAAACCCTCACGTTCTCAAATCCCTCAGACTCTTAAATAACAAGGCGGCCCCAATACGGAACCGCCCCAAAAACCATCCTAATCGAACGCATCGCCCCAATAGCTCCAAGCGATACGATCATCTCTGTGACCGAACTTCAGCTAGTTGACCTTCTTCGACAAATCCGCACCAGCCTTGAACTTCACAACGTTCTTGGTGGTACTACCAGTCTGAGGATTCCGCCCCACACGCTCGGTAAACGCAGCCGCAGCATCAAACTCTACGATATTGAGCCGTCGTCCCCGACCTTCTTCAACCGAAAACTCCCCGAAATCAGTGGCGTCCACATCATCTCTGATCACCAACTGACCAGTCGTAACCGATTTGAAACTGTTCAGGCACCTGAGAGCCAGATCAGCTCCAAGCGGCTTCGGTGATCCATCGTCAGCTTTAGCCATCAGAGCAACAATTTCTGTGTCCGACACCGTGCAAAACAGACCATGCAACCACTCCGGTGCTCCACCGGCCAACCACACGCACCCACGCTCCCGAGCCGATAAATCATCTTGCCCCACGAGTGACCGAGCTGCCCGCTTGGATATCGAAAACGATCCAAATCCAACAAGTTGAACGGTGTTACCTTTTCTCAATGCCGTAGCGATAGCGGCTGGCATCGCTTCTAATGCCCGCTTTGCGTCCGCCTTGCTCAAACCAGCGTCCTTCGCAATAGCGTCAACAAGCTCGCCCTTGTTCATAGCCGATGCTTCTTGTGTGTTTGCAAACGTAAACGCGGAAAATGCGACTATCAGAGCAAAGACAATCAGTAACTTTTTCATGGTGACCTCTTTTGGATGAACCGCCATTGTAAAAGGCTAACCATCGAATATAGGATGAAAATCTCTCAACTTCCTCGTACGACTCAAAAGATGAACCACCTACGTCCCTAACATAAAGAGGCGATCCCACCGGGATCGCCTCTTGAAGCCCTATTCAAAGCTGCAAACCATGGGGGCTTTTCATCCCCCAATCCCAAAAGAAAAACGCCCCGGTAAACCGAGGCGTATTCAATCATCAGCGAGCTTCGACTACCGATCACCGCTTCTGGTCGATCGAAACGACGAGTTGTTCGGATTCATTTTATTGCTACGACTACTCGCCGCCGCCTTCGCACCCTGCCTGTTTGGATTCGCCGGATTCGGGCGACCATCGTTCGGTGTGCTACTTCCAGTTCCGACAGCATCACTAGATACCCGTGGTTGAAATTCACCTCGACCAAACAAATCTTCCATCAACTCGCTTCGTCTCATCGGTCGACCATCCAGCCCCGCTGAAGTCAGAAGTGCATCAAGCTGCAACCTGATTCGGAAATATCGTTCATCGAGCTGCCGAACACCTTTTTTCGGATCACCCTCAACAAGTCTTGCCACCTCGTCCGATAGTGCCAGATCGATACGCTCGGCTAAATGACGGTGAATTTCTGCTCGCTTTTCGTCGACGAAACTCCCAATGCGCTCAGCCATCCCCTCAGGCTCATCGTCATCTAGCAGTTTTCCAATTCCTTCACCGAGAGAAATCTCGAACTCAAGCCACTCTTGTTGTCTATCAGCGTTCACTTTCGACATAGTATTTTCCTCTCACCCAATCGGCGGCACCTACAACCAACAATGCAATTCAACTGCACCAATGGCTTCATCAACATCAATAGATTGAGCATAACTCAAAGTAGCCTCAGTGTTGAAGCATCCTGCACACCTTTACACCAATCTAAACCGAACGAAAACTTAAACCCACAACAACCACGTACCCCCCAAATCGTAAAAACTCCAACCCACCCAGCCCTCGTAACTCAACTGAAAACAACCCCACTCTCCGAAACCGTGAACGCAAATAGACCCGCACAGTCGGTGCAACTTAAACAAAAACGCCCCGACCAAAAGCCGAGGCGAATTCACCGTTTTGTACCTCGTCGAGATACGCATCTGCCGTCTTATTTAAGAACGGTCACGTGACCCTTACCAGCGTTTTCATACGCCTTTGTCGCGTTGAAGAACTTCACTGTTCCGTTTGATCGAAGACCAACACCCCCAACACCACTACCAATCAATACATCCGCTTGCGTCATAACGCCATCGCAGTCGTTGTCTACACCGTCATTGATCTCCGGAGCACCGGTGTAAACCGCATCGTTGGTGTCGTCACAATCATCCCCACCATGAGCGATGGAAAGCTGTCCATCACCATCTGCATCCTCATCGATTAAACCATCGCAGTCGTTATCCACACCGTCGTTGATCTCTTTTGCACCCGGATTAATCAAACTATTACCGTCATCGCAATCGTCACCACCATAACGGGCATCGAAGTACTTATCCCCATCAAGGTCTACATCATGAACATCTTTAGTTCCATCATGATTAGCACTAACAGTAGCGACAGGACCCACCATCAGAAAAGTACCTAATACAAGTAGTCCCAAGATTGTTAAAAGAGAAGCTTGCGAAAGTTTCAAGAAACATGTCCTTTCGAACATTCAAATTAAGATTCATGCCAGCCGAATGAACAGGAAATGTACCAGCTTATCCAGCACCGCGGGTTGCATTTAGCGCAATCAAATCCTGAAGGTGTTCATGCAAGTACCCAGACATTCAAAAGGAAATCCAAAACCGCCTGCACCTTAAACGAAAACGCCCCAACCAAAACCGAGCCACATCGACGATTCTGGCAACACAAACTTCGTCCACATTGGAAGCAAATCCGTGTGCCTACTAGGTAGTTTCCACGATGCGAGCGTGCTGGTAATACGCAAAAATCATTGGTGAAGCGTACGAGCTACTCCCGCAGGGCTGAATGAGCAAAATACCCAATGAACGCACTGTTCCTGAACGCCACCACCAACGACAACCTCTCTGCAATTCAGGAAGTCGAAGAACAAGGTCATCACGTCCGAATTGCGAACTCACTTCAGTCAGCCATTCGCGACATCGAAAATAGCGATCCCGATCTGATCGTGATTAACGCCGACCTCGAATTCAGTTCTACCGATGCGCTCTTGTATCTACGGCACGCATTCCGAGGAAACATCGTTGCATACGGTGAAAATATCTCCCCCGCCACTCGCCAGTACCTGGCACATGTCGGCATCGCTACCGTCCTCGACTCCATCTCCGACGTCATCGCGCAACAGCACCTGAATTCCCAGGCACTTGCTCCCTCGCAAGCTGCCTAGGCGAATATCCACAGCGAGAATCCACCACAGCGATAACCTCGTCAGCGTCAATCGCCTCCGCACACCTCAACGTAGTCTGCTAATTAACCCGCACATCGTGCAAAAAAAAGAAGCGACAACCACCATGGGTTGTCGCTTCCATCACTATCAGTTATCGGGTCAAACGAATCAGAAATTCTTTGGTTACCGCTTTGCGTAGCCGTCGTATATCACAACGATTTCCGGCTTGTTATTGCAATGTGTTACTGACTCGGTGATCCCTGCCGCCGTATGAAGTTATGCACCACTACGGCAAAATTATGTTGGCGTATGTTATCTATCCCTCCTATGACTCGTTATCGTCGTCGCTCTTAAATGAGAGGGGTGATCTCTAATCTCAATCCTATGAGATTAGCCCGCGAATAGGCACATTTCTACGTGAAATCTTTGTGAACAATTCCAACGGTTCGACATAAGAAACGTCGTGATCGACCGAAAAAGAAAACGCCCCGGCCGAAGCCGAGGCGCAATACAAAATAATCTGGTGATTGACTACCAGCTCAGTGCGTGGACACCAGCAATCGGCTCGTCCCCACCAACCGCCGCTGCTCCCCGGTGAGTCCACGGCTTCGGAGTACGGTACTCTATCCAAATGTGCGACGAGGGCTGATTGCTAAATGTTAGTTCAGAAGCTGAATCATCCACCGGCAACTGTGACCGTTTGTGGGCAGGCGTGCGCTATGCCAACAATTTCACCGCCGGTCCTACCCACAAAAACCGGCAATTCCCCGGAATCGACCGGCAAAACTGCCGCTCTGGTGTGATGCAATGTAGTGGGTGTTGAGTTCAGGAAGGGGGCAGCAATGTAGAATTCTGAAATACCATGGAGCCTTATGACAAAACAAGTTAGTAAATCGACCATTCGCAGCACGAAGACGAAGGCCAAATCAACTTCTAAACAGAAGCATAAAGTTCAGGGCCGGGGTTACTGTATTCGGTGTGCGACCGGGATCGACTTTTCCACTGACAAGCCCCTGTGTGACAAGGATTACACGATCTGGGCAGAGTACGAAGACCCCAAATACGCCGAGGAATACTGTCACTCTTGCGGCAAAGAAAAAAACACCTCATACGTAAAGCCACTTTGTATCACTTGTTTCAAGAAAATAGCCAAAGGTACCGACGCACCAAAACGATCTGCCCCGCCGTGGTTCCGGAAGTCTGCAAAAAAGTGACGATGTGACGAAGTGTGACGGTCCAAACCTACTCTCTACTCTTCTTCTCCTTCTTTATTCTCAGAGAAATAAGCATCGGAGTAAGACCAAGCCACCAATCCTCAACTAGAATCAATCCCCGCATGCCCTCGTAGCTCAGCTGGATAGAGTACCGGCCTCCGAAGCCGGGAGCGCGAGTTCGAGTCTCGCCGAGGGCGCCATTTTCTTCGTCACAATCAAAAGTGTGACATAGCGATTAGCCAAATCACGCAAACCCGGCTAACCTGCAATTAAGTCACTCAACGGCAACGCAGCCAACCAACTGCAAACCCGCAAGCCTTACCGGCCCCGCTCCAAGTTCGACTCCATGCGCTACGCTCGCAGGATGCAACTAAAACGAGCACCAGAGTGACCAAAAAACCTCCTGATCCCTCCAGTTTTGGTCGGACACACCAACTATGATGTTGATCGTATGTGGCTAACTCCCACGTCCGATAAACATGTCGGAAAATGATGCCGGATTGAAAATTAGCGGTTCAAAAAATCTCCACAACACCCGTGTCGATCCCAAACAAACCAACCTACCGAACTTGGCGGTGCAACCGATGACCGGTCGCACTGAATTCGCAGGACGTAACGAGCGCGTTCACCACGTATTGCGTCGATTGATCGACGATGTGCGAGTGCAGCGCGGACTTGAACGAATCACGATTGTCACGCCTACGAATCAGGCGTCTTTCTACATTCGACGCTCTCTCGCAAAAGAAGGCTTGTTCAATGTCGATTTCAAGCGTCTTGAAGACGTCGCAGAACATTTGGCAGGTCGAGATTTCAAACAACGATTGCTCCATGATCTTCAGGCGTCAGAGTTCGTTTTCGAGGCGGCGCGTGATGTAACACTCGGCTCGAAGCTCGGTGGCGAGAGTGTTTCACCTCAGCTTCAAACGGCGTTGCACTCGACGTTCCGAGAGCTTGAGTTGCTTGATCGCGCTCAACTGGATCAACTGGCAGCGGAGGGTGATGTTCTTCGCGAGCTTGTGTTGCGTTTCGATAAGTACATGAAGTTGGCCGAGCCGTATCGACGTGGCTCGCTTGTCGCTCAACGTGCGGCTAAAAACATCGTCACCGGCAAGTCGGAAAACCTACTTAATGCGCTCGGTACTGTCTTGCTTGTCGAGGCGTCGGTTGTGGCTCCGGTGCAGCGTCCGTTGTTCGATGCGCTGGCAGGTATGCCAAATACGGTGACTGTGACGATTGTCGATTCTCCGCCTGAGATCGATTTGCCTGATCACCCAGTGGAGGAGAGTCACCGACTGAGTCCAATCGGTGTTCCCGATGTTGCTGAGGAGGTTCGGGCGGTGGTGAGGGAGGTCGTGAATCAGGCTCGATCAGGCAAGACATTCGCTCGTATGGCTGTGGTCTTCGAGGATGATAGCTATTCGAGCCGGATTGCTGAGGCTCTGGAGCTTGCCGAAATTCCGGTTTCAGGACCCGATCGTACGGCGCTTTCTGATGCTCCAGAGGGCCAGTTTGTTACGGGTCTCCTCGATATCTTCCACAACGATTTCAGCCGACTCGATCTCACAGCTTGGCTGTCGAGCGCTCCGGTGAAAGATCCTTCGTCTGGAAAGGTTGTTCCTGCTGCCAGATGGGATGCTATTTCTCGATCTGCTGGTGTTACGTCGTCGGTGCAGGATAGTTGGATTCCTCGTTTAGATAGATTCGCAAAGAATGTTGTGCGACATGCCGAGCGTTCGTCACGTCTCGATGAGGGCAGGGCAAATGAGGTCGATGCTGCTCGGTCGGATGCCGAGTATGCGGTGTGGCTGAAAAAGTTTGTTGTAACCCTCGCCGAACGCGTGCCGACCGATGCCGAGAATTCCTGGTCGGGTTTCGGTAAGTGGCTCCGCTCGATGGTCGAAGATTTCTTGATGCCAGAGGATCCAGATTCAACCCGTTCTCAGTCAACCCGCTTGCTAACTCTGATCGACCGTTTGGAGTCGTTGGAGACGGATGGACCTTTGCCGATGTTCGAACACTGCGCCGGTGTGCTGCGAGAGCAACTCAGTAAGCGTTCGGCTGGACTCCGTTCGTTGGGTGCAGGTGTTTACGTTGGACCCGTTTGGACGGCTGCTGGCTGTCCGTTCGATACGGTTTTTGTTGTCGGTATGTCCGAGGGGCGATACCCAAGTCCCGGTTTCACCGATCCGCTGCTTCCCGATCCTTTAAAGAAGGAAATCGATCCCGCTGGATTGTCTTTGGGCACTGTCGAACGACGAGTAACAGAAAGCCATCAGGCGTTCGTCTCTGTTCTGGAAAATGCCGAGCAGGTGTTCATGTACTGGCCAAGCGGAATCCCCGGTGAGTCGAGAGAGTTCGGCCCCGCCCGTTGGTTCCTGTCGGCTGTGCGAGAGGTCTCTGGCTTGCCGTTGTTGCAGGCTGGAAAACTCTTGGAAGGCGGTATTCCCGGTCTCACTATTCACCGTCGATCTGATTCGATGCACCTTCCTTTAAGTAAGGCTGGCGATGCACACGAGTATGACGTTATCGGTGCTAGAAGCTGGAACATTAATGGCAATACTCCCGAGTCGTTCCCGCTGGCAACAGAGGTTGCTTCGATTTTAGATTCGGTGAAGTTCGAGTCTGCCCAAGAGGGTCCTGTCTGGACGGAATACGATGGCAAGCTCGATCTGAGTGTTACTGGTGCCAGTTCTGGAATTTCCGAAACCGTCGGATCGGCTACTGCATTCGAAACCTATGCGGCGTGCCCGTACCGTTACTTCCTGTCGAGACGACTTCATATCGAGCCGACCGAGTCTCCGGAGCCTGAGTTGGCTCTCGATGCTCTCACTTTCGGAACGCTGATTCACGATGTCCTCGAAAAGTTCGCGTTGTGGAGAATGGAATCCAAATCGGACGTTCCGTCGCGGGTGGATCAAGAAAAATGGTTACGATCCTCTACCACCGAACATGTCGAGAAGCTTAAGGAGGACACACCCGGCAGATCCGAGGGTGCGTGGAAGATCGAGCTGTCCCGAGCATGGCTCATTCTGCGTCAGTGGCTCCGCCGCGAGCCTGATACCGCCGACCAACCAGATATGCGTCAGGTTGAAGCTGAATATTCGTTCGGAAGCGACCGACCAAATTCCAACAGCGGTCCCGCGGTTGAGGTGCGGACTGCTTCAGGAAAAACGGTCAAGTTCCGTGGTCAGGTCGACCGAGTAGACATTTCCGAGGATGGCAGTCGAGTTATCGTCTACGACTACAAATCTGGCGGTAATAGCTCGTATTCGAAACTCGATTCCGACCCTGTAAAGAAGGGTACGAAACTACAACTTCCGCTTTATTCGAAGGCGGTTGCAAACAAGTACCCAGATGCTGACATTTTCGCTTCCTACTGGTTCGTCCGAGAAAATGCTTCCGAACTAAAACCCGCTCCTAGCGACTACGACAGTGCTAAGGCGGAAACCGCTCTCACATCTGCGGTCGAAACAATCGTTGAGGGTATCGAAGCTGGTATCTACCCTGCACGCCCCGGTGATTCCGCAAGTTGGGGCGAAAGCAACGAGTCGTTCGAGAATTGCATGTTCTGTGAATACGCCAGGGTCTGCCCAAAAAGTAAGGCGCGACTCTGGAACTCCAAGAAGGAATCCGACCCCGCATTAGTGAACTATCTGAATCTTGCGGAGGATCGAGAATGACCAACTCCCCATACGACAGTGATCCAACCCGTGACCGTATAGTCGGTGCCGTTGAAGGCTCGCTAAATCAAACGATCTACGCAGGTGCCGGTGCAGGAACTGGCAAGACTCAGGCGCTGGTCGAACGCATTGCCAATCTGATCATGATCGCCGGTGTCAGCTCCGAAAATATCGCGGCTGTGACATTCACAAAAGCGGCAGCTTCGGAACTGCGCCAGCGCGTTCGTGAAGAACTAGAACGCCGTCAGGCAGAGTCTATTAAGTCGGATGAAAAACAACACGATTCTCCATTAGCACGCGCTCTCGATTCCTTGGATTCTGCTTTCATCGGCACAATTCACAGCTTTGCCCAAAGCCTCTTAAGAGAACGGCCACTTTCCGTGGGGTTGCCTCCAGTTTTCGAAACACAAGATGAGGTGCAGGGCAGTGCTAGATTCGATGAAGAATGGTCGGCATGGCTTAATGAGGCACTGTCGAATCCAGAGTTCGCTGATGCGGTTGTAAATGCCCAGCGTTTGGGACTTCGACAGCCACTTGCCGACCTCCGAAATCTCGCTGAAGAACTCCACGCAAATTACGATCTGGTTGAGAGGATCGGCGCACTCCCACGCCCCGGTCAGACCGATGCTCCGACATTGGTTCTTGAGGCTGTTCGATCTGATCTTGAATTGGCTCTTGATCTACGAGACAACTGCATAAATCCCGAAGATAAATTGCTACTGCATCTGGGTTCATTGGTTAACCAAACTGTTCGGTGGATAAACGAAGCACTCGAAAGTGATTCCGAAGAAGAATGCGTTATCGCGTTAACCCAAATTGCCAAGCTAACTGTCGTTGGCGGACGCAAGACCGATTGGACGGATTTGCCGAGTGGTGAATCGAGCATCGAAGAAGTCAGGTCACTACTCGCACAAGCCCAAGAACGTATCGAATCAGGCCGGCAATCCCTCGGTGAATCCACGGTCATTCCACTCGTGAATGCCGTGAGGAAAATGGTGCTTGACTACGCACAAAAACGATGTGATGAGGGACTTCTTGAGTTTCAGGATTTACTGGTGTTGTCATGCGAACTGCTCGATTCAGATGACGAGGTTCGTCGATATTTCCAAAAGCGATACACCCATGTATTAATCGACGAGTTTCAAGACACCGACCCACTCCAGCTCAAGCTGGCAATGCGATTGGCTGATCGTCACCACGGCTCAAACGGAAGTGGCACGCCATCACCCGGCGCACTATTCGTAGTAGGTGATGGCAAGCAGTCGATTTATCGATTCCGTAGAGCCGATTTGACCCAACTCCAAGGACTCGTTGAATCACTGGGAGCAGAACGACTTACTCTGACCAAGAATTATCGGTCACACCCAGAGATCCTGAACTGGGTCAATGCCATCTTCAACCCGTGGATGAACGGTCCGAAGGACTCTGCACAGAATCCCAATCAGGCAAGTTACATCGCTATTGAACCCGGACAAAAAAAGTACAACGAATCCAGCAAGCCGCGAGTGATGATCGCCGGTGGACCTGCGGATGGAACAGTTGATATCGCAAGAGAATCTGAATCTCGAGATATTGCAGAACTCGCCTTAAGCGTTGGGGCAGGTGAGTGGTCACTTCCCGACGGTAAAGACGGTATGCGTGAGTCCGACTATCGAGACCTATGCGTCCTAATGCCACGTCGTACAGCACTTTCGTATCTGGAAGATGCCTTCTTCGAAAACAACATCCCATACATCCTCGAAGGTCAGGCTCCGATTTTCGAATCACAAACCGTTCATGAACTGAGCAACAACCTTGTAGCAATCGACGACCCAACAGATCAGGTAGCGATTGTCGCCGCACTGAAGTCCGCAGCGTGGGGATGCTCGGATCAAGATCTGTACGAATGGGCTTCGGCGGGACGTAAGTTTGAGTACGCTCGAAAACCATACAAGGTCAGCGAATTCGACCCGGAGTCAGGCGCTCATAAGGTGGCGGTCGGATTAGCCGGATTGGCTAAATATCACGCAAACCGACAGCGTTACTCGACTCCATCTTTGATCGAGCAATTTGTACGCGAACGGCGACTTCGAGAAGTGGTCGCACTATCGAATCCGAATGGTGACCGTGAACGTCTGATGGATCTGATCATCGAAATGTCTCGATCACTTCAACGGTCAGGCACCGGCTCGCTACGAGAGTTCGTTCGATGGATCTCCAGACAGGCAGAAGCCGGTGTACGAGTCGCCGAAGGTGCACTCTCTAACAGCGAAATTAACGCAGTTCGGGTGATGACAGTCCACGCAGCAAAAGGGCTCGAATTTCCAATCGTGGCGTTGATGGGTTTACAAGTGAATGCCTCCGCTCCAAAAGGCAACTCAATAACGAAAGAGGAATTCGGTAAACCGGTTATGGCAGTGAAACTGGGTTCGACGAAGCTCGGGCTGGCAACAGCCGATTACGAAGCGAAGGCGAACGCCAGCAAAGAAGCAGACTCCGCTGAGCAAGTGCGATTGGCATATGTTGGCGCAACTCGGGCCAGAGAACACCTGATTGTCAGCGTGTACCGTTCTGCCAAAGACACAACGACGCTCGCTGCAAAGATCAGTGAGTTTGACGATCTGACCACTCTGTCAAAGCAGTTCGAGATCGCTCCAGTTGAAGACGGAAATCGTACTCGCACCGACAACTCCCCTTCAGTTGTCAGCGAGTCGTATTCACTCGATCACAGATCTGAGTGGAACGATGACCTGAAATCGGTCATGCAAACCGCAAGATACCGGGGATACGTCACTCCGTCTGACCTAGCCGATCACACCATGTTCTCAGCGCCGAAACCCGAAGACAATATCGAATCGACTGAGTGGAACACAGCACGTCGTGGTCGCGGTGGAACAGACATCGGATCGGCAGTTCACGAGGTGCTACAAGACATCAACTTTGACGACCCGTCAAACCTTGATGAGCTTGTGCAACTGGCAATTGACGCCTACTCGATACCCGATCTTCGAGACGACGTGGCAAAGCTAGTAAGGAATGTCCTGCAGAGTCCAACCGTGGCGAAAGCTACGAGCAGCAACAGTTGGAGCGAAGCGTGGGTTGCTGCTGAGATCGATGATGGCATTGAAATCGAAGGATCGGTCGACCTCATGATCAAGCATGAAGATGATTCCATAACCATCATCGACTACAAGACGGATCGGGTGATGGGCGATCTACTGGAAGACCGCGCACGAGGCTACGAAAACCAACTCGCCGGATATGTCTTGATACTCGAAAAATTGGGAATGTCAGTAAGAGACGCTGTCCTGGTATTCGCTGATGGCGGCAAAGATGGCAACGCAAGCGAGTACTTCATCAAGGATCTTCAAGAAGCTAAGACTGCCGCGCGTAGTAAAATTCACCGTAAAATCGGCTGACGAATATTTATTGGTTCCGCTGTAGATTGACTCCGAAACTGACAAACTCACGTTAAGATCGCCATCTGCATATTTCTAATTACAAATTCGGAGGAATTAAATGGGGCTACTCGACGGTAAAAAAGCACTAATAACAGGCGCACGAAAAGGCATCGGCCGCGGTATCGCACTGACTCTAGCGAACGAAGGTGCAGACGTAGGAATCAACGATATCGTTGATGACGAAGTATCCCGGCGCGCCGCCGAATTAGTCACCAATCGAGGCGTCAAAGGCACATTCCATGCTGGCGACGTAAGTACAGTCGCAGGCGTCAATGCAGTGATCGATTCGTTCCTCGCCGAACACGGTCGTATCGACATTTTGGTCAACAACGCCATCTTCCCGGATCAGTCTCGTCCTCTGTTCGACACCGACGAAGCCTACTGGGATCGCATGATGAATCTTTCTCTCAAGGGCTATTTCTTCGGTGCGCAGCGAGCTGCAAAAGAGATGATCGCCCAGGGCAACGGCGGCAGCATCGTTTGCCTCTCGAGCGTTCATGCGTACGTTGCAATAGAAGAGTGGACAGCCTACGGCACTGCAAAAGCAGGACTACGCAGGATGGTCAAAGGTCTGGCTATCGACTTGAAGGGACACAACATCAACGCTAACTGCATTGCGCCGGGCGCAATTTCTAATGTTTTGCCTGATGGCGACGATGACGTTATCGATGGTGCTCCTCACGACCCTTCTAGGTTCACCAAACACCTCCCCGCAGCAAAAGGTGGTCTGCCAAGCGACATCGCCAACGCCGTCCTCTACCTAACTTCTGAGCTTGGACAATACGTGAACGGCGAAACAATTCTGGTTGACGGCGGTATGATCGCAACAAAGACAATGCAGGACTAGAGAACGGAAAATCGATAGTCATGACCACCCAACTTCTCGAAGGTAAAAAAGCGTTAATTACGGGTTCCCGACGAGGTATTGGTTCCGGAATCGCTCAGCTTTTTGCTGAACACGGTGCGGATGTTGGTATCAACGATGTAATCCGAGACGAAGAAGCTGACAAAACAATCGCTGCGGTCGAATCGCTCGGACGAAAAGCATCGTGGCATCAAGCCGATGTAGGCAACACCGAGGATCGCAATCGCTTGTTGGATGAGTTCGTTTCAGAGCATGGCCGAATCGACATACTCGTAAATAACGCCGTTGCGTCCCGAGACATGCACTTCACCAAGATCACCGAGGAGTTCTGGGATCACCTTGTCGGGCATGCGCTCAAGGGTTACCTATTTCTTGCTCAGGGCGCAGCGAACCGGATGATTGAACACGGTCATGGCGGAAACATCATCAATATAAGCAGCGTACATAGCTATCGCGCCTGGCCGCACGACACGGTTTATGGTGTGGTGAAGGCTGGACTTAATCGCATGGTGCAGTCGATGGCACATGATCTCGCTGGAACAGGCATTACTGCTAATTGTGTCGCGCCTGGATACATCGACAGTAGAGTTTTGCCATCTGCTGAAGAAGCTTCACGAGCTAATGCTGAGTACCTTGGTTCCGCTCTTGGATTCATCCCGAGCCGTCGGGGTGGGGTGCCTCGTGACATCGCGGGAGCGTGTGTTTTTTTGGCATCAGAACTTGGTGAGTACGTTAATGGTCAAACAATAACGGTCGATGGTGGCTTCCTCGCCGGGGGAGTTCCGCCTGATTCTCAGCCGCTTGAACCAGGAATGCCTGGAGCTGCCAAGTAGTTTGTATCGGGCGAGTACCGTGTCGATGATGTGCTAATGTCCGTCATTAATTGATCTTTTAAATCCTACCCGCACAAACCGAGAAGTTAATTCCTAAACATGATTAAACGACGCAATATGCTCTTTCAGTTTGTGATGTACATCCTGACATTCGGTTTGTATTCGTTCTACTGGTTCTACTCGACATTGGATGAAATGACGAAGTTTCAGGGAAAACGAACTGAGCCATTAATATGGACGATTCTTATGTTCATTCCTATCGCTAACTTGTTTGCAATGTGGAAACACGCGAAGGTGAGCAGCGAGTTCACTGAAAAGGAATACCCTCCAATTCTTCTTTGGGTGTTGTGGGTATTCGTGTCTCCAATAGTTTGGATTCTGATGCAGATCGAACTGAATCGCGTAGCCGTGAGAACGACTTCCACTGGTCAATCGGCTGAGTAATCGATGCCTGAGTCTCCTAAATCAAACGAATCAAATCGTTACGAGCCAAGTGCCGAACATCTCGTCTACGAAACACCGTGGATCGATTTTTACCACGACGACATAACCCACGTAGACGGCAAGGCTGGCAAGTACGCGTGGGTGCGAAATCACTCGGGTAACGGTGCAGTGATGGTCGTTCCTGTAACTCCGTCCGAGCGGTACATGATAATCAAGGTTTATCGGTACCCCACGAAGCGGTACATCTGGGAATTCCCGGCTGGGCTTGTCGAACCAAATGAGTTGCCGTTGGAAACAGCACGGCGTGAGCTGATGGAAGAAACAGGTATAACTCCGGATCGAGTAGAGCTACTCGGTTCTCAGACTCCCGTGGGTGGGTATGCTGGTGATATTTTTCACTCAGTTCTCGCCGAGATTCCTGAGATATCGATTGACGATATCACCCTTCAGTCTGAAGAAGGAATCGTCGATGCGAAGTTGCTAACACGGACGGGATTAGTCGAATTCCTGCGTAGCCAAGAAATCGGTGACGGCATCACATTGACCTGTTTGGCGCACTACTGGCTGTGGCAAGAACAACGCACCATATAACACAAGGGAGAGCCATGAACGACATTTACTCGCACATCGATTCACACATCGACGAATCGATAGCACAGCTATTTGAACTTGTTCGTCAGCCATCGATATCGGCGCAAAAACTTGGTTTCGACAAAGCCCCAGGGCTGATGAAAGAACTGCTTGAACGCAACGGCTTCGAGGCCGAGATCGTTCCAGTGCCTAATAATGGTCTCCCTACCGTATACGGCTACATGGCAGCATCAGAGAACTCCGAGAACGCGCCAACCCTGCTGTTTTATTGCCACTACGACGTACAACCGGTCGACCCACTCGATCTGTGGGACACTGACCCGTTCGAGCCAACCCAGATAGGTGATCGTTTATATGGGCGTGGAATGTCGGACGATAAAGGCAACATAGGAGCTAGGCTAGCCGCTATCAAGGCATTTATCGACGAACGAGGTGGTGTCCCTTGCAATATCAAGATGTTCTGCGAGGGCGAAGAAGAGTCTGGCTCGATAAACCTTCCAGGTTTGATCGCAGAACGTGGTAACGATTTCAAAGCGGATGCCTGTATTTGGGAAGGTGGAGGACGAAATCTTAACAACGATCCGTTCATGTACCTTGGCCTGAAAGGTATGCTGGGAGTCGGTCTAAGCGTGAGCATGCTCTCAGGAGATGCTCATTCAATGTATGCAGCGATACTGCCGTCAGCGGCGTGGCGTTTGTTGCGGGCATTGCAGACGATTAAGGACGAGGATGAACGCATCCTGATCGCCGGGTTCTACGATGAAATAACGGAGCCAAGTGCTGAGGAGATCGCCGCAGTTGAGGCACTGCCTGACGATTCGCCCGAGTGGCTGGAGACGTTCGGTGTCAGTGGATTCGTTAATGGCCTCGATGGCGAAGATCTCCGTAAACAACTCACTTTTCAGCCAACTGCGAACATCGCCGGACTTGATTCGGGCTATCAGGACGCCGGACTCAAAACGGTGTTGCCAGCGGTCGCCAAGGCGAAGATGGATTTCCGACTCGTTCCAGAACAGCGTCCTTACGATATTTTTGACAAGCTCAGGAAGCATCTTGATAAGCACGGATTTGAGGATGTTGAAATCGAAGTACTTGGTGCTGTGAACCCGTATCGCACCGATTTCAACTCACCGTGGGTGCAGCTCGTAGCCGAGACCGCCGAAGAGATTTACGGGCGTAAACCGGTGATGACCCCGAACATGCCAGGAACAGGTCCAATGTTCGATTTCGGAAACACACTCGGTATGCCAATCGCCACATCGGGGATCGATCATCCCTCGCACAAAATTCACGCGCCTAACGAAAACATCACCACAGAAGATTTCCAACTCGGTGCCAAACATGCCGCACTGATAATCGAACGATTCGCCCAAGACTGGGGTTAGGTGCCGCAGGTCGCATGTAGAATTGGCAAGATTTGTTGACCCTTTAGCCGGAGAAAGCTTCCGCACATGGCCGTTATTCAGCCCACGCCCGACCACGCATTGGACAAGGCGACTATCGAACAACTCAAGCGAGTTAATACGACCGCTGTCGTCGACGTACTCGCCCGAAATGGCTACGAGCCTCACTACGTCTACATGCCGAATGTTCGAACGATGAACCCCGGCAAGAGGTTGGTGGCAAGGGCGATCACTGTTCGTTTCGTGCCGGCACGGCCCGATGGTATGGCGGAAAAGCCTGGGGGTGAAGAATCGCCCGAATTCGCAGCATTTGAACTAGCTGGTCCCGGCGACGTAATTGTCATGGAATCAATGCGCAACAAGCGTATGTCGATCGGTGGTGACATCAAGTTCCTCCGACTCAAGCAGCGTGGAGTCGACGGTCTGGTTTGCGACGGCGGAATCCGCGATATGCACACCGTTCAGGACTATGGCCTTGGTATGTGGGGGCTCGATAAGACTTCCAACTTGGGTACCCGTGTCGGAACGCCATACTCGACCAACGACACAATTGCAGTTGATGGTATTCTCGTTAGGCCCGGTGACTACATCGTTGCGGATGACGATGGCGTGGTGGTGATTCCACGAATTGTTGCCCCTGACATTGCTGTGAAAGCAATCGAGTACGATGATCTCGAAGAGTGGATTCGACGTCGTCTCGACAAAGAACAGCTGACGCCGGGACTGTACTACCCACCCGACGATGCAGTTATTGCCATGTACCGTAAGGAAAAGGCCGAGCAGGGCGACTAAAGATTGATCTCAACATCTAATCCGTCATAAGCGTATTGGATGTCGAGACCTTCTGAATCCCTTAACTTGGCAAGTTCCGCATTCACTGGAATGTGATCGATATCGTGGGTGGCGTCGACCAGTAAGGTGCGTGGTGCGCCGAGTCGGTGCGCCTGTTCTACAGCCTCTTCGACAGTGAAATGCGTGCCATGCGTTCGAGAAGGACGGAGAGCATCGAGAACTAGTAGCTCGGAACCTGCCACGAGTGCCGCTGTATCTTCTGATATTGCCGAGGCGTCTGAAATATAGCTGACCGACCCGAACCGGTACCCAAATATTTCATGCCCACGCCCATGTTCGACTGGGAGTGGAATCATTTCGAGCCCGTCTGCGCTGAACGGTGTTGCATCAATGATTTCGAAATCTAACTTCGCTACACCGCCTCCACCGGTCTGTTTGGTGCGGTCCACCAAGTAATAGAACAGTGACTCGACTGAAACGAGATCGGTTTCCCTGATGTAGATAGGAAGAGACTCCTGACCATTGTTCGTCCAATCTCTGAGATCGTCGAAACCGCCAACGGCGTCAGCGTGTGCGTGTGTAATTACAAGGGCATCGATAGTTCGTGCATCGAACTTTGGAAACCACTGGATCGCCGATTCGTAGAAGAATTTTCCAGCATCGATAACGATGTTACTGGTCCGCCCGCGGCTCAGTTTGCGTTGAACGAGGATTGACGTGTTGCGCCGTCGATTCGGTGAGCCAAGATTGATGGCATCAGGGCAAACAACGCATTTACTATCAGGGTTCGTCAGGCAAGAAACCCTCGGTACACCCTCTGACGTGCCAGTGCCCAGAAATACGATTCTCGATGTTGAGTCAGAATTTGGCATCAACATAGGATACCGGCTGAGTCACAATTATTCGGCAGTTAGAAGCAACCAAATCCCGCATACAATCTAAACATGTCTTCACAGGTGCAGGAACTGATCGGCGGGGTCAAGGCAGGCCGGTGGCTCCTGCCATCACCAGATAAACCAAATCCAGTTTCGCTAGCGCGGGCGATTGCGGGTGTGTGTGGCTCACCGAAAATTTGGCGTGACCCTATTGCCAATGAATTGCGTTTGCTGATCGGAGAACCGGAACACTTAGTGTTTGTCATTGCCGACGGCTTTGGGATGAATTTCGTCAACACTCTCTCAGAAGATTCGGTTATTCGGCAGAATATAGCCGTTGAGGGTAGGGCGGCGTTTCCGCCGATCACCGGTGCCAATCTTTTTGCATTGAGCCGAGGAGAGTGGCCGGGGCAGCACGGCGTGATTGGTTGGTTCGTGTTCCTTGAGGAACTCGGCGAGCGAGCCACTTTATTTCCGTGGATTCGTACACGTGATGGAAAAGACCTGACAGAACTTGGCCTGACACCTGAAATTGTGTATCCGGGCAATGCACTGGTGGCGGGCTATGCGAGAGATTCGAGTAGCTTGATTCCAAACGAGATAGCGACATCGAATCCATCTCGAGCACTACATGCGAACACTGCAGTGGGTTACTCCGACCTTGCTGACGCAATCGATCAGACGATTGATCACGTCCAATCGAGTTCCAGCTCGTACAGTCATATCTACTGGAAAAACGTAGATAGGGCGGCTCATGCATTTGGGTCGAGCAGCACAGAAACGCTATCTCAGCTATTGACCCTCGATTCAGAGTTGAACCGACTCCGTACCACGCTTCCGCCGGATGTACGTATTGTCGTAACTGGAGACCATGGTCATTCTGATATTCCCTGCGATTTGAAATTCGTCATTGGAGTGGATGACGAACTACAGCTATTCTTCGAGGCCACTCCGTCTGGCGACAATCGGACACAGATATTTAGAGTACTTGAGCACAAGCGATCGGAATTTGCCGACAAATTTCGCGACAGGTTCGCCGACCATTTCTTCTTGTTTTCCTCAAAAGAAGCATCTAATTTACAGTTGTTGGGTCCTGATGGCATCAGTGAACAGACAATGAGACGACTCGGCGATTTCATAGCCATAGCGAAAGGGCGGGCGGTTATGAAAGTCCTGACGCCCGAGAACCAAGGGCCTATCTGTGAGCAATCCGAGCATGGCGGATTTTCAGCGGATGAAATGCTGGTTGCTATAGTGATCGCGTAGTAGTTCGCCGACATCGCTGCGTTCTAGTTCCAGATTTGAAGGATTGGAGAGCAGAAGATACCTGATTCTTAATCTCACGGTAAACTTTGTGGCGTTCAAGATATTAATTCAGATCTGATCCGTCATTTACGTCAGATCGTTTACTTAAGGTGAAGCATGAAAAAGACCATTCGCGGTGAACTAAAGAAAAAGCTACAGGCAGGAGAAGTTGTGGTTGGCCCGTTCGTTATAGTCCCTTCAGCGGCGATGATCGACACGCTCGGCTACGCCGGTATGGACTTCTGTATCCTCGATACTGAGCATGGTTCACTCTCGATGGAGAAAGTCGCCGATCTTGTTATCGCGGCTCAAGGCACCGGTGTTGCGCCTATCGTTCGCGTCGGAGGCAATGAAGAGTGGCCGATTCTCCGTGCGTTAGATATCGGAGCAGATGGCGTTCAGGTTCCTCAGATCAACCAGAAGTCCGACGCCGAGAAAGTTATCCACGCCGCAAAGTACGCTCCTTTAGGCGAACGCGGAGTCTCAGTCTTTACCCGAGCAGGAAATTACTACAAAGACGATGCTGTGGATCATCCTGCCCGCCAGAATGAAGAGACCATGACAGTGGTTCACATCGAGGGCAAGAAAGGTCTCGATAATCTTGAAGAGATCATGACCGTTGAAGGTATCGACGTTCTGTTTCTGGGTCCTTACGACATCTCTCAGTCGTTGGGTGTTCCCGGTGACGTTCGTTCGAAGATCGTTGAAGACGCTCTCAAAGAGGCAGCTGCAAAGGCTCGAGCGCAGGGTAGGGTGATTGGCTCGTACGCCAAGGATGTTGAGATGGGTAAATGGCTCATCGACCTCGGCGTCCAGTACCTGTCGATTAATGTCGACGCCACGATTTACATGCAGGCTTGCGAACGTATCGCCCGGGCCCTGAAATAGATCGTAGATTCGGCTTAGGTCAATAACACCAGAAGTTCACTCAAGGCGTCGACTGATTCGCCATTCCATTGATTCGAGAAGTCGGCGTCTGGAGTTGAACCGGGTGCGTTCCAGGGCGAAATCCGCACAGTGCGCATCCCAAGACGATCAGCAACGACCAGTTCCTCACCGTTACCATCGGCAACATACATGCATTCGCTGAGTTCTATTCCCAGCCCTTGTGCGACTTTGCGGTAGAGCGTCGCTGCCGGCTTTTTCGTGCCGGATGTGCTGGAGTAAACCGGGAAGTCGATCAATCCTGAAAAAGGAGATGAGTTCCAATTCTTTGGTACCCACGGGCCGCAATCCGAGAGTAGGCCCGTTTTGAAGCCTCTCTGCCCCAACGAAACGAGAGTTTCAACCGCTGAATCTCGAGGTGACATCAGAAATGGCAGGGAGAATTCTCTGTAAATCTGATTAGCGCGCCCAACCTTTTCGGGGTCGGTGGCAACTTGTAACTTGTCGCATATCCAGCGGATGTTTTCCGATTCCGTGGCGAATACACCAGTGAGTCGTTCGGCGTAGTGCTCACGCCAAAGGTTTCGAAAATCAAGAGTATCGGCGCCAGCCGCTTCGCCCATATTTTCGATCACTTCCAGATAGTGATCTCGATCGTAGTTAGCAATCAACGTCCCGAACAGATCGAAAATAACCGCCTTCACGGTCACAGTAAATCCTCATTCGGCTTTACGCCGAATCCCGGCTCATCGGCGATCTGGATATATCCGTTACTGGCATCCGGTGCACCGATCCATAATTCATCTTTAACGCCATTTCGCACGCCGGGTAGAAGTTCGGCAAAGTCTTCGCAGTCGGAGGCTGCGATCAGGTGAAGTCCCCATGGTTCGCCACCGCGATGCGGAACGACTTCTACTTTCGCTTTTTTCGCCATCTCGACGATTCGTAACCCCGCCGTGATGCCTCCGCACCACGTGATGTCGGGCTGCCAGATATCGTATGCCTGTACTCTTGCAATTTCGGCATACCCGTGGGCTGTGAATTCGTGCTCGCCTCCCGCCATATTGACCGGTCGAATCTTGTGCCTGAGCATTCCAATTTCTCGTAGATCGTCGGGAGTCAACACGTCTTCGTACCAGTGAATGCCGACGTGCTTCAAAGCATTGTGCATCCTCAACGTAATCTCGGAATCCCACGTCATGTAAACGTCGAACATAACTTCAGCGTATTTACCAAATGTTGAGCGTGCTTTTTCACCCATCGCAACACCAACGGCTTCCGACTCGTCGCCCTTCCACTGAAAAGGAAACTTTTGCGCAGTGAAACCGAGTTCAGCGTAGTAATCGGTGTCCGGACCCGTTGCGTAGCAACGCATTCGATCTTTCGTTGAGCCGCCGAGAAGACTGGCAACAGGTTTCGATTCAGCTTTGCCAAGGGCATCGAATAGCGCAAGATCGACTCCGCTAAGCGCCATGATCGCAACGCCTTTTCGACCGTATGGAATCGACTCGGCGTAAATGAAATCCCAGATGTCGGAAATATCGGACACGGAGTTAAATGACTTCCCTGTTAGGATTTCAGCGAAGTGCCCATTGACGATCTCGACCGCAGCCTTGCCGCCGCCTCCGAATCCCCATCCGATTTGTCCGGTGTTGGTTTCGACCCAAACGACAATCTGCCAGAGGTGGGTGCGCCAAGATGGCACCGTGTGCTTGTACTTCGGGTAAATGGCGCTGACGGAGGTGATTTTCAATCGGGACTGCTTCGTGATTTCGACGTAAAAACGCGCTACTGAGGCAGAGATAGTATCTTGGGAACACGACTCCGGACACCCAATCACACAGGTTCCCGATGAAGAATTCTGAATTTGTGGAATCGGGTGTTATGCAATTTCAGGTAGTGCGGTAAAATCGATTCGTAGTGGGACTTCCGTAGTCGCACCACACTGCAAACAGTCAAGATACTTGCCGTATTGGTCGTCCTTTATGTGGACATCACCATTGCAACGAATGCAGGACTTGAAAACGATCATTTTGTTCTCCTCGACAGGTGAGGAAGGCGTGCCTAGCACGTCATCTAGTTGTTGATCGCCCGTATGTTTCGAGTAACCGGTGCCGAGCACGGGCGTTGGCCCAGCACCAATTACTCGATTAGTAATAGTCTGTGTCGCGTGGTCTTACGGTCGAATTACGAATATTCGTAAGAGTGCCGTAATGCCCTGCAAGGAGGCGGTTAGTGCGATTCCACTTCTGAAGACGGGTCGAAAATTCTGGAAGCGATTTGCACAAGTGCAAACCCCACGGCTCCAACCCCGGCGATGATGGCGACGGCCGCCGGTGCTCCAATTGACTCAGCTGCGCCACCCATCGACAGTGCTCCGAACGGCATCAGACCGATCACAAGGAATCTCACACTAACGACTCGCCCCCGGATGTAGTCGGGGCTAATGATCTGGACCACTGTCATATTTACAACCATAAAACTGGTAGTTGCGAATGCAGTGATGCTTACTAGAACGATGGATAATCCGAACCAGGGCGAAAGTGCGAATGCAGTTAACGATGCGGCTGCGAGTAGCCCGAAAACTAACTCGAGTTTCTGATGTCCAACACGTTCGTCAATTACTACCACAACGATCGAGCCCGTAAGAGATCCGATACCTGCAGCAAGCATCAATACACCGAGTCCGCCCGCTCCGACTTTCAGTACGTGATCGGCAAATACCGGCATTAGCGATTGGAACGGTCCGACTGTCAGAATCATTACCATAGCGCCGAGCATCAGGAATTTAAGAGTCGAGTTTTGAAATGAGTAGGCGAGACCAGCTTTTACGTTCTCAACAACCGAGCCTTTGGCGTTGTTCACACTGGAATGATGATTGGGTTTAAGAGATGAGTAAAGAAGGATCGCAGGTATAGCGACAATGATGCTGACACCGAGTGCCCACGTGGCACCCATAAGTGGAAGCATTACACCACCGATCGCAGGGCCAATTATTTGGGCTGAATTATAAGTCGTGGCTGATAGGCCGACTGCTGTCCGCATCTGCTCGCGGTGAACCAGACCTGAAATCATCGCCTGTCGTGCCGAAACCGCCAGAGCGAAAGCAATCCCATTTACAACCGAGACAGTGAGTATGTGCCACGGAGCCATTATGCCAGCGACTGAAACTGCGAAAAGAGCGATAAAGCTCCCAAGCATAGTGATGTCTGCTGCAATAGTGATCTTCTTGCGCTCAATCCTGTCAGCAAGCGCTCCACCTATCAGGGAGAGGAAAAGCATCGGCATCATCATCGCAGCCGTCACCATCGTGACCATCAACGGAGATTGGGTGAGTTCGTACATCATCCAGCCGCGAATCAACATCTGCATGTTGAAGCCGGTGAAAGTCGCGAATCCAGCGGCCCAGTAACGACGGTACTGGCTATTTCGAACAACGCCGAGCGGATGCCCGCGGCGAAGGCGACGAACTGGTCGAGAATTTGGTACAGATCCATCGACTACTTGGGTAGTGCGCTGTCGGTGGAGCATTCGTAGGGTTGCCGTAGCTAGAACTCCGTCGCTGTCCCTCGATGAGATTCGCGCTTTATCTAGAAAACACTTGAGAAATATAACTGAGAACGTCCATAGGAGACCGTCTCTCTACTAACGCTCCCACTTTGTCGAAAGAATTCCTATACATCTGGCACCTAATATCTGGGTAAAACGCCCAATATGTCGATAATTTAACTTCCGGTCAGTCGTCGTTCACTTACGCGCTGTCAGAAGCAGGCAGTCGTTTTGAAAATACGTCGAAAATTTGTGATATTGGGTTATGTGATTGTGTGTTTACGGTTCTACAATAGTCAGGTTGCTTTGTTCTGGATCCGGAATAGGCGATACAGTCGGGGCGTGGCGCAGTGGTAGCGCACCCGCTTTGGGAGACCGTGGTAGTCAATACCGCACGAAAGTTTTTTCGTAGATTTTCGGATAGAGTTATTTTTCGTCGGGGCGTGGCGCAGTGGTAGCGCACCCGCTTTGGGAGACCGTGGTAGTCAAT
>ERZ890510.538-NODE-538-length-29643-cov-9.750879_pt1 | contig 29643 bp, 26 predicted proteins | sample MGYA00521265_ERZ890510 | MGnify/ENA primary metagenome ERZ890510 (study PRJEB32303, sample SAMEA104408624) | aquatic metagenome | biome: Brackish water; feature: Chemocline; material: water | place: Baltic Sea | collected 2014-10-26T21:54:00 | depth 110 m ... | reverse complement strand
CTTGGGAAGCAAATGCTCTACCACTGAGCTACTCCCGCTCTGTTTCTTGAGGATATGCCGTGTCGAATGGACGGTCAATCGATTTTCGATGATTCAATAATCATGTGAATTACTGTTACCCCCGGTACGTAAGCCTGTCGATGCCACCACCGCCCCGCCCGATCCTCCATTAAACTCGATCAATGCCAAAAAATACGAACTTATTCTGGGTTGATCTAGAAATGACAGGGCTTGGCGACGAGCAGGTGATCGTTGAGATTGCTTCGCTGGTGACCGATGCCGACCTCAATATCCTTGCTGAAGGTCCCGAGATCGCAATTCACCGAACTCCTCAAGAGATGGAGCGCATGGAAGAGTGGCCTGCAAAGCAACATCAAATTTCTGGGCTTCTCGATCGCATTGAGGCTTCGAAAATCGATATTGCTGAAGCCGAGAAGCTAACTCTCGCTTTCGTCAAGAAGTGGACGGTGAAGGGTAATGCGCCCTTGTGTGGAAATTCGATCTGGGTTGACCGACGTTTCTTACACAAGGAGATGCCTAATCTGGAGAATCACCTGCACTACAGAATGATCGATGTCTCATCGTTCAAAGAGCTTGTGGAGCGTTGGTACCCAAAAACACTTCGCCCACCTTCTAAAGAAGGCACGCACTTGGCGATGAACGACGTAAAAGAAAGTGTCGAAGAGCTTCGCTGGTATCGAGAGAATATTTTCAAAGGTGCAGTCGCAGAGTAGTCGGGCGCTATGTCTCCTTCAAGCTGCTATCAACCACGGACTGAAGAGTGAGTGTCCAGCCAGCCGAACAGATTGATATAGTCACTATGGTTATTTCAAGCTATTCCTTATGGTTGTATCCGAAACTAAATAAACCTGTTGGAAAATGGATCGCTCAGCCGAGCACTGATAATTGTCGACCTTGTCGGTAATCACAAATCGAACGACAAACACGGAGATAGAGTGTGAAAATTGGGATTCTGTCCCGTGGTGCAAACCTTTACAGCACTCGACGATTAGTCGAGGCTGCTGAAGAACGATCGCATGAAGTACAGGTAGTCGACTATTTACGTTGCTACATGAACATCACGACTCGCAATCCGAAGATCATGTTTGCAGGCGAACCACTTTTGTTCGACGCGATCATCCCACGAATTTCTGCGCAGAGAACTTTCTATGGCACCGCCATCGTGCGTCAGTTCGAAATGATGGGGGTGTATTCGCCAAATGATTCTCAAGCGATTACTCGGTCGAGGGACAAACTCAGGTCTCTCCAAATTCTTACGCAAACCGATGTCGGAATGCCAATTACTGGCTTTGCAGATTCGACACTTGATGCCGATGGACTAATCGAAGCGGTTGGTGGCGCTCCATTAATAATCAAACTCCTTGAGGGCACGCAGGGAGTAGGTGTTGTGCTCGCTGAATCAAAGTCGGCAGCCAGATCGGTAATTGCGGCCTTTCGGCAGCAGAATTCCAACATCCTAGTTCAAGAATTCATTAAAGAATCCAAGGGCACCGATGTTCGATGCCTTGTGATTGGCAACAAAGTTGTAGCAGCGATGGAACGCCGTGGGATCGATGGTGAATTCCGTTCGAATCTTCATCAAGGCGGGAAAGCTACGCCTGTTACGCTCACTCCAACAGAGCGAAAAATGGCACGAACTGCAGCTAGAGCTTTAGGGTTGAATATTGCTGGAGTTGACCTAATACGATCGAGTCGCGGTCCGTTGGTTATGGAAGTTAACTCCTCGCCTGGAATCGAAGGGGTTGAAGTGGCAACCGGCGTCGATGTCGCAAAGCTGATAGTGGAGTTCATTGAGAAAAACATTCCAACAAAACCCTTGAAGCGGAGACCAATCGCATAACGTCTTCCAGTGATCAACACATAAGCGAGAAGATCGCTGGTTGGCGTGAGTTGGTTACCCTTGCCGACCTAACGTCCATTCCGATAATAGCCAAGTTAGATACCGGAGCACGATCTTCAGCGCTTCATGCGCCCCGACTCAAGACCTTTGAACGGGAGGGTCAGTCGTGGGTTCGGTTTGAGATTCGCCCGAAACAACGCAGCCGAGCAGGGGCAACAACTGTTGAATTACCGGTAGTCGGTACCAGAAAAGTGACGAGTTCCAACGGAGAATCAGAGATCAGGCCAGTAGTGAGAACCATGTGCAAAATGGGAAAATCACGATGGCAGATCGAGATAACTCTTACGAAAAGGTACTCGATGAGTTACCGACTGCTACTAGGAAGATCGGCGATTAGGGGACGCTTCACTGTTAGCTCTTTGAAATCGTACCTCCAAGGTCCGTGACCGCCTCGATAACGGTTCCATCGAGAAATTCGTTTACTGAACGCTGTAGCCGCCATCAATCGGGATTGACACACCTGATACGAATTGCGATGCAGCCGACGCCAGGAAAATTGCCGTTCCCGCTAAGTCGTTCGGCTGTCCCCAACGTCCGGCGGGTGTTCGACCCTCGATAGCGGCGTATCGCTCAGGGAATAGCCGGCCAAATTCATCGGTCATTTCAGTCACAATCCACCCCGGCAATATAGCGTTCACTTGCACGTTGTACTTGGCATAGGCTATCGCACAGCTTTTTGTGTACTGCACAACTCCGCCTTTACTCGCTGCATATGCGGGCGCGTACGGTGAGCCGAATATCGACATCATCGAACCGATATTGATGATCTTTCCACCGCCGCGTGACTTCATAAGTGGGAATGCCAGCGAGGTGACACTGTGCATGCTGGTGAGGTTCGTATCGATAACGTCTTGCCAATCTTCTTCAGAAAGAAGATGAGGTTCATCGGCACGTTTGTTCGTTCCGGCATTGTTCACGACAATATCTAGGCCGCCGAACTTTTCTACTGTTGCGTCCAACGCGGACTGAATAGAGCTGCGGTCTTTGACATCACATTGAATAGCCAACACACGGTCGCCAGCACCGGCGGATGATATTTCTGCGACAGCTGAATCGAGTTTCGCTTTGGTTCGAGCAGCAAGCACAACTGATGCACCTTGGTCGATGAATCCTTTTGCCATGCCCAGCCCGATACCACCATTGCCGCCAGTTACGAATGCGACTTTACCTTCTAAGTTGAACATACCGATTCCTTTTCTGAACGACATCCGCTGACATTTAGCAGTCAGCTTCGTGTGCATGTAAGTCTGGCGAGATTATCGCAGAGAGTTTTAATACTTGTCGCTCACATTCGAGTCTCGTGAGTCGTTACCGAAGCACTCATTTTCGGAATAACATTTCCGTCGGCTTATCATGGTCAAAACAATTACGAGCAAATCAGACGAACGTTAGATCGATCGACCAGTACTTAATTGGAAATCATGCAAACTCTCCCCAATCCTCTTGGCATGCCCGAAGCACTCGATGGCGTACGCGTTCTCGATTGTTCACAAATTCTTGCGGGCCCATTTTGCAGCATGTTGCTCGCTGATATGGGAGCCGATGTGATTAAGATCGAGAAACCTAACGGCGGGGACGATACTCGCCGGATGGGGCCTCCTTTCATCGGTACAGAATCTGCCGCATTTCTTGCAATGAATCGCAATAAACGCAGCATGGTTCTAAATTTCAAAGAGCCAGATGGTGTTGAGGCGATGAAACGACTCGTCAAGGATGCCGACGTTGTTATAGAGAACTATCGGACGGGTGTCATGGCTCGGCTCGGGCTCGGCTACGAAGATCTTAAGGCAATCAACCCCGGCATTATTTACTGTTCAATTTCTGGATTCGGGCGAACCGGCCCCTATGCCAATCGCGGCGGGTACGATCTGGTTGCGCAGGGTATGAGCGGGATCATGAGCTTCACTGGGGTTCCGGGTACGCCTCCAGTAAAAGTCGGGGTGCCGATCGCAGATATGAACGCTGGAATGTTCTCAGTTTACGGAATCCTCACCGCCTACATAAACAAACTCAAAACAGGCAAAGGTCAGTACCTAGAAGTGTCGCTTCTGGAAGCTGCTCTTGCTTACACCGTTTGGGAATCGGCGGGGTACTTCGCCACCGGCGACGTAGCGGAACCACTCGGTTCATCACACCGAAACTCGGCTCCATATCAAGGCCTTAAGACTAAAGACGGTCACATTATTGTTGGAGCGCCAAACCAGCCAAACTGGGAACGATTTGCCAATGCGTTGGGGCGCGAGGATCTCATCGCTCAGGAGATATTTGAAGATAACGCAGGGCGGCTGGTAAACCGCGAAAAGCTCGAAAAAGAACTGGAATTCACTCTAGTATCGAAGACTTCTGAAGAGTGGCTTGAAATTCTCGAAGAAGCTGGAGTGCCCGCTGGTCCCATCCTGAACATGTCAGAAGTTTGGGCGGATCCGCAGGTACAAGATCGAGGTATGGAAGCTGTTTTGGAACACCCGACTGCAGGAACTATCAAAAACATTGGACTCGCAGCGAAGCTCTACGGAACTCCGGGAAGAATTACGGAACCTGCGCCTTTACTCGGCCAGCACACGCGCGAAATTTTGCTTGGAATTGGGTACACCGCTGGAGATATCAATACTCTGGTCGAATCAGGTGCTGCTGTCACCAACGATATCTAGCCGTTATCGAATTCAGCTCGCAGATAGTTCACTAGATGCCACATTTCATCCTCGGTCAGCACACCTTCTTGCCCGGGCATGCCCGACTGGCCAATTCCGTCGCGAATAAATTCAAAAAGAATCGTATCGCTATGCAATGGAACGTGAACGATTAAATCGGCTGGTGGTTTTGGAAGTCCAGAAACACCAGATCCATCGCCCAATCCTGACAATCCGTGACACACCGCACAGGTGGCTGAATATACCGGTAGACCAATGGCAACCGACTCTGCTGTTGGCGGGTACGGATTACGAATTTCCTCTGGTAACCCAACGCGCAGTACCTGCACGTTGAGTACTAGTAAAAGGCCAACTGTTACTACCGCAACTCCAGGGGCTAGCAGACCTTTCTGTGTGCCTGACAATTTGAAAAACGATGGGGCGATTTTTCCACGAAATCCTAAAACAACTATCAAGCCGCCAGAAATCAGCAACTGCAATCCAAATAGTAGATTCGCCGTGTCGGAATCGGGCTTGATCGCAGATGCGGCGGTTGCTGCCGATCGAGCATCGAACCGGAACGCTGTTCGAGCATCGAAAGCATCAGGGCGTTGCACCACAACCTCAGCCTGATATTCGCCGGCAATATTCAACTGAGCATCGTTGAGTCGCCATACACCAGCACCGGTATCTTCGAGAGAAACCAGTGGTTCGCCAAGATCATCATTGGTGAATTTGAGTCGGACTCTCACATCAATGGCGTTTTCGATCACTTCGCCATTCGGTTTGGTAATGCGAACAATTACGTCGTTTTCGCCGACTTCAGCAGGATCAATATTAATATCGAACTTTGTACCGTCAGTTACGTCTTGGTAGACCGCTGTATCTTCAGCTCCAATTCCCATTCGTCCTGCGTACTGTCTAGCAGGCTCAAGACTTGCCAACCAACCAACCGCACCGAACACAAAAACAGCGATAGCCGCCTCTACCAACAACGATCTACCGAATCGTCGTTCGCCACCAATTCCGATGCTCTTCGCTAGCTTGAAGCCGTTGTAGGCGGCGAAACCGAGTAGTGGAATAATCAGGCTGAGTTTGCCGATCAAGAACCAGCCGTACGGGGTACCCAAAGCCGCCGGAATCGTGACCTGCATGTAGCTTGAAAACATTCCGGTTGTAATCAAAATTCCCGCGCTGAGTAAGCCCAGCACCGTAAATTTCGGAATCGCAGAATTAAGTAAATCGGAAACACTGGGGCCATCAAGTTCACGAATGAAAATTGGAACCGCAATCGCCAGATAAATCACCCCGCCAAGCCACACCATAGAAGAAACTAAATGCGCAAAGTCGGTGGCAATTGCCAACATCTTTACATCAGATGGCGAAGCCGCATTGTGGCTACTCGCTGCGACTAGCCCTAGAAAAATAAATCCGATAACCACGGCGAGCTGTGCAATCACGGAATCAGCTACGAGTGAGCCCTCAAGCTCTCCTTCAGATTCATCTTCATGGAATACCTCCGACGGCACAGCGTTTCGCATCGCCACATAGACCAGCACGGCTATCCCGATCACTGCGACGAAGCGATATGACCAAAGCCGACCCCAACCGCTTTCCAGCACAACAGATCGCAACACTTCTACATTGGGCGAGAATGCCGAATCGCCAGAAATAACACTCGCCTGTTGAAGTAACTGCCCAATCATGGCAAGTATCAGTACGCCAAGAGAAATAGCTGCAACCCGGGACCATGCTTTCGAGACCGCTATACCAGCGGGTTGCCAATCGTCTTTTGATGAATCGCCGTAAATAACCGGAATACCTATCAACAGTTCAAACGACAGGCCGCCGATAACAATCGCAGCTGCAAAAAATACAAGCCAGCGAAGCCACGGGTCAGCGACTGTTTGTAGTAACGGCTGCTCGACGGCGTTGATCTGCGCGCCGGTTGACAGCGGTTCACCGACAGCAAATACAAACGATCCAATTACCTTGTGTCCATCGACCGACGATAGGTTTTTCCAAACCACGGTGTAAGTACCGTTGTCCAATGGTGGGAGACCAACCGACATCGCAGATGGTTCAGATCGATCTCGAGCGGAATCGTCGAGGTCCACTCGCTCAGCCGCTGAGTTCAACACCGTCACAACGCTGAACGATTCTTCAATCGGTTCACTAAACCAGATGATTACGCGATCTGGTGAAGTTTCAAGTTCACTTTTTGGCGCAGGGCTGGAATTGATCTGGTTCGCATGTGCTTCAACCGGTTTAGATGGCGAGGTGATCAATACGATCATCGACACAAGCGTGAACAGCCCGAGCAGGAATCTGTGTCCTACCACGTTGTGACCAAGAAGCCGGATCAACGGTTACGTCTCGCCTTCCTCTTTTTGCGTCGCTGTTCTTTGCCCTTGCTCGCCTTCCATGACAGAAAAGCCAGAACGATAAGTAGAGCAGCGATTCCGCCAAAAATGATCGCCTCGTCGTAAGCACCTCCGGCTCCGTGGAGAAGCGGTATGTGAGTGAACGTGAACGGACTCGATGTCATATTTATTTCCTAAGCGTTAGCTAAGCTTTTTTGCCTGAACGTTGAAATGCCAACCCACCTAGTACCAATCCTGCTAGCCCAAGTATGAGCGCAACGATGCCCATCAGAGTAGCCGTCGACGCGGAGCTTGCTGCATCATCAGCATCAATTCCAGCGGCGTTAGCTGCATCTAATGCGCCACGAGCAGCGTTTTCAGTTTCCCGTGGAGCTGCCAACTGCACAGGGAATTGAATTTCCGCTGCAGCTGTAACTTCGTCGAAAGTCGTGTTGCTCGATTTGAAACTTTCGTCGATTACTTGACCATTGATCTCCCCAAAGAAACGGAAGTTGTACGCCCCTGGTGAAGTTGGAATGAATTCAGCCTTGTACTGCCCCGGAGAGTTCCATGCTTCTTGGAGTTCCATAATTTGCGACACCGACGAAGCAACATGAGTCACTTCAACCTGCAGAGTAGTCAATCCCGAAACGGCGTTTTTATCTACTGTTCCATCACCCGTCGTTACATCTCCAAGAGCACCGCTCATGACGACCGTCGGCTCGGTCATGTGGTTCTCAAACTTGACGGTCGTACCTGCTTGAATCATCAGCATACTTGGCACAAATCCATTCTCCAGAATCTCAACCACCATTTGATCGGCCGCGGGGTAGTTGTGCCCAACCATGATCGAACCTTGAGTTTCGATCGGGTGCGCGTGGAACGGAATGGTCAAACCTTCAAAGGTTTGATCGAAGCTGAACTCATAGCTACCGCCAGCTTCCAGCTCACTAACAAACACACCGCCATGAGACACGAGATCGACCTCGCTGCCCATATCCATTGCCATGCCAGAAACGGGGTCATGTCCCTCTTCCAACAAAGAAGTAACTCGAATAGAAACTCCGTTAAGCATTCCTTCGACAGCTGGCTCATTGATGAATCCAATCACAAAGTTGTAGTCACCAACCTCTCGTCCTTCGTGGGCGAACGCTGTACTCGTGCCGAGTACAGCGAATAGAACTGTAAGTAATAACGCACTGCGTGTGCTCCAACTAGGTAAAGACATTTTTTGCTCCCAACTATGAATCAAGCTTCATCGAGTCGTCTCAGATAAACCAAAACTTGTGCAACTAAGCGCGGCGAGGAGGTCTGTCCAACGGAGCGATCGCTTCGTCATCGGGAATAACGGGGGCTCCGACCTGGATAGCGACCATGTGTGGGCTATAGCCGGGTATCAACAATTCGAGAGTCGCACCATCCAATGTGAGTGAGCCATAAGCCGGTGACACCGATGTACTGGTCACAGATATCCCGTCACCGTTCACGTCAACGGAGATATGTCTATGACCAGTCAACAAGTGTTCGTGGAGATTTGTTTTCTCTCCGACGAGCAGGTGGGTGTGCTCAGGAGAACGATCAGCATAGTGGTGGTCAACTGCTGGTCCAATTACAGGCATCAACAATCCAAATACCATAACTGGTATAGCCAGACTCAAACCGAACGAGATCATCACCCGCGTGAATCTATGTTTTGCTCGCTTTACCAAAAACTTTCAGCCCTGTTTACCGCTACGATTGCTCTTCATGCACATCAGTGTACGGAGTCAGTGTAACAAGAATGAAGCCGGGGTCATATCGATGCAACGACCCACCGTAAATATAAGATGAGGATTGCAAGTAGTGCTTAATCGAACTGGTGGCGAGATAGTAAGAGACAAATTACTCGCCGAAGAAGTCCCGTATCTCATCGGAATTCCAGGACACGGCATTGTCGCTATGCTCGATGCTTTTCGTACGACTCAGGATCGAATCAAGATTCTTCAGGTACGACATGAGCAAAGTGCGGTTCATCTTGCTGATGGCTACTACCGCGTGGCTGGAAAGCCTTTGGCGGTCTTCACTTCAATTGGTCCCGGTGCGCTCAACACCGCTGTCGGACTCGGTGCAAGTTACGTCGATTCGACTGCTGTACTCGTCATTTCAGGTGAGACCCACACTTACATGGAAGGACGAGGAGTTCTTCAAGAGCTCGAACGAAAACGACCTGCCGATTTGCCTTCTGTTTTTGAACCGCTAGTAAAAGCCAGTTATCGTCCTCGCTCGCAACAAGCTTTGTACGACGATCTAGCGAGCGCGTTCCGTGAGATGACGACAGGTCGACCAGGACCAACGTTTATTAGCTTGCCGATGGACGTGCAAGCTGAGTCATCGGAAGTTCCTGAGGCCGAGGGTTTTGTTCCTGAAAAGACGGGTTTATCCGTGGATTCGTTCACCGAAATATCCAAAGCAGCAAGTTTGCTTACTGGCGCGGAGCGTCCCGTGATTGTTGCTGGCGGCGGAGTGACTCTGGCAAACGCCGAATTACAACTTCTTCAGCTTGCAGAACGAACTGGCGCAGCAGTTGTCACGACCCTACAAGGCAAAGGCAGCTTCCCGGAAGATCACCTGTTGTATGGCTGGCATCTTGGCACAAAGGGAACGTCGGTAGGAAACGCCCTTACGACCTCTGCGGATGTGATTCTGGCGGTCGGAACGCGCTTCACCGACCAGGTCGCATCTTCGTTCCGTGCTGGAACCACATTCGATACCGGAAAGACAAAAATTATCCAGATCGATATCGACTCTCGTGAGTTGGGCAAAAATTATCCGATCGAACTTGGAATTCAGGGCGACGCGTCGCAGGTAATCGCAGCGATAAATAACGAACTTTCCGCACTCGAACATTCATCAAATTACGAATCGTCAGGTTATTTCGCCGAAATTGAACAGCTTCGAGATAATTGGCTCGACGAAACTGCCGAGCTACGCGACTCAGAAGCCGCACCGTCAACTGTGCCGAGGTTCTACAAAGAACTAAGGCAAGTACTCGACCGCGATGCGATAGTCGTTACATCATCGGGTCATGCACAGGCATGCGTGCTGGAATTCCCGTTCTACGAACCACGAACTAACCTGACTTCAGGCGGTTTCTCAACGATGGGTTGGGCGTATCCCGCGGCTCTTGGGGCGAAATTAGCAGCTCCCGAAAAGCAAGTTGTAGCCGTAATCGGTGACGGCGATTTCATGATGACGATGCAAGAGATGGCGACCGCCAAACAATACGGAATAAACGTGGTCGTCGTGCTGCTCAACAACTACGGCTGGTACTCGATACGTGACCTTCAAATGGCAGAATTTGGAGAAGATCGTGCCATCGCCACAGACTGGGACTCGGAAAGTTCTCCCGATTTTGTAGCGGTCGCTAAGGGATTCGGACTGTACTCCGAATCTGTCGATCAACCGGGCGATATACAGGCTGCAGTCGAGCGGGCATTGAAACACGATGGGCCATCGCTCGTCGAAGTAAAAGTCGCCCGTGACTTCCCTAACTCCGGCAGCACAGTCGTTGGCTGGTGGGATGTACCGATTCCGACCTATCTCGAAGATAGACGAGCCAAATATGAACAGGCGCGAAAAGAGATCGAACCACCTCCAGCATGAATCATGCGGCACAAGTAGCCCGATCTCTTTTCAATCTCTCTATTGAAGAACTCAGAAGAGTTCCCGAACAGCCGCAAACGCCTAGCGTTAGTTGAGGGCTACTTCGTCTTTTTCGCCAGTCCTGACACGGATAACCGTTGAGACTTCCTTGATCCAGATCTTACCGTCACCTAGGGTGCCGGTTCGAGCTGCCTCGATGATCGCATCGACAGTCGGATCAACGAATGCCTCGCTGACTACGATTTCGAGTTTGATTTTCGGCACATAATCGACTCGGTACTCAACACCACGATAGGTGTCGACAGAACCACCCTGCGAACCGAAACCTCGTGCTTCGGAGATTGTCATTCCAGTTACGCCAACCAGAGATAGTGCTTCTCGCACTGGTCCCAATCGTACGGGCTGTATAACTGCTGTAATTTCTTTCATCGGACTCCCGTCCTTTCATATTTGCCCAACGTAACTGACCTTAACTCAGACCAGCTACCCGGGCCATAAACTAAGTTACGACCGACGACTCGATTGCCATTGCAATGAGTCGATACCCACGTTTTCGTGCAACGGCAATTCCAGGGTGTCCTGCGTGCTGTAATTTCGCACGTACCCGACATATATATGTGTCGACTACTCGGACAAGTGGCTTTCTCTCTATCCACACTCTACGCAGCAGCTCTGCTCTGCCAACTACTCGTTGTGATTCCTTCATGAGAACTGTCAGTAGATCGTATTCACGCGGGGTGAGTTCCAGAACCTTGCCGTTGAATGCTACTTCGAACAGGTCTTCATTTAATGAGAGTGAAGATTCCGCTTTTCACCATTGATTACGTCTGAACACTTTTTCTTGAATCGTATCGGTCATTCATAAGTACTAGCAAAATCACTAAGCTCACTGCCCACTCCGGCATAACTTCAGTGGGCTAAACCGGAGGGACAATGGCGAAATATGCTTAGCTTTCGATTGTTTCGTCGATGGCTGCTCCTGATGGAACCGCTGCACCACTCAGCACTGGCGTCGAGTAGCTGACTAGAGGTATCGCTGGAGCGAAGTCAGGGTAACCTGCAGCCTGATGTTCACTGATGTCGAGGCCACGTATTTGGTCTTCATCCGAAGCCCTCATTCCGATTGTCATGTCGATCACCTTGAAGACGATGAATGACGTTGGGAAGACGAACAGGAATGCTGCTGCGACACCGGTGAGTTGCACGAGCAGCTGGCCAACGCCACCACCGAAGAAGAGACCATCAACTCCGCCGTAAGTAGCTGAAGCGAACAATCCAACTGCGATGGTGCCCCAAGCACCTGCAAAACCATGAACTGCGATAGCACCCACTGGGTCATCGACCTTGAGCTTACGGTCGAGCAGAACTATCGCTCCAACGACAACCATTCCACCTATCAAACCAGTGAGCGCTGCCATAGCTGGGCTCATGTTTGCTGTTCCGGCTGTAATAGCAACCAGACCACCAATGACACCGTTCAGAGTCATCGAAGCATCGAAGCGTTTCCATAGGAGGTAGCTCAACGTCAGTGCAGCAACACCACCTGCTGCTGCTGCAAGGTTTGTTGTAACCGCAATGATTGCGATCAAACCAGTGTTACCAGAAACAGTGGAACCGGCGTTGAATCCGAACCAACCAAACCAGAGGATGAACACACCTAAAGCGGCGAGTGTGATCGAGTGACCAGGGATGGCAACAGGTGATTTTCCAGCTGTGTACTTTCCTAAGCGTGGACCAACAACTATCGCACCTGCCAGAGCTGCCCAGCCACCAACACTGTGAACAACTGTAGAACCAGCAAAGTCCATGAAACCGTTGTCACCAAGTTCACTCAACCAGCCTCCGCCCCATACCCATGAACCGAAGATCGGGTAAATAAAGGCAGTAACCGCAACTGTGTAGATGAGGTAAGCGGCAAATTTCGTTCGTTCAGATACCGCTCCAGAAATAATCGTTGCAGCGGTTGCAGCGAATACCGTCTGGAAAATAAAGAATGCAAAATCAAACATTCCCGAATCTGTCGCCGGATCAATATCCGACAGGAAGAAATTGCTCGTTCCGATCCAACCGCTTTTGTTGGCTCCGAACATAAAACCAAATCCGACCATCCAGAAAACGAGTGATCCGATGGAAACATCCATCACGTTTTTCATAATGATGTTCGCTGCATTTTTAGCCCTGGTAGCACCGGCCTCGAGCATGGCAAATCCCGCCTGCATGAGGAAAACAAGCGCTGTAGCAAACAGCACCCATACGATGTCCAGGTAGATGGGGTTGTATTCCATCGCCTGTAGTTCCTTTCAGACCAACATTGGTCAGATCTCAAATATCCGGTGATTTGCTGCCCTTATGTTTGGGTCAACAGCCACCGTAGCCACGAATTAGGTCTCTAGATCAACCGATTAAGTAGACCTCGCCGTTTAGCTGCAATTGACGATAGGAATGGTTTGTTTCACAACAGTTGCAGAGTTGTTGCACTAATGCGTCATTGATGTAACAACGATGTTTCTCGCACGTGTCAGCGTTAATTGGAACGATTTACAAAGCGTCATCCTGAAGTTCTCGAGTGAGGCAGGTGAGGCAGTAACACTGAGCGAGGAAACGTTGTACGATTTGCCAAGTTTCCAATCCCACATCCATACACGGGCGAAATTTCATCAATGGCAAAGCGCATCAACCGAGCAATCGAACTTCTTGAACAAGGCCAACCGATTTACTACGACGGTGGACATACCGGCCACGTTCTAACTTATGAACAAGGGCTTAAAGATGCACATACGTGGGCCGATTACATAAACGTAGGTATGGAACACGGTGCCTTCGACATGACCGGACTCGACAACTATATGAACGGGTTGATCGACGGTGGGCCTACAAATAGCGGACATCGCACGCCGACTGTGATCGTCGAAACTCCGGTTGAGGGATCATCGGAAGAGATCATCCGCTTCAACGCGTGGCAGTTCCGTATGATCCTCGCCCGCGGTGTTCACGGAATTCTTCTATGCCAAGCTGAAACGCCAGACGCCGTTCGAGCGTTTGTCGAATCCTGTCGCTACCCGATTAATATGAAGGGTGTCGGATACGGACTGGAACGAGGAACTCGTGGCGTGGGCTCACAGCCAACTTCAGCTCCGGTATGGGGTGTCGATGCTGATACATATGTCGACAAAGCCGAGCCGTGGCCACTGAACCCGGAGGGCGAACTACTTCTGGGTGTGAAGATCGAAACTGTGCGTGCATTGACGAACTGTGAACAATCTCTTTCGGTTCCGGGACTTGGATTCGCCGAGTGGGGACCTGGTGATCTTTCGATGTCGTTCGGAATCAAGCGCGATCCAAGTAAACCGCTCGATCCACGTATGGTCGAAGCCCGCGAGCGAGTGAAAAACGCCTGTAAGGCGAACGGCCTTGCTTTCCTCGACGGCTGCACGCCCGAGAACGTGGCAGACAAGATCGATGAGGGGGTCATGGTGATCGCTGGCCACCGCACCGACACCGCAGAAGTCGGTCGGGCGCACTCGAAGCGAACGATGCCAGTCGGGTAAGTAGGCTCTAAATTAGTCCGAGTTACTTCGCAACGTGGGTGCTGACGTAGTCGTTGGCAGAACCGAGGTGGGTTCGTAGAGTTGTTCAAAGCCATCTAGGTACATTTCGCCGTCCACTTCTATGTAGTTGATGCCGTGTTTCTGAATCATGTTCGAGTCATTGAACTGACTCGCATACTTATCTACATCCCATCGGTGGAACCACGCCTCGGAGCAAGTCAAATCCCCATCACACTCCAGCGGATAGTGATCATGAACTATCTCACATAGACCTCGGCATAATCAGCAATATCTAGAATGACCCCTTCCGTCGAGGCTCGTAAGTGTATCGGGATGTATCGACTGTGGTTTGTATGGCACGGGTACTGGCGTCGGTGCCGGCCCAGGGCTGAACTTCATGCCATCCCACATTGAGTAAAAATTTCCGTCTTCATTTACAGTGCAAGGTAGGTCGGTATCTATTTCAGCCACAGAGTCACAAGGCAAGAAGCCGTTTGGGTTCGCGTTTACTAGCGAATCGTCATTTATCTAAAACGTGATAATTCCGATACTAATCACAAAAACTATCAATGCCACGACTATGAGATTCCTGCTGTCGGATACGCGCATTTCGACACCCTACCATCAATATCTTGAAAGGCTCGGCGCACCTGCGCCAAGCTGATTCTGCGCCTACCCTCCGTACACGCGGCGCACTAGTCCGGAGTGAGACGTCGCAGCAGCAGCACCCGGGACTACAAGTTTTTTCTCGTACGCGAACACAACGATCTGCGTTCGATCGCGCATGTAGAGCTTCGACAGCACCCGCTTCACGTGCGTCTTCACAGTTCCTTCGCTGATGAACAACTCTTCAGCGATATCGGCGTTGGTATCACCGTGAGTCATCAACATAAATACTTCCTGCTCGCGGGCAGTCAGTTCAGCGATCGGAGTTAGATCAGGCGACAAGTCGACTAGATCCGTTACCACAAAAAATTCCGAAGGATTTGGAACGGGTTTCAGATAAGGCTCTTTAGGGGGTGCCGTCTCGTGACTTAACGAAATACGAGCCGCCGTTGCGGGCGACTCGATTTCGGGTTCAGATTTCAAACCATCTTCATCTGGATCATCTGCACCGATTTCTGAATCAGAAACATCGGTAGATTCAGCCAATTCAGACTCAGAAACTGCGATTGCGGTTGTGTCATCACTCAAAAGCTCGGCTGCAGTCGAAGGCTTAGGAGGCTCATCGCCAGTTGGATCCGTAGCTGGCCTGCTGGAGACCCGAGTGGATCGTGAGCCAAGCATCAACTTCGCCCACCAGCCATGCAGTGACGAGAACGCCAGAATGAGGTGGGATGCCAGTACAAAACCTAGAATTCCAATAGGGACTGCTAACAGCGAGCCAGGGAATTCACTCGGATCGATCTCCCAAACTCCGATCAACTTAACTTTGATCACAAAGTCCCAGAACCCTCCACCGTCAGTAAACAGAACACCAACAGGAGAGAACACCGCAGCTCCAGCGAAAGCATACACAACAACGAGAGTGATAAATGCCGCTATTCCAATAGGGAACTGCACGAACAGGTAGATCAGCCCAGTCCAAGTTGTCGGATCGACAAGTCGAACTTTCACCTGCGACCTGAACCCGGTCACTCCTTCGAGTTTGAATGGAGGTCTACGAATAGACGATCCATTCACATATCCTGCTGTAAACGCTTCGAGATCACCGAGCCAACGAGAAACGAACAGTGTTGCAAGCAGGACAATTGGTCCTACCAGAGTCCAAATCATCGATCCACCCACGGCCAATGTGGTCACGAAAAACACGAAGTATGCAATGCCCAACGGGAACATCAGCATCATGTGCGCCCCACGAAGGCAGGTGCGTAGCTCGATTACCGGTTTGAAAATTTTGCCTAACGGTCCCCGGTCAGTCGGATAGGCAGCAGCGAACGGGTTGTAGTTGTAAGTCATGCCATTAGTCTCGGTCGGCGTCAGACTACATGCGTCTCCCCGCGGAGGTATTTTTGTGCCAGCTACACTTTGCATTAACGCAAATATATTGGTTCGTTGATTTCAATATATGATCGACCTACAACACGTTGTCGATCGCCGCTAACGACGCCCCGATAGACAATTCGGCAGAGCCCGGTGCAAACACCGTGACGCTTACTTCATACCCGCCCTCTTCGTACGCCATGTCGGTTGCAAGGTAGTTGATGTGGCCGTTGCTAAATCCCGAGAAAATCGTATTTGCAGAGCCCGAGCGCTTTTTGACTTCATCAGCCAGTTCGACAAAAGGTTCGACTGGAATCGAGACCAAGACAGTCTCGCCCATCCGCATCGACTGAGCGGTTATTTCGATGTATCCGTTTCGAGAATTTGTGTCAGAAAGTCGAGCGACACTCAATTGAATGTTTGCTCGCATCACTTTCGAGACAGCGCGCCGCACTTCTTCTTCCGAAGTATCTGAAGCTCTCGTTTTCTCAAGTTCATTTTCAGCCGCATTGAATGCGTTCTGGGCGTCTTCGAGGCTAATAACATCCCGACTAGGAAGGCCAACGGGCACATTGCTAATGGCTACAGTGTCATCAGATTCGTTTGTTGGTACGTCCGTATAAATTCCAAGATCTGCACCCGACAACAGAATCTGATCAAGTCGCTCTTCTCGTTCGAGGGGATCAATGTTCAGCCTGACGCGAGAAGCCTCCGCACCAAGTTTTGCACCAGCTTTTCGATACACACGAAGATCACCGGTGAATCCGTCGACCGGACCTTGATTACCGCTAGCTCCCTGCAAGAACAAGCACAACCCACCGACTGTGTGCTCCACGACCGATCTCATCGGCCCCGGAAAATCGGGAGTTACCCACTGGTTTTCGTGCCCCATAATCGTGGGGTGCATGGCGTAGTTAACAATGGTTGCGATCGGGTTGCCATCAGCATCATCGAAGCTAACAACGTCGACAGAATGGTCGACGAATCCGTCCCAATTTCGACCCGTGAACAATTCTCCGTTATCGCGAGATGGACGCCGGTTGATGTTTACGTCGCAGTTGCCACGTCCAAATCCGGTACGTGCCGGTTGAATGGAATTTTTGGCTTCTGCAACAGCTTTTGCACATGCACCGGGAATCGTGTTCCACCATTCGTTCGCAAGATCGATGCCCTCTTTGATCCACTGACCGAAGGTAATCGGGCCCGAATGGGTGTGTGTGTACGCAAGCCTGATATTTCCGAAAGGGATTCCTGATTCTTTCGAAATCAGCTCCCGAATATCCTTGTCCTGCTGGTTCGTGAAAATCCCGATGTCTACATCGACAATAGCAAGCTCGACATCATCTTTAGTCACTACCAGTGCCGTCACTAGCAAAGGCATATCGTTTCCGAGCGAAACCTGATGAGTCTGGGCACCCCACCCGGCGTGGGCTACTCCCACCTTAGGGCTTATATCGACTCTGGCAACTCCTGCATTAAGCAACTGAAACACTCCGAAAACTAGTAATTTCGAGCACCAAAACTTGGGTGAGTGTACATCTAGCAGATGCGCCTCGCTCGGCGCAAAATTGCGATCTTATGCCCGAACTTTACTTTCGAAATTGATATCGACGTGTGTGTCATCGCAGTAAGGCTTGGTCTTCGAGGCCCCGCATCTGCACAGTCTCAGTTTGCCGTGATGCCCATAAGCATTACCGTCAGCATCGACTAGATCGAACTTGCCGATAATCTCTAGAGAGTCTTCATCTTGAATACGAATTTCTACAGTCATTGCGCCACCCTCGATGAGTCAACGAAATCACAGTTGCCGTGAGCGCCAGTGCAAAACGGCTTGTTGTCAGATTCGCCACAACGACACAACCATGTCTCGTCGGTTAGTTCCAGCTTATTACCTTCGCCGTCAATCAGTACAAAATCGCCTTTGACGTGGTATGGACCGTCGTCGCCGGGGATGATCGTGGCTTCTGCCACTGAATCCTCCAACAAAATAGAAAGCTACGCGCCCCTCTAACTCAAAAGAACGCACCCAATCGCGAATCGGATGCTTGAAATTCTGATTTGGCGCTAATGGCTAATAGTTTAGTTGAACTGATCTATCGAAGACTGCACTCAATGCCAGCTTCGGCACAGTACGACTCGAACCATTCGACGACTTCCCTGTGATAGGGAATGCCCTCTTTAAGACGCTTTTTCTCGTCTTCGTCTTCCATCAGCCCTGCATAAAGAACTCGCTCGAAGCCCTTAGCGGGCGGAACGTCGACGATGTACTGCAGTAGATCGTCCATATCATCTTTGAATTTTTCGGTGTCGGTAAACGCCTCAATGTCGTACGCCTGGAAGAAGTGACCTCCCGGTGTTCCGTGTACTGGCCCCGGACCATAGCCAGAAAGCTCGTTACAGATAATCTCGTTCATTAGCGCCAGACCAAAGCCCTTATGCGATCCGTTCTCGCGAGTGCCACCGATGTGCAACAGGTAGTAGTCGCCGGTATCAGGCGGGGCGATTTCTTCGAGAATCGGTTCACCATCGAGATCGGTGACCCACCCGGGTTCGATGTTCGCACCGATACGACGGGCAAGACCAATCTTGTTGTTGGCGACTTGAGTCGTCGCAACGTCGAATAGGAACGGTGGCATGTTTCGCGCAGGCGCTGCCCACGCAATAGGATTCGTACCCATTACCGGCTTCGAACCGAATGGTGGAACCGTCTGATGCGACCCTCCAGCTGTCATGCAATGTCCAATCATTCCTTGCTCGGCAGCCATCATGGCATAGTAACCACAACCTGCCAGATGACCTGAGTTTTTGACGGCGACAGCTGCCATGCCAAACTCTTTCGCCTTATCGATGGCTTGCTGCATAGCCCAAGGCCCGACGTGAATTCCTAGCGCACCATCGGCATCGACCGTCATGGTCGTTTTCGACTCGCGAATAATTTTGAACTCGGGAGTTGGATTGAGCGACTTCGCACCGTACTCGGCTACATAGCGACGCAGGCCGTTCGATACACCGTGTGATTCAACGCCTCGAAGGTCGTTCTTTATTAGAACGTCGGCTGAACTTGCCGCGTCCTTAACGGAAACCCCACTATGCCGCAGGATTCCTTCTGTAGCCGCCCTAATACGTTCAACAGGAACGTACACACGATCTTTTTCTGGAACTTTGAAGCGTTCGAGCATCAGGTTTAATCCTTCTTGTCGACAGATACGTTTTGTGACATTGCCACTCGGGAACATTCTCGAGAATCGGCGACGGCAACACTTTACAGGTCTGAAGCCGGACAAGGCGAACCACAGATAATCATGATCTGAATCGTTCAGTTTCTGGCTCAAAACAATAATTCCACACTGTAATCGGTAGTAAATATTAATATATTCAATGTTTAACTTGATTTTACTTACTATTCATGGCAGTCTAATAAAAGAACAAGACGAGGAGCACCGCGTGGCAAATGACTGGCAGGAACTAACTCGACTCACTCAGGGAGAAGAAATTCTCGTTGAGCGGGTGAAGCTCGTTCGAACCGATATATCGATCGAAGGAGAGTTCGAACTCCCACCGCTTGCGCAGATAACTTCGGAAGATCAGATCTTCGTAATGGCGTTCATAAAGGCCAACGGGTCGATCAAGGAGATGGAAAAAGTTTTTGGCATCAGCTACCCGACAGTGAAGAACCGTCTAAAGCGAATCGCTGACCAACTACCGCTCACCGAATCTGGCCCATTGCAGTCGAACAATTCAGAAATTCTCGACCAACTCGCATCAGGTGAACTATCCGCTGAAGAGGCGATCAGGAGAATGTCGTGATTCCGCCGATGGTCATGTGGTTCAAGGTCCAGTGGTTTGGAATCTGGGTCCCACTATTTCTGTTGTGGCCGATCATTCTCGTTTTTCTCGCGATCATGCTGCCATTGATTTTCATCGGAATGGTTATTGCAGGACGGGTATCTCGTTTCTGGGTAGTTATTCGAATAGTTCTCGCTGCCTATTCAACGATTTGTGCCGCAAGAGGCCTGCGCATCGACATACATAAAGAGCAAACGGTATTCGAAATCTATATTCCATGAAACTTTCATCCCTCTTACCGACCACTAAGAAAGTGGAGAACAAGTGACATCTGAACGAAAACAAATATTGGATATGTTGGCGGCTGGCAAAATCACGGCTGATGAAGCAGAACAGCTCCTTCAACTGACGTCAAAGGTCTCTAGCGGATCTTCAGATGCCAGTGCACCACCTGCGGTAATAGTAAAAATCCGTAACCCTAGGTTCATTCGCATCATAGTTGAACCCAACAGCCAAACAATCGGAAATCAGGCTCAGCACCACGTCAACATTAGGGTCCCGCTAAAGATCGTGCGAGCCGGGGTGAACCTCGCTTCGCTGATTCCAAATGATGCTGGCCACATGGTGCAGAACAGCCTTTTGAACAAAGGATTCAAATCTGATCTGTCAAAGCTCGATGCAACTGCGTTAGATGAACTGATCGAAGCGTTACAAGAGCTCAGTATCGATGCAACAGTCGACAACCATCTCGTCAAGGTATTTGTCGAGTAGGAGAAAAAATTATGCGTATAGGTGGATATATTTTCGGGTTGATAGTGGTTCTTATAGGAACAGCACTGCTACTCGATAATTTGGGCATTTCAGGCGATGTTCCAATTGGTGAATACTGGCCTGTTCTTTTGATCGCTCTTGGTTTTTTTGGTTGGGTTGGCAAGCGCTTCGTGCCGGAATTAGGCAGCATGGTGTTGATGACTCTCGGTGGGATTCTTCTTACGCAGAACCTCTCCGACGACAAAAGCTTTGGAGATCTCTGGCCAGCGCTCGTAATCGCCATTGGAATTTCGATTATCTTCGGCAGAAGCCGTAGAAAAGGTTGCAGTAAGAAATTCGGTATGAGATTCCAAAAGGGCCGAAACTGGGGAGATCACGGTCACGGTCGCTTTCGTAATCGGGATCGAGACAAATCGTCCCACGATGTTGACGAGTTCTTCTCTGGAAGTGAACGTCAGGTCGATGGTGAGTACACAGGAAGTTTGGCACGAGTAAAACTTGCAGGTGGATCGCTCGACCTCAGCAGAGCAACTCTCGGAGATGAGGGTGCGACGTTAGAGCTCGACATAACCCTGGGTGGATATAAAATTCGAGTGCCAAACGACTGGAAGCTAGATATCAGGGCAGATGTAACGATGGGCGAAATATCGGACAATCGACCTGCCCCAGATAGCGAGCGAACGGGGCCGACTCTGACGATAGATGGACGCGTATTCATGGGCGGCGTTGAGATTTCCGATTGAAAAGAGAGGTTTTGGCAACCTAGATCACTGTGAGTCCACCATCGATAACGAAGTTTGCACCCGTGGCGTACGACGCTTCGTCGGTGGCGAGGAACGTGATGAATGGTGCAATGTCCTCAGGTGTGCCGAGTCTCCCCAGAGGCACATTAGCAACGGTCGCTGAATCTCGACCCTTGGGGTTTGGGTGATTGTCGTGATCAGGAGTTCGTTCGAGTGCGCCAGGGCAGATGCTATTCGCCCGGATTCCCTGATCACCGTAGTGAACAGCAATGTGCCGTGCCAGATTCACCAAGCCCGCCTTGCCTGTCGAATACGACACATTTGGTGTTGTTCCTTTCAGAGTGGTGACTGATGCCACGATGATCACTACACCGCCCTCGCCCTGCTTCACCATTTGAGCTAGGCCGTACTTGCAGGCGAAATACTGTCCTTTGTAGTTCACATCGTGGGTACGATCCCAGACTTCTTCTGGAAGCTCGTGCAGGTTGCGGTCTTCTTTGTGCATTTGGATACCGGCGTTTGGCACGAGGATGTCTAGACGTCCAAATTTCTCAACCGTTTGAGCGACAGCAGCTTCTACTTGTGCAGAATCCGACACGTCAGTTTGGATAGCGATTGCAGATCCTCCCAAAGCAACAATTTCCGCGGCGACTGCGATTACCCCGTCAATAGGTATACCGGTGACCGCTACCGAAGCTCCCTCAGCAGCCATGAGTCGGGCAGTCGCTGCTCCGATTCCCGATCCGGCGCCTGTAATAAGTGCGACCTTGCCTGTTAGTTTTCCGTTGTTCATTTGTATCGGCAGTTCCTGTTAATTCCTTCTCCTCAAGGGAGAAGGTTGGGTCGAGAGGGAAAGGTGAAAGATGGCGAACATTCAGCCGTTCAATCGCTATCCGTTCAGTAGCCCGCCGCGTGAGTTGGCTTCGTCTGCGGATTAATTCCGCTTTTCAAATCATCACCTTCACGGGTGAATTCTTTTGGCGGCAGCGAGTAGTTGTGACCGCGACGTTTCAAGTCGTTCAGAACTTCATCGCCGAAACGTGGATCAATAACTGGATCGTCCGACTCAACATGAATCCGAGGTTGCTCCATTGCCTCTTGTAACCCCATACCGAAATCGACCCTGTTTACGATTGCCTGAACAACTGCCGGCCAAATTCGTCGCCCCCCTGAGCCTCCGATTGCCATTACTGCTCTGCCGTTTTCATGCAGCACTATAGGAGTCATGTTGTTCAGCGCACGAGCGAAAGGTGCGATCGAATTGACCGTGCCGGACATTGGTGCCGACCAGCCCATCGCACAGTTCATCATCACGCCAACGCCCGGATTCAACACACCGCTAAAAGCGAGGTTGGTTTGCGTTAAGGCGACCATGTTGCCGTGTTTATCGGCGGTCGTGAGAGAAGTCGTTCCATCGTCTGGAGCAGATCCTGCTTGCGACGGGAAGCTCGATGGTTTCGCTACTCCTGCGAACGACCATGGGTCACCCGCCGAAAATTCTTTGGCTCTTGTGGGGTCAATTTCGCTTGCTCGACTTTTCGCATATTCCGCATCAGCCAGAGCATCGACGGGAAATCCGTACACAGCCGGATCACCCATGAAACTGAAGCGATCAACTGCAGCAAGTTTCACAGCTTCGATCATCGTGTGAAGGAAATCGATTGATCCGTGACCCATATCCGATAGATCGAACTGAGCAAGAATGTTCAATATTTCTAACACGGTCGGACCTGCACACGGGCCAGTCACACCGGAAACTCCCAGACCACGATAAGTACCAGAAAGCGGCTGATCGTGAACGATAGGTCGATACTGTTCAAGGTCGGACAACCGAAGATATCCGCCGTTCTTCTCGACATCTTCGGCGATCCTCGCGCCTGTCTCCCCTCCGTACATATCGGAGGCACCGATTCGACCGAGTCTCTCTAGCGTATCGGCGTGTTCCGACTGGACGAAATGCGCACCGGTTCCGAGCGGCGATCCGTTGCTGAGATAAACAGTAGCAGTGGCGGCGAATCGTGAAAGCAGCGCGTGCCTCTCAGCCATAGCGAGTGCCGTAGTTCTGGAAAGTGCGAAGCCTTCCCGCGCCAGCTTCACGGCAGGAGCGACCGCCTGATCGAGATCGATCGTGCCCCATTTTTCAAGTGCGGTAGTGAGACCAGCAACGGTTCCGGGAATGGCAATCGACGTATAGCCCTCGGTGTTGGCATTGTCTTTTACCTTCGACCACGAAAATCTGCGAGACTGTCCCTGCACGTCTTGCTCATCCTCAAGTTCAAACATATCGGAGTGAGCCAAACCTGGAGCCTGCATACCAAAATCGACAGTTCCACCGCCGCCGCCTTCGAGATGCACAGTCATTAATCCACCGCCGCCAATACCGTTCCATATCGGTAGCAATACGCCCGTAGCGAAGGCCGTAGTAACTGCAGCATCGACCGCATTTCCACCACGCTGCATCACCTCGACACCGACCTCGGCGGCTATCGGGTGCTGTGCGACGACCATGCCGGACTGAGCGGATATTTCTTCATGGCTAGTGAATGACGAGCTTGTTCGCAATTTTGTGATCCCGTGATTGAATTTGTTTGACGGCGACATGTTACCTCTGATGAATTTAGATATAAAAAAAACCCGGTTGGACGCGAGGTTATTCGCGAACAATTCAGGGTCAGTCCCTGTGTTCTGTCGTTATGACGTGGCGATTAGGGAATGGATTGCGTTCTTGTCTTTGACCGCTCTATGGATTGGTACGCGGTTGCGCCATCGATTTGATCGCCACTATATGATTGGGTTATACGGGGCTACCTAATGACGGAATCGTAAGGGCTATACGACGAATGATCGAAACTCTGCAAGATGTTCTAGATACGGTAGTAGAGATGCTTTGTGCAGAACTTTCTTGTTCGACTTCCGAGCTTACCGATGGACACGTTCACATCACTGTCCGCCTGCCTAGCGCTCATGAGAATCCGGCACATCGGTTATTCGACCCTCACCCTGGAAAAATCGGTATCGCATCATTGGGTCGTGGTGGGATCGTATGTGTCGATGAAGAGCATTTAGCGTGGGCTGAAGAGGTGTTTGCCCCTGAGCCGAAAACGACTCGCGATGAACTGTTCATGCCCGAACGTATGGGTAAGATGGCGGAACTGCTTAAGCCTGAAGGGCTTGTGCTTTACGGTCCGTTCCCGCGGTTCGCGGTGTCTTACAGTAGCCAGTTGCACGTTGAATCGCCCCCTGGGTACGGTGTGAGAGTCATCGATCAAGAAGGTGCCGATGCTATTGGGCAGCGGGCTCTCTGGCACAATGCCATATACAAAGTCCCGACTGCAACGGCTAGGCCGACCATGATCGCTGCTGTCGCCGAGCGTGACGGCATCGTTGTTGGAGTGTGCGGGGCTTCTGCCGATTCGCCGTTCATGTGGCAGTTAGGAATTGATGTAGCACCCGAGCATAGGGGACGAGGGATCGCTCCAGCTCTTACATCTGCCGTTTCCGAAGCTGTTCTGGATGCAGGCAAACTTCCTTATTACGGAACCTCGGCTTCTAACATACCTTCGATGAGAACTGCCCTCGCAGCGGGGTTCAAACCCACTTGGGTGGAGGTATTATCTCGACCGGCAGATATCTAAGAGTTCACAACCGCCCAGCTCAGTACGGAGATTACGATGCGATTCGCTATTCTCGGCATTTCACACGAGACCAACACTTTTTCACGTGTTCCAGCAACCTACGAGCAGTTCGAGAAGGCTGTTCTCGCTCGGGGACAGGAGATCGTAGACCTCTACGCAGAATCCCAGTACACGATTTCAGGCTATCTTCAAGGTGCTGAAGAACTGGGGTTCGAAGCAGTTCCATTGATGTACGCAAACACGGGCCCGATCGGCACTATCACCAAAGACGCGTACGACCGAATCTCTGGCGAAATGCACCAGATGCTTCGAGATCAGGGCCCGTGGGATGGCGTTCTTATTAGCAATCATGGTGCTGCTGTGTCGGAAGAATTCCCAGACATGGACGCCGAATTCACTCGAGTAGTTCGAGAGATTGTTGGTCCAGATGTTCCGGTCGGCGTAACTCTCGACATGCACGCCAATATTTCGAAAGACACAGTAGCCAACACCGATGTTTGCATTGTTTGGCGAACTTGTCCGCACCTCGACACAAAGCTACGGGGTCGTAAAACTGCTGAATTGATATACCGAACAGCGTTGGGTGAAATCAAGCCTGTGCAGTTCATTGAAATGCCTCCGATGCTCGTGAACATCGTCAAGCAGTTCACCGGGCAAGAGCCGATGAAGAGTCTTGTAGACGAATGCATCGAAGCCAACGAAATTCCCGGTGTTCTCGATACTTCAATTGCCGAGGGCTACCCGTACGCCGACGTTGAAGAGATGGGTATGTCGTGGATTGCAATCACCGATGGGGACGCCGAACTCGCAGAGAAAACCGCTAAGGACATGGCGGCAAAAGCATGGACCAAGCGAGTGGATCTCAACAGACCCGTTTCGAGTATCGAAGACGCGTTAAAGCAGGCCGAGGAACTATATGTTGGGCCAAAGCCTGAAGGCGTAGAGAACTACATGCCGAGTGATGGTTCAGCGTTGGCAGAGGCCGAGCCATCGGAACATTCGCATCTTGGTCCAATTGTGCTGATGGACGTTGGTGACAACATCGGTGGTGGATCGTCAGCCGACTCGACCCATATTCTCAAAGTCGCCAAGGAGATGGGCGTCACTGGTTTGCTCCAGAGTCTTTACGATCCAGAGGCGGTTGAGGCGTGTGTTGTGGCAGGTATTGGCGCTGAACTGGCGCTGGATGTAGGCGGTAAGACCGATGACATGCACGGCGAACCAGTCCACATAGTCGGTACCGTTTCTGTGATCGACGATGGCCCTTACGAAGAAACTCGACCTACCCACGGCGGGTTCCGCTTCTATAACGATGGCAAAAGGGTGTTGTTCAACACAGTTGATGGCATGACGATTCTGCTGACTTCGATGAGAAGCGGAAACACGGCTAGAGCGCAGATGTATTCGATGGGTATCAACCCTGAGGATTATCGAGTTATCGTTGCGAAGGGTGTGAGTTCACCACGACCGGCATACCAGCCGATCGCAGCCGAGATCATTATCGTAAATAGTCCAGGCGTGACTTCTGCCGATCTCGATACGTTCGAGTTCAAGAGTCGCCGGGTGCCGCTGTATCCGTTCGAAGAGCCAAACTACCCAGCGTAGGTTTGTAGGTTGGGTTCTCTCGTCGTATTGGCGAGAGGGCTGGAGTGGGGGATTGGTTGATCGACAAGATCGGTCGGGACCTGACCGAGCCTTGAATTCTCATACACTCGAATTCATTTTTGTATTGTGGGACATGTTAGATTCCGTCTGTTGACTCAAAACAGTCGCCCATCTCGTATTGAACCCGGTGGTGCTGGAGAAATATTTATGGCCAGCAGATTTTCGTCTGAATCATTGGCGCGCTACAGCGCCGTGCGACCCAAGCGTGTGGCTAGTATCTGGCTGGTGACTCTGGTTTTGGGATTCTTGGTCATAGGGACACTCTGCGAAAGTTCCATCACCAACGCAGATAGCTTTCTGAGGGTATTACCGGATTCCGAGATAGCTGAAAACCTCCTCATTGAGCGATTGTGGAGCCCTGCCGATGGAACCAAGAAACCGGAAAGCGTTTCAGAAATTCTGGTGATCCGGTCGAGCGGACTGACGGTCGATGACCAGACTTTCCGCGACAAAGTTGAATCGATCTACGTCGCGATCAACACCGCAGGTGCGGGATCGACAGATAAAGATCCTACCCTCGTTGGAACTGTTAACTACTACATCACCGGTGATCCAACGATGGTGTCGGATGACCGTCAGTCGACCATCGGTTTTATTGAATTTGCCGGCGAACTGGATGACGTAATCGATAATTTGCCAACGATCCAGGAGATCGTTGACGAAGCGAACGGAATCGATGGGTTCGAGATGTATCTCGTAGGGGACGCCAGTTTCGGTATACAGCTAAATGAAATCGCAGAAAAAGACCTGTTGACCGGCGAAGGTATCGGAATTTTTGCAGCGCTGATAATTCTGGTCTTAGTATTCCGGGCTCTAGGTGCTGCTCCGATTCCGATACTTCTCGCCATCGTCACAATCATCATGGCTGTCACAGCAACATCACTGCTTGGTCAGATCCAGCCGGTGTCATTCTTCATCATCAACATGATTATGACGATCGGCATGGCTGTCGGAATCGACTATTCCCTATTTATCGTTGGTCGATACCGTGAAGAGCGACGCAATGGTCTGGAAAAGGTGGATGCCATTGCTAGAGCCGGTGCCACAGCGTCTCGATCTGTATTTTTCTCTGGAGTGACGGTTGTAGTTGCGCTTGTCGGAATGTTGGCGGTGCCAGCGAGTATTTACTACAGTCTCGGGCTTGGTGCAATTCTGGCGGCAGTAATGGCAGTCGTAGCCGCCATGACGTTGTTGCCAGCGATTCTTAGTCTTGCGGGTGACAAAGTCGACGCAATCCGAATTCCTCTGCTCCGGGACACTGGCAGCGACCCGGAGAGTGGTTTCTGGCATCGTGTCACGCGGCAGGTAATGGCGCATCCCGTAATGGGGCTCGTGTTGTCCGCGGGCCTTCTGATATTGCTTGCGATTCCTGCGTTAGGCCTAAAAACTGGTCTTGCCGGAGTGGAGTCATTCTCGGACGAACACGACGTAATACGTGGTTACGGCATACTCGTTGAGGATTTTTCATCGGGAATAGTTGATACGACAGATATCGTCATAGACACTCCTAGTATCGCAGCCTCTGATGTGCAGGCTGGCATTCAGCGACTGCAAGATATTCTCGCTACCGATGACAGATTCAATTTGGCTAAGTTGGTTGTGAATGATTCAGGGAATCTTGGGTTGCTCAAACTGTCGGTCAACTCTGCCAGTAGTGACGAAGGGTTCAAGGCCGTCAGGGATCTCCGAAATGATTTCATTCCCGACGCGAGCATTCCTGCGTCAGTGTACGTCGGTGGGTCTGCAGCGAGTAACGTTGACTTCATTAATCTGGGTGATGAGTGGTTGCCTTATGTCGTCATTTTCGTACTGACTGCCAGTTTTATACTGCTCACCGTAGTGTTCCGATCGCTTGTCGTACCGATCAAAGCGATCATCATGAATCTGCTGTCGGTGAGTGCAACATACGGCTTGCTGACGATGGTGTTCATCCACGGAATTGGCGTCGATTTTTTGGGATTCACAAAAGTTGACGCTATTGATTCGTGGATTCCTTTGTTCCTGTTTTCGGTATTGTTTGGTCTCTCAATGGATTACCACGTAATTCTGCTAAGCAGGATTAGGGAGCGTTTCGATGAAACCGGAAACAACGATGAATCAGTGGCTTTCGGGCTTCAATCCACTGCCGGAATGATCACCGGAGCAGCGACCATCATGGTCGCCGTGTTCCTTGGTTTCGCACTTGCTGAAATGGCAATGTTCCAGCAAATGGGATTTGGGTTGGCTGTAGCGGTTTTCCTCGATGCAACCGTCGTGCGATCAGTGCTTGTGCCTGCCAGTATGAGACTGTTAGGCACGCGTAACTGGTACTTGCCGGGATTCTTGGAATGGTTACCGGATCTCCGTGTAGAGGGGGATGAAACCCCAAGAGTTCCGGTGGTCACTCCAAGGGGAGCCACCGATTAGATCGACCATTCCGATTAGAGGAGTCCGAGGGCGAATGGCTGGTTCAGTTAACGACCAGAGTTTGCAAACTGAGTCAGTGGATCCGTCAGAACAAAATACGACAGTGATGACGTCAGTAACTGCCAACAAGCACATGTAATCACTTAATTTCCGATGAAAAGCATCAAACAGTTCGTCAGCATAGTTGGGTTGATCTGTGGAGATGAACTCATGTTGGCAGCAGTCGTGAATGGCGTCGTATTCGGAGTTACGGACAACAGTCGAATTCGAAATAACGGTGATTGTTTGGATTGTTTTCTCCAATCAATCTGAATTACGGAATGTCATAACTTCCGCCCGACCAGAGCGGACCGCCGCCATCACCTATCACCGCGCACAGGTTTTGACAGAACTTAACTAAGGCATATGCCTCATGAGCAGTTTCCCAAACTTTGTTAGAGAAATGGTATTCTGCTCAAATTCTGAATTCTGACCAAACCAAGAGATTGAGTCCTTCTACGAATATTCATAAGAATTAAATTGTCTCTCCGACCAAAAATATTAGGTCGCC
>ERZ890510.537-NODE-537-length-29656-cov-5.546299_pt1 | contig 29656 bp, 25 predicted proteins | sample MGYA00521265_ERZ890510 | MGnify/ENA primary metagenome ERZ890510 (study PRJEB32303, sample SAMEA104408624) | aquatic metagenome | biome: Brackish water; feature: Chemocline; material: water | place: Baltic Sea | collected 2014-10-26T21:54:00 | depth 110 m ... | reverse complement strand
GGGTGTTACTGAGGATCGGGCATTACCCATCTACTCAATACGAGCCTCCCTTGCTTTTGAGAGAGGTGTGACCTTGGGAGGCGTGGACCTTACACAAACCCTCGTGCCACAAATTTTTTATGTTCATGTGCCCTTTGAGGAGCAAAGTAATTTACCTTTATTTGATACTGGGTTGTCTGGTTTTAGTTTGTCGCAAATTTTTTCGGAGAATATATTTTCCGGAGGCGACCGTATTAATGACGCCGACCAATTAACTGCCGGTTTGACCAGTCAATTTTTAGACGCCGAAACCGGCGTCCAGAGATTTCAGTTTACCGCTGCGCAACGTTTCCATTTTGATGAGGAGTTTGTGGTGATTAACGCGGCTGACGCCCCAAGAACCGGCAACAGGTCTGATATTCTTATGGGTGCTCAAGGGCGAATAAATCAGGCATGGAGTGCTGATACCTTAATGCAGTACAGCAGCGTGCTGGATGAGGTGATTAACCATGATCACCGGCTGCAATATAAGCCAGAGCAGGGAAAAGTGCTGAACTTTGTGTATCGGTATACCCGTGACGCACACGAGCAGTATGATGTATCAGGTCAGTGGCCAATAAAAGGACGCTGGGGGGCTGCGGGTCGTTGGAGTTATGCAAAGGATTCCGGAAAGCTCATGGAGGGTGTCGTGGGTTTGGAGTACAAAGTAGGTTGTTGGGCATTTAGAGTGGTTGCGAATCGACTTTTAACAGGCCTAGATCCTGCTGGCGAAGACCTTTATGCGACAAGCTTTTTTGTTCAATTAGAGTTAAAAGATATTACGCGAATTGGCAGTGACGCAGTCGGAACCCTACAGGATAAAGTCGACGGCTACTCAAGTCAGTAACAGATTATGGTTCATTTTTTTGATTGAGATAATGTCATGAATTTTTTGCTTAAGTTTTGCTTACTTTTTTCTATAAGCACCGCAGTTTACAGCGATGAACTTATTCCTCTAGATAGAGTGGTTGCAATTGTAGGAGACGGAGTTATCACGGAGTTGGAGCTCAATAAAGAAACATCCTTGACGCGTCAAAACATAGTGAATTCGGGGTCAGCTGCGCCGGATTTAATATATCTCAGGCAGCAAGTGCTCGAACGTATGATTACGCGCAAAGTGCTCACGAACCTGGCGGATCGTACCGGGATTCGAGTGTCGGATACTGAAGTTAGGCGAGCGCTGCAGAGGCTATCGCAAGAACAAAATTTATCAGTTGACGATTATATTACGGCGATAGAGACAAAAGGTTTGAGTGTTAATGCCCTCAGAGAAAATATGGTTGTTGAGGCAAAAATCTTAAAATTGAGACGTAGAGAAATTGAAGAAAAGTTGATCGTGAACGATTCAGAGATTAAGTCTTATTTAAAGAAACTCGAAAGCGACACTTCGGATCAGAATGAATCTTTGATCGCACATATTCTGATTGCGATTCCGGAGAATGTAACGTCAGAGGACCTTAAGCGTTCGCAGGATAAGGTCGCAGAGGCTATTTTAAAAATAGATCAGGGCTTGGACTTTAGGCGGGTTGCCGCCGAGCTGTCTGAGGCTACAGATGCGCTTGAGGGTGGCGTCATGGGTTGGAGGGACGCATCGAATTTGCCAGAATTATTCACCGATGCATTGACCGAGATGAGAATTGGCCAACGAAGTGACGTGCTGCGTAGCGCCAACGGCTTCCATATTCTTTATCTTTTGGATAAAAGAGGTCGGGATGCACAAATAATTGTTCAGCAAACTCTGGCGCGCCACATTCTATTTAGAGTGGATAGGATCGTGTCCGATGAGGACGCGCTGATTAGGGCGACCGAGATTCGAAATAGGATTGTGATGGGCGGTGAGGATTTTGAGGCGCTTGCTAAGGTAGCATCTGATGACCCGAGCGGATCCAAGGGCGGAGTTCTCGGTTGGTTAATGCCGGGTGAGACCGTTCCAGAGTTTGAACAAGCATTAGCAAGGCTTACTATCGGCGAAGTTAGTGAGCTTGTGAGAACTCAATTTGGTTATCACGTGATCGAGGTGCTTGATCGCCGGGATTCAGACGTCTCCGAGGACCGCCAAATAGCAGTAGCGCGACAGGCGCTCACTCAAAGAAAACTTGAGTTCCGGTTTGAAGAGTGGGTGCGTGAGGTTCGAGATACAACTTTCATCAAATACGTTAACTGATCTGTTGGATGGTACCGAGAATCGCGAAAAAGCGATTTAGTCAGAACTTTTTACGCGATGGTCGCGTTGTCGCAGATATTGTGGAGGCGGGCAATTTTTCTGTTACAGATACCGTTATTGAAATTGGCCCAGGATATGGCGCGCTCACAAACGACGTATTGAAGAAAATTCCCACATTGATTGCGATAGAGGTCGATCGGGATGCGGTTCAATATTTGAGATCAAAGTTCTCTGAGGATCGTTTGACAGTTATTGAGGCTGATTGTCTCGATATTGATTTATCGGTTTTGGGCTCCTCGTTAAGGCTTTTAGGAAATTTGCCTTATCATATTTCGACGCCTATTCTATTTCACGTGGATGCTGGAATAAACAGCATCAAAGATGCAATGTTCATGCTGCAACGGGAGGTGGTTGACCGACTGGTCGCTAGCCCGGGGTCATCTAGCTATGGAAAGTTAAGCATCACAATGCAGCTGAATTGGGAGATCGAGAAGTTATTTGATATTTCCCCCGAAGCGTTTCATCCTAAGCCTAAAGTATGGTCCTCAATTTTGTATTTAAGGCCAAGAGCTATTGCGTATGACGTGGATCGATTGACCTTTCGGCGCATTGTATTTGGGGCCTTTTCTAAAAGGCGGAAGACGCTACGAAATGCCCTGAAGGGAGTTGTCTCAGAGGAGCAATTAGAATGCGCTGCAATTGATCCTGGCCAAAGGCCTGAAACTTTATCGGTGGATGATTATGTCCGTTTATCTAATATTGTTTCTCAGACCTAAGCGGATTACTCTCGCTCAATCAATTCAATTTTGTAACCATCTGGATCTTCTATAAACGCAATCACAGTGGTGCCGTGTTTCATTGGCCCGGCTTCACGCGTCACTCGACCGCCTCGCGTTTTTACTTTGTCACAAGCTTCATAGGCATTAGGCACGCCTAGTGCAACATGGCCATACCCATCCCCTAAATCATAAGACGTGGTATCCCAATTGTGCGTGAGCTCTATAACTGCAGTCTCTGCTTCGGAACCGTAACCAACGAAGGCATTTGTGAATCGCCCACTTGGATAATCCACTTTGCGAATCAGGCTCATTCCAAGCACCTCAGTGTAAAACTGTATGGAACGATCCAGATCGCCAACTCTAATCATAGTGTGGAGCATTCTCATTGTGTACGCCCTTTAAATTTCAACCAGCTCAAAGTCTTCTTTTCGCGCATCGCACTCTGGGCAAACCCAGTTTACGGGGACATCTTCCCAGCGAGTTCCTGGCGCGAGTCCTTCATCAGGCCAGCCGGCTTCTTCGTCGTAAATGAAGCCACAGATTAAGCACATGTAGGTCTTAAAAGCGTTGTTATTTTCTTCAGGCATTAGATTTTTTTTGAAAACAGGGTTAAGAATTGATCTACTTCAAGTAGCATTGTAAATCAAACATAAGCAAACCATAAATTTATGACTAGACGTAAGCCGGTGGTGTTGGTTTTCTCGGGATCTGATCCAACGAGTGGGGCAGGACTGCAGGCGGATGTCCTTACTTTGGCTCAGCTTGAGTGTCATCCTCTTACGGTTGTCACTTCGATCACAATTCAGAATACGCGAGAGGTATCAGCAGTTTCTCCAGTTGCTTCTGATTTGATTCGAGACCAGGTCCACGCTTTATTGCTCGACATCGAGGTGGATGTTTTTAAGATCGGGATGATTCCAAACGTCGACGTGTTGCAAGAAATTCTTGCGGTATTGAAACAATTTCCGGATAAGCCAACAATTTTCGATCCGGTATTGAGTTCGGGAGGGGGGTACCCATTCGTTTCTAGTCATTTGGTACAGCAAGTAACTAAAGAGTTACTGCCACGCTCATTGATTGTCACCCCGAACACTAAGGAACTCAAAGTTTTGGCCGGCGATGTGGATCCTCGTTTGCTAGAGGCATCAAATGACGAGCGTGCTTTGCGGCTGGTAAAAGCTGGTGCAAAGTTTGTGCTGGTAACGGGAACTCATGCGGATAGTAAAGATGTCGAAAATAGGTTGTATGATGAGTCTGGATTCGTAGACTCATGGAGTTGGCCGCGACTTGCGGGGGAGTATCATGGCTCCGGATGCACTTTGGCATCCTCGATTTCAGGATGCCTTGCTAACGGCTCAAGTGTTGTTGATGCGGTTTTTGAGGCGCAACAGTTCACCTGGAATAGTCTGCAGAGCGGTTACCGTATTGGCGGCGGGCAACTGATTCCAAATCGTAACAAAGGCAAATGATGAGGCACGATGCCATAGATGTTTTTAAGACAGGAATCTACGCGATTACGCCTGATATCAATGATTTAGATCGGTTAGTTTTTATGGTGGAGCAAGCTCTGAGCGGGGGTGTTCGGTTGTTTCAATATCGAAATAAGGTCAGCGCACCAGATCAAAGGCGTCTCGTTGCCCAGAGGCTGAACGACATTATTGAATCATCGGGCGGTTCTTTGATCATTAATGACGATCCTCAGCTGGCAAAAGCGGTCAGCGCTCGAGGGGTGCATATTGGCAAGGAGGATGCGGCTCTTGAGATCGCGCGCGATATTCTCGGGCCTAGTAAAATAATCGGAGTGTCGTGTTACGATAATTTGCCAAAGGCTCTCGAGATGCAAAGCAGAGGTGCTGATTATCTCGCTTTTGGGGCGTTCTTTCCTTCATTGTCGAAGTCGACAGCAACGCCAGTGTCACTCGATATTCTTGGGTTAGCGCGCACGAGTGGAATCAAAATCCCCATTGTTGCTATTGGTGGAGTCACTCTTAATAACGCTGAGGAGTTATTGATTAGAGGATCTTCCTCTTTGGCGGTTATTAATGGTTTATTCGGCGTTGATGATGTAGCGTCTCGGGCGCGAGAATGGACGAGTTTATATTGTCAATTTAAATCGGTTTTAAATTAGGTTAAAAGGGTAGTTTATGTCGACGAATAACTTATTGTCATTTGAGCGCGCGAAAGAATTAATCCCGGGAGGAGTGAATTCTCCGGTTCGGGCATTTGGGTCTGTTGGAGGTACGCCTAGAACGATTGTAAAAGGCGAAGGCAGTAGGATATTTGATGTCGATGGAAACGCGTATATAGACTATGTGGGTTCGTGGGGTCCAATGATCGCTGGGCACGCACACCCTTCAATTGTGCGAGCGGTAAAAGAGGCCGCAGAAAAGGGGCTTAGTTTTGGCGCCCCAACACCGGGAGAGGTAACCCTAGCGGAGCGACTTATCGAGGCGCTTCCTTCGATGGAACAAGTGCGCTTGGTAAGCTCTGGCACAGAAGCGACGATGAGCGCGATAAGATTGGCTCGCGGCTATACTGAAAAACCTAAAATTATAAAGTTTGAGGGTTGTTACCACGGCCATTCAGATTCATTGCTGGTTAAAGCGGGCTCAGGAGCTTTGACGTTTGGTCAGCCGAGTTCAGCCGGGGTTCCGCCAGAGTTGGTTGCGCAAACGGTTGTGCTCGATTACAACAAGGTGGGGACGCTTGAGGAAACATTTGATCGGGTAGGTCATGAGGTTGCTGCGGTGATTATTGAGCCAATCGCAGGCAATATGAATCTTGTGAAGGGTGATGCACGGTTTTTAGAGCGCATTCGTGAGCTATGCACTCAATATGGAGCTTTGTTGATTTTTGATGAAGTCATGACTGGCTTTAGAGTAGGCCCAAAGGGGGCTCAGGGGCTATATGGAATCAACCCCGATATCACCACTCTAGGCAAGGTGATCGGTGGTGGCTTGCCGATGGGCGCCTTCGGTGGCCGAAGAGATGTGATGCAAAAATTAGCACCAACCGGGCCGGTATATCAGGCTGGTACGTTATCGGGCAATCCCGTTTCGGTAGCTGCGGGATTAGCAACGTTAGATTTAATAAGCCAAGAGGGGTTTTTCGAATCGCTTGAAGCGAAGACGGGTCAGTTGGTCGCTGGAATGGCCGAGCGCGCAAGGTCAGCTGCTATTCCATTTTGTGCCGCTCATGTTGGTGGTATGTTTGGTATGTATTTCACTCAGCAAGTGCCGGAGACTTATGATGCTGTGATGGATTGTGATCGAGAGCGATTTAATCATTTTTTCCATGCCATGCTGGAGCGGGGGATTAACTTGGCGCCGTCAGCATTTGAAGCTGGATTTGTGTCTTCTGCGCATACCGATCAAGATATTCAAACCACGCTTGATGCCGCTGAGGAAGCCTTTAAAGTGTGCCGATGACAAATGGGGAGTTCAAACTTGATTTTTTGAAGCATCTTGAGTGAATCTATCGTAATTCTGTCTGGCCGCACCAAAGGAAAGGGTCAAAAAGGCACATTGGCCCTAATAAATACCAAGTTAGATCTATTTTTTCGGTGATTCTTTAGTCGTTAAGTTATGATGCACACCTAAATTTTATCTTTGACTGTGTCTATGTCTTTAGTTGTTCAAAATGCCGAGTATTGGAAGTCTTTTGAGAAATATCATCAAATTCCTGATGATGACTGTGGCGAGGTAGTCTTTGCCGGTCGCTCGAATGCTGGTAAGTCAAGTGCGATTAACGTAATCACGAATCAAAAAAAGCTGGCGCATACGAGCAAGCTGCCCGGCCGAACGCGACTACTCAATTTCTTCAAGGTAACCGAGGGTCGCTTTATTGTGGATTTGCCAGGATATGGTTACGCAAGAGTCTCGGAGGCTATGAGGAATGCTTGGGCGCAGGAGCTCACCACGTATTTATCGAAAAGGCATCAGATCCGAGGGTTATTTGCAGTGATGGATATTCGTCATTCGCCAACGGTGCTTGATGAGCAGATGGTCGAGTGGTTCTCAATGACGGGTAAGCCGATTCATGTATTGCTGACCAAATCCGATAAGCTTAATCGAGCTGATGTTCAGAAAAAATTAGGAGAGGTATCCGAAATACTTGTCGGACAATATTCGCAAGTTACTGTGCAAGTATTCTCAAGCCTGAATAGGGCTGGTTTGGATGAGGCTAGAGCGAAACTGATTGGCTGGTTAAGTTAGGTTTGCACGTTGATTCTAATGTAAGCGCAATTTTTGGAGGTTAAAGGTGAGTGTGAACGTATTAGGTCGCTTTCCTCATCGTCGAATGAGACGAAATAGAAGGGATGATTTTTCGCGAAGGCTTATTCGTGAGAATCGTTTAAGTGTCGATGATCTCATTTATCCGGTATTTGTTTTTGATGGCGAAAATAAAACGCAGGCGATACAGTCTATGCCGGGAGTATTGCGTTACACCCCAGATTTGTTGCTGACCGTTGCAGAACAATGTGTTGCGTTAGGTATACCTGCGATCGCATTGTTTCCCGTGATTGGTCAAGAGCTTAAAACCCCGCTGGCCGAGGAGGCTTATTCTGATCAAGGTTTGATCCCTAGAGTGGTCACCTTGCTTAAACGTAATTTCCCGGAGTTGGGGGTGATTACTGATGTGGCGCTTGACCCATACACGAGCCATGGTCAAGATGGTTTGCTCAACGAAGCGGGTTATGTACTTAATGATGAAACTGTCGAGGTTCTAATTCAACAGGCGCTAAGTCATGCCGCTGCCGGGGTTGATGTTCTAGCGCCCTCAGACATGATGGATGGCCGCATCGGTGCTATTCGGCAGGCGCTTGATAAAAACGGATTTGATCGAGTGCGCATACTCGCTTATGCGGCGAAATTTGCTTCGAGTTTTTATGGACCATTTAGGGATGCGGTCGGTTCATCGAACAATTTAGGTAAAAGTAATAAGGAAACCTATCAAATAGACCCTGCTAATTCGGATGAGGCCCTTTGGGAGGTTGGTCTGGATCTGCAGGAGGGTGCCGACATGGTGATGGTTAAGCCTGGCTTGCCGTACTTAGACGTTATCACTCGAGTGAAAAAACAATTCAGTGTCCCAACGTTTGCGTATCAAGTAAGTGGAGAGTACGCCATGCTTAAGGCGGCGTTTGCTAATGGATGGCTGGACGAGACTTCTTGCATGATGGAGACATTGTTGTCATTTAAGCGGGCGGGTGCGGATGGCGTATTAACTTATTTCGCGTTGGACGCGGCAAAGGTTCTTTTGGCCACCAAGTAGTTCGGTTCGACGTTAAAGCCTAGAAGAACATTCCCGAATTCTTGCTAGGAGCATTTTCATCGTAAAAATATTCCAGCACCCCATCGTTATCAGTCGGCAATCCTGTCTTTGGATTAATCATCACCGATCGGATGCCTTCTGGTGGGTTGGGTGGCGTCTCTTCTGGAATCCCCTTGAGCGCTACTTCCATGTAATCGATCCAGATCGGTAGAGCGGCTTTCGATCCCGTCTCTTTATCTCCCAGCGGTTCGGGTTGGTCCTTGCCGACCCAGGTAATGGCAACGATACGGCGTTGAAAACCGGCGAACCAAGCGTCGATGTTGTCATTTGTGGTGCCAGTTTTTCCTGCTAAATCTTTTCGACCCAAGGATTTTGCGCGAATGCCTGTCCCATTCTGAATAACACCCCGCAAAAGAGAGTTCATCGTGAAGACATTTCGTTCGTTAATCATTCGATCTGACGTTGTTTTTGCTTGTTGTGGTTTCGGTTTAAATAATAGATTGCCCTCGATGTCCTCGATGCGTGTAATGAAGTGAGGCTCGACTAAATAACCGCCATTTGCAAAAACGGCGTAACCTCGAGCCATCTCGAGTGGGGTGGTTGAGCCAGCCCCTAATGCCATGGTCAAGTAGGGGGGGTGGTGTTTCGGGTTGAACCCAAATCGGCTTAAAAAATTACGGGCATAGTTTGGGGTTATGGCCTGCAGTATACGAATGGCTACTAAGTTCTTAGATTTAGCTAACGCGTATCGAAGGCTGATTGGGCCAGCGAATTCTCCGTCGTAATTTTGTGGATCCCAATGTTTAAAGCCAGTTTGGCTCTCGTCAATCTCAAAGGGGGCGTCGTCGATAATAGTGCCTGGAGTGAATCCGCGCTCTAATGCCGCGGAATAAATAAAGGGTTTAAAGCTAGACCCCGGTTGCCGCTTGGCTTGTGTCACATGATTAAACTTGTTCCGATAGAAGTTGTACCCACCTACCAGCGCGTGAATCGCCCCAGTATCGGAATCAATCGAAACAACGGCGCCTTCGGCGGCGGGAAGTTGGCTAAGAGCCCAGGGTTCATTATTATTTTTACGGACATAAATCAGATCCCCCTTTTTTAACGGCGAAACTGATTCAGATCCGACCAGGAGGTCCAATGAGCCGAATTGTGTGCCTTTGCCACTTAAGGTGACAAAACCGACACCTTTTGTATAACTCTCAATCGCAGATGGGGTTATATCAAGGACAACTGCGGGAGTTAGGTCCTCAAGCTTTTCGAAATCATGCAGGAACTCTTCGAGCACTTCATCATCTATTCTGGATGGGATATCGAGCGTTGCTAATGGCCCACGATACCCCTGTCTTTGGTCGTGTGTTTCTAACCCTTTTTTCAACGCTTGGAAGCCTGCTTCTTGGTGCTTGACTGAAAGTGTGGTGTGAACATTTAATCCTTTGGTATAGGCTTCATCGCCGTATTGTTCAGTTAATTCTTGTCGAACCATTTCAACGAAAAATTCAGCATGCCTGCTGGGATTTGGACGCGCAGAAGAGACTTTAAGTCTCTCAGTCTTAGCTGCTTCAAGGTCTCGATCCGATATGAAGCCTAAGCCAAACATTCTATTAAGTACGTATGATTGTCTTTGTTTGGCGCGTTTGAGGTTCACCACCGGGTTATATTTTGAGGGTGCTTTTGGCAATCCAGAAAGCATAGATATTTCTGCCAATGAAGCTTGCGACAGCGGTTTGCCGAAGTAGACTTTAGAAGCGGCCGCGAATCCGAATGCTCGTTGCCCTAAGTAAATCTGGTTGATGTAGAGCTCAAGAATTTGGTCTTTTGTGAGATGGCGTTCAATTTTAATTGCTAACAGTGCCTCATTGAATTTTCGAGTGAATGTTTTCTCTGACGAAAGAAAGAAATTGCGTGCTACTTGCATGGTGATCGTGCTTGCGCCTTGTCGCGCGCCGCGGGCCGAGAGGTTCGCTATTGCGGCCCTGCCAATTCCGTAGAAGTCAATGCCATGATGTTCTAGAAAGTGTTCATCTTCCGATGCAATGATGGCATTTTTTAGAAGGCTAGGGACTGATTCGATGCCAATGAACTCTCGGTTCTCTTGTCCAAACTCGCCGATCAATATCCCCTCTCGACTATAAATTCGGAGCGGTAACTTGGGGCTATAATCGGTCAGTGCAGTTACGGGAGGCAGCTGAGGATAGGCGGTGATGAAAGCAAAGGTCGCAACAAGAATGCCCACAACCCCAAGGCTGAGGCAAAGCAATAGAAGTTTAGAAAGTAGGCTACTTAAGCGCATTAAGGCTCGTTTGGTTTGTTCGGGTTATTAACCATTATAGTATGCCAAGGTTTTTAGGTAGAACTATATATAGCAATTTATTTATCAATCGGTTGGCAGAAAAATCCGCAAGAGTTAGTACAGCGTATGAGTTAGCGGTTAGAATTTAACAATGGAAAAAGCAAATGATCATGCCCACTCAGCAGAGGAGACGTTGAGTTCTTTTAAAGGCAACATTTACCTCGTAGGGATGATGGGCGCTGGAAAATCATCTGTAGGACGACTGCTTGCGAAGCGCGCGCGAAAGAGTTTTTTTGACTCCGACCAAGTGATCGAAGAGCGAACAGGAGTGTCTATTGCGACGATTTTTCATCACGAGGGTGAAGAGGGCTTTCGAGCTCGCGAGCGAGCCGTAATAGCAGACCTTACGGTTTTAGACAATATCGTATTGGCTACGGGTGGTGGCGCCATTCTTTCTGAAGATAATCGAAAGTCATTGGGCTCGAACGGATTCGTTGTATACCTGAAGGCTCAGGTAGAGGATTTATGGAAGAGAACGCATGCAGATAAAAGTCGACCACTCTTGGATACAGAGAACCCTTTGGAGCGGCTTAAAGATTTATTTCTAGTCCGAGATCCGATTTATACTGTCTTAGCGGATTTGGTGGTTGAAACTGGCGAACCGAACCTGCAGACATTTTTAAATAGATTGGAGTGCGAACTCATCAACGCTCGAGCGCAATGAGCGGGTTGTTAACTAAGGATATGAAAAACAGGCAGATCAATGTAGGACTCGGAAGTCGAACGTATCCGATTTTCATTGGGAGAGATTCCTTTCGGAATAAGGACTTGCTGGACGCTTGCGGATTGCGCAGTCGACGTTATGTTGTGGTTACGAACGATGTTGTGGGTCCTCTTTATTTTGAGCGTGTCGCCCAATTTTTTTCTATTAGGGGAGCTGCTGTTGAGCAAGTCATCATTCCAGACGGAGAGCGATTTAAGACGCAAGAGACGCTTACTTCAATCTATGATCAGTTGATAGAGAGACGGGTCGATCGTTCGACTACCATTGTCGCTCTAGGCGGAGGTGTTGTGGGAGATGTGGCGGGGTTTGCCGCTGCAACGTATCAGCGAGGAGTGCCATTGGTGCAAATCCCGACGACATTGCTGTCACAGGTTGATTCTTCCGTGGGTGGTAAGACTGCGATCAATCATCCTGCCGGAAAAAATATGATTGGCTCTTTTTATCAGCCTCAAGCCGTCATCATCGACTTAGAGATGCTGCAAAGCTTGCCTGAGCGAGAATTCCAGGCGGGTTTAGCTGAGGTGGTTAAGTATGGGGCGATTATGGACGCAGCCTTTTTTGTTTGGCTCGAACAAAATGTGACACTACTGATGAAGCGAGACTTCGATGCGTTGGGTTATGCGGTCGAGAGGTGTTGTATGAGCAAGGCGAGAATTGTTGAAGATGATGAGACCGAGTCAGGATCAAGAGCATTGTTGAACTTTGGCCATACCTTTGGTCATGCGATTGAGGCTGGCCTCGGCTATGGTAAATGGCTTCATGGAGAGGCTGTTGCCGTCGGCATGTTGCTTGCCTCTCGATTGTCTGTGTTAATGGGGTCTTTGACGCAGTCGGATTGGGATCGTATAGAGCGATTGTTAAGTAGTATCGGATTACCGATCGATGCTCCAGATTTGGGTCGAGAGCGTTACTTAGAATTGATGGGGTATGACAAGAAGGTGCTCGATGGCAAGTTACGTTTGGTTTTATTGAAAAGTTTGGGTGCTGCTTATGTTACTGGAGACTTTCCTAGAGATCTGCTTGTTGAAGTGCTTGATGGGACGGAGCGCTAAGTATGTCGGCTGAAGCATTTGCGGATTACGCGGTTCCTAGGGACATAACTTCAGGGCGCCAATTCAATGAGGAGAAAGCTTTCGGTCGTACGGAATTTCAACGAGACCGAGATCGAATTATTCATTCAACGGCCTTTCGCAGGCTTGAGTACAAGACCCAGGTGTTTGTGAATCATGAGGGAGATCATTTTAGAACCCGACTGACACATAGCTTAGAGGTAGCCCAGATCGCGCGATCCATCGCATCTAATCTGAGATTAAACGTTGATCTCGTCGAGGCGATCGCTTTAGCTCATGATTTAGGGCATACGCCATTCGGTCACAGCGGTCAGGACGCGCTGAATGAATGCATGAGCGAATTTGGTGGGTTTGAACATAATCTTCAATCCTTAAGAGTCGTCGATCGCTTAGAGCACAGGTACGCGCAGTTCGAGGGTTTAAATCTGTGTTTTGAGACGAGAGAGGGAATTTTGAAGCATTGTTCTTTAAAGAATGCTAAAGATCTCGGAGAGATTGGAACACGGTTTATCGAAAAGCGTCGCCCCTCTTTGGAGGCTCAGTTGGCGAATATGGCGGATGGCCTCGCGTACAACAATCACGACATTGACGACGGGTTACGCTCCGGTTTGCTTGACCTCCAGCTTATGAGCGAGCTTCCTGTTTTTGGGGAGCATTTGCATGCTGTTGCGCGGAAGTACCCTGGTATCGATGAGCAACGCAAAGCCAGCGAGGCTATTCGACGGACTGTGAACAGTTTTGTGATTGATCTTACGCAAGAGAGTGCCCGTCTAATTCAAGACGCTAATCCGTCTTCGCTCGATGGGGTCCGTTCGGGGCCTACTTTGATCTGCTTCAGTGAAGAGATGGAGCTTAAGCATCGAGAGGTGCAGCAGTATTTGTATCGGAATCTGTATAGGCACTACAAAGTTCAACGGATGGCGGATAAAGCTAAGCGGGTGGTTCGGGGTTTATTCAAGGCTTTTAACGAGGATGTTGGGCTTCTGCCCCCCCGTTATCAAATTCAGGCGAAAAAGGATGCCCCGCGAGCCATTGCCGACTACATCGCTGGTATGACGGATCGATATGCGATGAAGGAATATCGACAGTTATTTCTCGTGGATCCTTTCTAGTCAAAATTACCTTATATTGATCAAATGCCTCGTATCACGGTACCATAAGCTGTTTTATCCAAATCCGGTGCTAAGCCGGATTTGGTGTCTTTGGGTATATTTATTGAATACGCCCAAAGTTTTACTGGAATAATTAAGATTTAGAGAGGCAAGATCGTGACTAAGTTTGTAAAACCTGTTGCCCAAGGGCTTTATAACCCCGCCAACGAGCATGACGCGTGCGGGGTTGGCTTTGTAGCCCACATCAAGGGGCATAGAAGTCACAGCATTGTTCGACAAGGGTTGGAGGTTTTAGATAACCTGACCCATCGTGGTGCAACCGGTTTTGACCCGTTGTTGGGTGATGGGGCGGGCATCTTGGTTCAAATTCCCGATGAGTTTTTTCGTAGCCTTGAAGGTTTAGGGTTCGAATTGCCCCCCATTGGGGCCTACGGCGTAGGTATGGTGTTTTTGCCTCAGGATGAGTCAGTTCGATCAAAGATACAGCGCCTCCTAGAGGAGTACGCTCAAGCTGAGGGCCAGGAGGTTCTCGGCTGGCGAGATGTTCCCGTTGATAATTCGGGAATCAGTCAAACTGCGCGAGATGTAGAGCCAGTCGTTCGTCAGATTTTTGTTGGTCGCGGCGGTAATTGCAACAGTGTTCAGGACTTTGAACGGAAACTTTTTGTTATTCGCAAGCAAGTTGAGCATCGAGTTACATCTTCGCTTGAAGTAGGAGCTGGCGGCTTTTATCTCCCATCAATGTCTGCTAGAACAATCATTTACAAGGGGATGCTGCTTGCGAGCCAAGTTGGCGATTATTATTTAGATCTTTTAAGCCCAACATTTACATCCGCTTTAGCCCTGGTGCATCAACGTTTCTCCACAAACACGTTCCCAAGCTGGGAGCTTGCGCATCCGTTCAGGATGATCGGACATAATGGTGAGTTCAACACGTTGCGTGGAAATGTCAATTGGATGAAGGCGCGACAGCAAGCCTTAACCTCGCCCGTCATGGGAGAGGATCTCGCCAAATTGTGGCCCTTGATTGATGAAGGACAGTCTGATTCGGCTAGCTTTGATAATGCACTAGAGTTGCTTGTTTTGGGTGGTTATACCCCAGCGCAGGCCATGATGTTGTTGATCCCAGAGGCGTGGTCTGGTAACGCTCTAATGAGTCAGGAACGTAAAGATTTCTTTGAGTACCATGCTCCGGTTATGGAACCTTGGGATGGTCCTGCAGCGGTAGCTTTTACTGATGGCGTTCAGATAGGGGCCACGCTGGACCGTAATGGCTTGAGGCCTGCGCGTTATGTCGTCACGAAAGATGACTTAGTCATATTGGCGTCTGAGGTAGGGGTTTTGCCTATTAAAGAAGAAAATATTGCTCACAAGTGGCGCTTGGAGCCTGGAAAGATGTTGCTTATCGACACAGATCAGGGGCGAATTATTGGCGATGAGGAAATTAAAGAAACCTTGATTGCGAAGCGAGATTACGGGGCTCTTTTGCGTGAGTCGGCAGTGAGTCTCTCAGACTTGAAGGCAGCTAAGACGCAAAAGGTGTCCAGAGATACCCGAGGGTTATTAGATATCCAACAGTCTTTTGGTTTTACCCAGGAAGACATTAAGTTTGTTTTGACGCCAATGGCAGAGTCAGGCCAGGAGCCAACGGCATCTATGGGAAATGACTCTCCGCTTGCTGTTTTGTCTGACAAAAATAAGTCCCTCTACAGCTATTTCAAGCAGTTGTTCGCGCAAGTTACAAACCCACCGGTTGATCCGATTCGCGAAGAGCTGGTGATGTCGCTAATTTCCTATATTGGCCCGAAGCCTAATTTATTGGGAGTCGATTATTCGACAGTTACGAAACGCCTTCAAGTTTCCCAACCGATCTTAGGCTTTGATGATTATGAGGCGCTCCTTAATATTGGGCAGCTCACCGATGGGGCATTTGATAGCGAGGTCATTGACACGACGTTTGTTCGGGATGATGGCCCGGAGGGCATGGAGCGGGCACTCAGTGCGATTTGCGAGCAAGCGGAACGTGCTGTTCACAAGGGTAAGACGATATTGATTTTGTCAGATAGCGCTGTGGACCAGGCAAGAGTGGCGATCCCAGCGTTGTTGGCAACGAGTGGTGTTCATCACCATTTGGTGCGAAGCGGGTTGAGAACGAAGACAGGTCTTGTTGTCAGTACAGGTTCGGCGCGTGAGGTGCACCATTTCGCTCTGCTCGCCGGCTATGGCGCGGAGGCGATCCATCCTTGGTTGACGATGGAAACACTTGCTACGATATCGGTTGATCTTAACCAGGAGCCTGTAACGAACCAAAAAAACTTTATTAAAGCGATTGGCAAGGGCATAAATAAGGTTATGTCAAAAATGGGGATATCGACCTATCAGTCATACTGCGGCGCCCAAATTTTTGAGGCTATTGGCTTAAATACTCAGTTTATTGAGCGGTTTTTTACAGGAACGTCGAGTAATGTTGAAGGCATTGGTTTGCACGAAGTTGCTGAGGAGGCTATTAAGGAGCACGTTCGGGCATTTAGTGAAAAAGACCCGACTTTAATATCTGCGCTAGATGCGGGCGGTGAATATACGTTCAGGGTGCGTGGTGAAGCTCATATGTGGACACCGGATTCGATTGCGACATTGCAGCGCGCGACAAGAACTAATGAGTATTCCACGTATAAAGAGTATGCACAGATGATCAACGAGCAAAGTCGGCGACATATGACTTTGCGTGGACTCTTTGAAATAAAGCCTTTGTCAGATCCTGTTTCAATAGATGAGGTAGAGCCCTGGACAGAGCTTGTTAAACGTTTTGCTACTGGAGCGATGTCGCTGGGCTCTATTTCGACCGAAGCCCACACGACCCTTGCGATTGCGATGAATCGCATTGGGGGCAAGTCAAATACCGGTGAAGGGGGAGAGGATCCTGGGCGCTTTAAAACGGTTAAATCGAAGACAAGCACCAAAAATGTTTTGGGTGCTGTTGTGGTTACTGATGTCGAACTTGAGGCGGGAGATACGCTTCGCTCAAAAATCAAGCAAGTTGCGTCAGGTCGATTCGGTGTGACGGCGGAATATCTTGCAAATGCTGATCAAATTCAGATTAAGATTGCTCAAGGTGCGAAGCCTGGTGAAGGAGGGCAGTTACCTGGGCATAAGGTGTCGCAATATATAGCGAAGCTCAGATTTTCAGTTCCAGGAGTCGGACTTATTTCGCCGCCACCCCATCACGACATTTATTCCATTGAGGATTTGGCGCAGTTAATCCATGACCTTAAAAACGCAAATCCTAAGGCGTCGATCAGCGTCAAACTCGTTTCGGAGATCGGGGTTGGAACAGTAGCTGCTGGTGTTGCTAAGGCAAAATCTGATCACGTTGTAATTGCTGGGCACGATGGCGGTACTGGAGCGTCTCCAATGTCGTCAATTAAGCACGCGGGGTCGCCGTGGGAGTTAGGTTTGTCTGAAACTCAGCAAACTCTAGTGCTCAATCAGCTTCGAGGTCGTGTCGTTGTGCAAGTAGATGGCCAAATGAAAACCGGTAGGGACGTCATTGTTGGAGCTCTGCTCGGAGCTGATGAGTTTGGATTCGCGACAGCCCCCTTAGTGGTAGAGGGCTGCATCATGATGCGTAAATGTCATCTAAATACGTGTCCAGTGGGCATCGCAACTCAGGACCCTGTCTTGAGAAAGAAATTCTCAGGAAAACCTGAACACGTGATCAATTTTTTCCATTTTGTAGCGCAGGAAATGCGAGAGATTATGGCGCAGATGGGCGTGCGTAGCCTCAATGAAATTATCGGTCGATCTGACTTGCTTGACACCAAGCAGGGGATCTCGCATTGGAAAGCAAAGGGGTTGGATTTTTCCAAGATTTTTTATCGACCGGATATGCCCGATGAAGTGGCTAGACGTCACCTTGAGAACCAAGACCATGGTCTAGAAAAGGCGTTGGATAATATTTTGATAGATGAGGCAAAGAGCGCACTAGAGGATCAAGTTGCTGTTCAAATTACGAGTAAAGTGATTAATGCAAATCGGAGCGTGGGGGGCATGCTGTCTAATCAAATCGCTAGTCGCTATGGACATGCTGGACTCCCAGATGAAACCGTGACCGTAAATTTTGAGGGCACAGCAGGCCAAAGTTTCGGGGTATTTTTGGCTCGTGGCATAACGTTTAACCTAAAAGGTGATGCGAACGATTATGTGGGTAAAGGTCTGTCAGGCGGGCGTATTGTGATACATCCTTCTGAAAATTTTGCCGGGGCTTCGCACCAAAATATTATTATTGGTAATACTGTACTTTACGGTGCTGTAGAAGGAGAAGCCTATTTTTCAGGCGTCGCGGGAGAGCGATTTGCGGTGAGAAATAGTGGTGCAACGGCTGTTGTAGAGGGAGTTGGCGATCATTGTTGTGAGTATATGACGGGAGGCACTGTTGTTGTGCTCGGGGACACGGGGCGAAACTTTGCGGCAGGCATGAGCGGAGGGATTGCTTACGTTTACGACCCTAAAGGCAACTTTGATAAACGATGTAACCACGCAATGGTTACGCTGGAAAAAATCCCTTTGTCGAGTGCGCAGTCGGACGAAACGGTACATCACAATATGCGCGATGAAGACTTATTGAAGCATCTCGTCTCTGAGCATCAAAGACGCACCAGCAGCTCGCTTGCCAAAGAAATACTGACTGATTGGTCTGTGGCGAGAGGTAAGTTTATAAAGGTGTTTCCTCACGAGTACCGACGCGCTTTAACTGAGCTTGCTCAGGGTAATAAAAACGAACGGGAGGCAGCATAGGATGGGTAAACCAACCGGATTTATGGAACATGGCAGGGTGAATGAATCAAGTACCCCTGCCGATTCTCGACTTAAAAACTATAACGAATTTGTTGTGGTGCACTCCGATGAGGAGGCGTCGCGTCAAGGATCTCGATGCATGGATTGTGGCATACCGTTTTGTCAGAGTGGTTGCCCAGTCAATAATATTATTCCAGATTGGAACGATCTGGTTTATCGCCAAAATTGGGAGTCTGCACTTCAAACATTGCACTCTACAAACAATTTTCCGGAATTTACTGGGCGTATTTGCCCTGCCCCGTGTGAATCGGCATGTACGCTCAATATTAATGACTCAGCGGTTGCAATTAAATCGATTGAGCATGCCATTGTTGACAAAGGTTGGGATAAAGGTTGGATCGTCCCTGAGCCTCCGAACCACAAGACGAATAAGCGTGTAGCGGTGGTTGGCTCTGGCCCCGCCGGGCTCGCGTGCGCACAACAGCTTGCACGAGCGGGACACGATGTGGTTGTGTTTGAAAAGAATGATCGAGTTGGTGGCTTACTTCGATATGGGATACCAGACTTCAAGATGGAGAAGAGCCATATTGATCGACGAGTTGTGCAAATGGAGCAAGAAGGGGTTGAATTTCGCACCAGTATTTGTGTGGGCTCCCCGGGTGAGCCGCAACTTGGTGTTAATGATTTATCTCAAAAGACCATCAGTCATGAAGCGCTCCTTAAAGAATTTGATGCTGTTGCCTTGACTGGCGGCTCCGAGGTGCCTCGTGATTTGTCTGTGCTGGGTCGAGAGCTTGAAGGTGTACATTTTGCGATGGAGTTCTTGCCGCAACAAAATCGAGTCGTTGCGGGAGATCAGCTCGATACTCAAATTCTCGCCACAGGCAAACATGTTGTTGTGATTGGCGGTGGTGATACGGGCTCTGATTGTGTCGGAACCTCTAACCGTCAGGGTGCTGCTTCGGTAACCCAATTTGAATTGATGCCTATGCCTCCGGAAGAGGAGAACCGACCCCTCACTTGGCCCGACTGGCCGATTAAGTTAAGGACATCGTCCTCTCACGAAGAGGGTTGCTCTCGAGATTGGTCGGTGACGACCAAGCGCTTCGAGGGTGAAGAGGGCCGCGTGACTAAACTGGTTGCGGCGCGTGTTGAGTGGGTAAAAGGTGATGACGGACGCATGCAGATGCAAGAAATGCCGGGTAGCGAGTTTGAACTGAAGGCAGACCTAGTGCTTTTTGCAATGGGATTTGTAAATCCAGTTCGTCAGGGATTATTGTCTGCGTTGGGCGTTGAGCTCGATGGTCGTGGAAATGTGGCTTCAAATACGGATGACTATAAAACCTCATGTGAAAAAGTGTTTGTTGCTGGCGATATGCGACGTGGCCAATCACTAGTTGTTTGGGCAATTCGAGAGGGTCGGCAATGTGCCCGCTCCATAGATGAGACACTGATGGGTCAATCGGAACTTCCTCGATGAATGATCAGGTCGTCTTAAAATTTTAATTCAGATTTAGAGAGGGGCGCTACTTGGCCGAGCTTCAAAACGATGTATTTCTGCGGGCGCTACTCCGCCAACCAACCCCGTATACGCCCATCTGGATTATGCGCCAGGCCGGGCGATACCTTCCTGAGTACAACAAGACTCGGAGCCAAGCAGGGTCTTTTCTTAAACTTTGTAAGAATCCAGAGCTGGCTACGGAAGTTACACTTCAACCATTAGCTCGATTTAACCTTGATGCTGCGATTTTATTTTCGGACATATTGACTATTCCTGATGCGATGGGTTTAGGCCTTTATTTTGCAGATGGGGAAGGCCCGCAATTTGAACGTCCTCTCAGGGATGAAAAACAGATTCAATCGTTATCAGTCATCGAGCCAGAGGAGCAGCTTAAATATGTGACTGACGCTGTTCGATCGATTAAGCAGGCACTAAACGGACGGGTGCCCCTTATTGGTTTTTCAGGCAGTCCATTTACTTTGGCGTGTTACATGATTGAAGGTAAAGGTGGGACGGAGTTTCACCGAGTCAAGAAAATGGCTTACGAGCGGCCAGATTTGTTTGGAAAAATACTAGAAGTAACCTCAGCATCTGTGATTGCTTATTTGAATGGGCAAATTCAAGCAGGCGCCGACGCCGTTATGATCTTTGATACGTGGGGCGGGGCACTAACACCAAGCGCATTTAAACGTTTTTCTCAAAACAATCTAAAACAAATTTGTACTGGTTTGATTAGAGAAGTAAATGGACGAGTCATCCCAAGAGTTGTGTTTACTAAGGGTGGAGGCCAGTGGCTGGAGGGTTTATCAGAGACTGGAGCGGACGCACTGGGGTTGGACTGGTCAACCGATATAGCTACGGCGCGCATGCGGGTAGGGGATCGCGTAGCTTTGCAGGGCAATATGGACCCAGCCATATTGCTGACGAATCCTGAAGTGATACAAAAAGAAGTTGGCGAAATACTTGCAGGCTACGGTGAAGGATTTGGCCACGTGTTTAATCTGGGCCATGGTGTGAACCAATTTACTCCACCCGAGAATGTGCATGCACTTGTTGAGGCGGTGCATGAGCAGAGTAGGGGTTACCACGCGGCCGGTTAATCGTTCCGTTGCTGGCGTGCTGGCACACGTAACACGCCATATTGCGTGGGGTATAGTCTCTGTAGATTTTTCATGATTCCATTGAAAATGCCTACGAACGTTTAGCTTATGTCTTTTGCTCAAGTTCATCTCGACGTCCCGTTACAAGGACCATTCGACTACCGTGCTGGCCCCCACCAGGTTGCTAGAGGGTCAATCGTTGTTGTTCCGTTTCGCAATAAAAAACTAGTCGGTATAGTAGATTGTGTGTCTGACGTGTCGTTGGTCGAGCCGCGTAGGTTAAAGCAAATTGAATCGGTTTTTGATCTCGACCCATTACCCCCATCGTACTTCTCCCTGTGTCGATTTGTGTCTCAGTACTATTGTGCTCGGATGGGGCAAGCTCTATTTTTAGGTTTGCCTACGGCCGTCCGTCGCATCGATTTTTTAAATCGACTCACCGAAACGGTTTTTACTCTGAGCGACAGGGGAATCCAAGAAGTTCCAGCGCACTTGACCGCCCGCACTATGGGCAAAAGACGACTTTTTGATTTGTTGTTGGCGGAAGGTGCGGTTACGTTGCGTCAGGCACTTTTGGTTTACTCGAATGCAAGGGTAGAGCTTGCTCAGTGGCATGCTCAGGGTTGGACCAACACCCTTGAACAACGTCAAAATGTCGTTTCGCTCAAAGCACCCATGCCGCGACTCGAGGAAGGAGAAATCAAACATATTAATTTAACAACACCTCAACGTCTGGCGATTGAGACCATTGTTGCTGATTTAGACATGCATCAAACTTGGTTGTTGCAAGGTGTGACGGGGAGCGGTAAGACCGAAGTATATTTCGAGATCATGGCCAATACGCTTGACCTTAATCGACAGGTGTTGGTGTTGGTGCCAGAAATTAATTTGACACCTCAGTTTGAATCCCGTCTGCGTAAGCGTTTTCCTGAGCATGAGATTGTGACTTTAAATAGCAGCATGACTGATAAAGAGCGTTATCAAGCGTGGTCGTTAGCGCGATCGGGTAGCGCGTCAATTGTCTTAGGCACCCGGCTTGCAGTATTTGCGTCCTTGCCTCAGTTAGGTTTGATTGTCGTAGATGAGGAACACGACCTGTCGTACAAGCAGGTTGAGGGGGTTCGTTATAACGCGAGAGATTTAGCAATCTATGTGGCGAGCCAACAGAAGGTGCCAATTGTTTTAGGCTCGGCGACCCCTTCTTTAGAGACGTACTTTAATGTTGTTGCGTCTCGCTATAAACGTCTCGTGTTAGAGGAGCGACCACAAGGCCCGTTGCCCGATATCGAATTAATCCCGATTGAGCGGGCTCAGAGTCGTACAATTTCATCTGAAATAATAAACGCGATCCAAGGATGCCTAGATAAAGGTGAGCAGGTTTTAGTATTTCTTAATCGACGTGGATATGCATCGGCCTTATTTTGCTCCTCGTGTAATTGGGTAGCTATGTGTGGAGGTTGTTCTGCTCGACTGACGATACATCATCACTCGAGCCGCTTGCGTTGTCATTATTGTGGTTATCAAAGTAAGGTGCCTGATCAGTGCGCAGAGTGCGGCAATCAAGATTTAATTGACTTGGGTCAAGGAACCCAAAGAGTAGAAGAGGGCCTGAGAATGCAATTCCCCAATGCCTCTATCATGCGTATTGATAGCGATACTACGAAACGTAAGGGGGCCTTTAAAGAAATGCGAGGAGTCATTGAAAACTCGGATGTCGATATTATCGTAGGCACTCAAATGTTGGCTAAAGGACATGATTTTCCTAATCTCTCGTTAGCTGTAATTATGGGTACGGACCAGTCGCTTTTTAGCAGTGATTTTAGGGCGACAGAGAGGCTCTACCAACAGTTGTTGCAAGTCTCTGGCCGACCGGGAAGAGGTAAGAAAAAAGGAAGAGTTATGCTTCAAACAGAGTTCTCTCAACACCCTGTTTATCAGTCATTAATTCATCAGACTTTTGATGAGTTCGCACAACAGTTGTTAACTGAACGTAAAGAGGCGGCATTCCCGCCGTATTGTTATCAAGTGCTTCTAAGGGCGGCGGGAAAGCAGGAAGCTAAAGTTTGGGCGTTCTTAACGCGGGTGCAGAAAGACGCCGTGAGTATAAAGGTGTCCGGAATAGAGGTGTATGATGCGGTCCCATCGCCAATTTTTAAAATGGCAGGGCTTTATCGAGGTCAGATCCTAATTCAAGCAGGTTCTCGAAAGTCCATGAGAGAGTTTTTACGTATTTGGAGTGGTTGTATCGAAGGGTTTCAAGAAAGTGCTGTACGGTACGTGCTCGATGTTGATCCTCTCGATGTGTAAAGTTTTATTTTTTCAGTAGAAATACAATAGTGTTTCGTAATAAATAGTGATGTGGCCATGAATGATCCGACGGACCTGATTAATCAACTTAGAGTAGCTATTGTTTCGGTGCTGAAAGAGATGGAGCTAGACGTTCCTCTTGACAGGATTGTTTTGGATCGTCCTAAGTCAACCGATCATGGTGATTATGCGTGCAACATTGCTATGCAACTCGCGCGCGAACTCAAACAGAGTCCTAGAGAGATCGCGAATCAGGTTGTGTCTAAATTATCCGCCCATACGCTGATCAAAAAATCAGAAGTAGCGGGGCCAGGATTTATTAATATTTTTCTGAGTGATGACTGTCATCAGGGCGTGATTAAAGAAGTGCTCGAGGCTGGTTCCGGTTTTGGGCGCAGCGGTATGGGGCAGGGTGAGCATGTTCAGGTTGAATTTGTTTCGGCTAATCCGACAGGACCTCTTCACGTGGGGCATGGGCGTGGGGCGGCTTATGGCTCAAGTATTGCTAATCTGATGGAGGCTGTCGGTTACACCGTATCTCGAGAATACTACGTGAATGACGCAGGTCGGCAAATGGATATCTTGGCGGCATCCACATGGCTGAGGTACCTTGAACTGTTAGGGCACGACGTGCACTTCCCCTCGAAAGGTTATCAGGGGGATTACGTAAGAGTGATGGCAGAAGCTATTAAAGTTAATGATAGCGACCGATACAACCTTGAGTCAATCGGGTCGAAGGTAGACTGGGACGCCGATGACGACGAGCAAATAATCGATCGATGGATTGATCTAGCCAAAAAACATTTGGGAGCGTCCTACGAGACCATACACAGTTATGTCCTCAAGCAGCAGCTTGAGCAGTGTCGCAGTGAGCTGACAGCATTTGGTGTCGATTTTGATTGTTGGTTCTCGGAGCAATCACTGTTTAATGAAGGAAAGATTGAGTCTGTTGTTCGTGACCTTGATCAAAAGGGTTATTTGTATACTAAAGATGGTGCGACATGGTTTAGGTCGACTGAATTTGGTGATGAAAAGGATCGAGTCGTTCAGCGTGACAACGGGATCTTCACATATTTTGCGTCGGACATCGCGTATCACGTTGATAAGTTTAAGCGAGGGTTTGATACGGTAATCAATGTTTGGGGAGCAGATCACCATGGGTATATCCCAAGGGTCCGGGCGGCATTGGCGGCTCTTGGGGTTTGTGATTTTGAATCTGAGCAACTGCGTATCCCCTTGATTCAGTTTGCAGTCTTATATCGAGATGGAAAAAAATTGGCGATGTCGACGCGATCGGGTGAGTTCGTCACTTTAGAGGAGTTGCGATCTGAGGTTGGGAGAGATGCAGCTAGATTCTTCTATATATATCGGAAAAGCGATCAGCATTTAGATTTTGATTTAGATCTTGCCAAGGCGCAAAATAATGAAAACCCGGTTTATTATATTCAGTACGCTCATGCGCGGTGTTCAAGCATAATCATTAAATCGGAACAAAATGTTGCCGACTTGATCAACGTCGATGTCAGCGTTTTGACGCAATCTGACGAATTTGATTTGATGCGAGCCCTAGTCGATTTTCCATTGATCATTCAATCGGCTTCGAGGGAGCTATCCCCTCATTTAGTAGCTTTTTATCTGAAGGATCTCGCCGGCCTGTTCCACAGCTACTATAACTCGACTCAAATTTTGAGCGGTGACGAACGTCTTATACAATCTCGACTTGCTTTAGTCCTCGCGGTGAAACAAGTTATTAGAAACGGATTGTCATTAATTGGGGTAGATGCCCCAGAACGAATGTAGAATCAAAAAACATGGCAAAGCGTGGTATTAAAAATAATGGCAGGAGTGCTCCGAAGCGACGATTAGGGCTCGGTGTTTTTGTCGGTATTTTTATTGGTTTGGGGGCCGCTATTGCCGTAACGTTTTATGTTAATCGCGCTACTCAGGAAATCGGTGATAACCACGACGTGGTCAAATCAAGCATTAATTCGAAGGCTGAGTCAGCAGAAGAGGAAGTTGAATTTGATTTTTATAAGTTGTTGCCCGAGGGAGATAGAGCATCCGATTCTGTAACACGGGATGACGGTGCCACGCAGGCGCAACACAACACGGTTTATTTTATACAGGTCGCAGCACTATCTCATGCTAGGGAAGCGGATAACTTAAAAGCAAGACTGGCGATGAGCGGTTTCGAGTCGAGGATCCAATCGGTTGAGACGGTTGACGGGAAATTGTTTCACCGTGTCCGAATTGGACCTTACCAAGATGCAGGTGAAGTGGTGAAAATTAAGGCCGAGTTGGCGGAATTTAATTTTGACGTGACAGTCATAAAAGTAACAAACGACAATTAATAGGTATGGGATGGATAAAATTATGAAAACACTACTGACTATTTTTATATTGTTTTGCACGCAGATGAGTTTGCAGGCTTCCGCGCAAACGATAACAGAGGGTAAGGAATACAAAGTTATTAAAGCCCAGGGTGATCAGGGGGACGTTGTCCAAGTTTATGAGTTCTTTAGTTATGCCTGTGAACACTGTTATGACTTTCAGCCGTTGATTGAATCATGGGCGGCTAAGCCACGCAAAGGGGTTCAATTCAACTACATGCCGGCTGTGTTTAATGAGCAGATGGTTCCTTTAGCGAAACTTTTTTTTACATTGGAGGAAATGAAACTGCTCAAAACGGTGCACCACCAAGTGTATGACGCAATCCATGGGAAGAGGATCAACCTCCTGACGGATAAGAAGATTTTTGATTGGGCTCAAAAAAATGAGTCAATTAATTTCAAGGAATTTGAAAAGCTCTACAAGTCTTTTGGGATCGATGCAAAAGTTAAGAAGTCCGCTCAGTTGACGAGATCTTATCAAATACCTGGAACACCTTATGTGACCGTTAGAGGGAAGTACATCACGGGCCCATCGATGGTGCTCCGGCCTGAGGGTGGCGTTGATCCAATCCGTTTTATTGGTACGCTTAATACGCTCATTGAAAAAGATTAATCTTTATTAGAGGAGTCGGCTGGTGAGTCTGAGTCGCCAGTTTCTACCTATTCTATTTTTGGTGTTCGCGGGATTCGTGAGCGCCGAACCTCAGTTGGGACGTGATTACCTGAAACTAGATGCTCGAGTGGCCTCGCCGGGTAATCGCATCGAGTTGATCGAATTCTTTTCATACAGTTGTTTGGGTTGCTATCAACTTGGCCCTGACGTAGATCGCTGGTATCTAAGCCAGTTAGATGACGTTGATCTCATACTGGTACCCCTCATTACTAATGAACAATCAGCCCGATTGGCGCGTTTATTTTATGCGCTCGAAGCCTTGGATCGGCTGACAAATATGCACTATGAAGTCTTTCGTGCAATACACGATCAGGAAAATAGGCTGTGGGAGATGCATGCGCAACTGAAGTGGGTCAGTTCTTATGGCGTTAATGTGGATGAGTTTAAGAAACTATTAAATTCTGATCAGGTCGATGAGCACGTTAATAAGGCCCGCGCACTTGCTAAACAGTATCCTATTTCTGTAACGCCAACTCTGTTGATCGATCGTACGTTCTGGACCACGGCATCAATGATTCGATCACAAGATCGTCTCGTTCCAATACTGAATTTTTTGATCACAGAATCGATTGAAAGACGAAAGCTGTTAACGGGGATGCCATGAAAACTATTTTCATTACGGGGGCTTCTAGTGGTTTGGGTGAGGCTTTAGCGAGAGAATTTTCCAATGAAGGTGTGGCGCTAGGCCTTCTCTCAAGACGGTTAGAGAGGCTGGATTTATTGGCTAATGATCTTCTAGGGACGGTATGTAGCTTTAGTGCTGACGTGGGGGATCCTCTAGCAATGCGAGCTGTTGCAGAGGAATTTATACGATCCGTTGGGGTGCCTGATGTCGTCATAGCAAATGCAGGAATCTCTGCAGGCACGATGACTAATTTTGTTGCTGACCAAGAGGTGTTCGAGCGCATTATGCGCACGAATGTTTTAGGAATAGTGAATACTTTCCAACCTTTCATTGATGCAATGGAGAAGCGGGGCTCGGGCACCCTGGTCGGCATATCCAGCATTGCTGGGTTCCGGGGTATTCCGGGGTCTGGAGCTTATTCGGCTTCAAAAGCCGCAGCCACAGCGTACTTGGAGAGCTTGCGTGTAGAGTTATCGTCAAGTGGTGTCAGGGTTTTGACCGTATGTCCTGGGTATATTAAAACAGCAATGACGGATGTTAATCCCTTCTACATGCCATTTTTGATGGACGCCGGATCCGCGGCCCGCTCAATTAAAAAAGCAATTGATAAACAAAAGCGTTTTCATGTGATGCCTTGGCAAATGTGTATTGTGGCGTGTTTTTTACGACTTTTACCACGATTGGTTTATGACCAGCTCTTTAAACGAGCACCCCGAAAGCCGCGATCTTTGTGAGCAGGGATGATTTTTAGACCTGTCTATTCCTTGAGAATGGAGTCGAGCGCGCCTATTGCCTGCTCTGCGTTAGTCACTTTAATGGTTGTCATCCCCATGATTCGTGCGGGTTTTAAATTGCTACCAATGTCATCAAGAAAAACCGCATGTTCTGGTTTAATGCCAATCACTTCGCAGGCGATTTGGAAAAACTGCTCCTCAGGCTTGCGATAACCAATTTGTGCCGACTCTATGACATATGGAAATTCATTTAATACTGTTTGCCAATCATCTAATCGATCCTTTCCGATTAAGTTGCTTAGCGTTGGTGTCCTTGGGAAATTATTGGTTAAGCAGGCTACTTGATATTGTGCTTTGCAACGCTGGACGAGCGAAATCATATCGGGTCGAAGGGGCGTAAACACTAACTTGAGAATTTCTAAGCCACCGATGTCGTGACCTCTGCTGATCGCCTCTTGGCGAAATGATTCATCAAATTCGTCAGGAGAAATTTCTCCTCGTTCAAGTTGTGCCCAAGCATTCACGTCGTGGCTGCTGCTATTCAGATCTCGGATAAAGTTTATGGGTAAGCCGCGCTCACGCTCAAAGGCATTGAATGCCTCAAAAGGACTTTCAGTAATGACGCCACCAAAGTCGAATAGGATTGCTTCTACCATATTATTTGTTCTCGTTATTGAGAGGCATTAGTAATGGCTTGCTGCAATGCCTTGAGTTCTTCACAGGGTATGGGAGAGCAAAGATGCTTTAGCCGCTCTAGTTGAATCTTTGCGCTTTTTAAGTTACCTAAGGTGATGTAGGCTTCGCCCAGGTATTCTAGGGCGCCCTTGTGATCAGGGTTGATTTCGAGCGCTATCCTGTAGTGCTCGAGTGCTTTGTCTAGGTCTCCAGACTTGCGATAGGCGTAACCCAAGAAGTTTTGTAGGTCTGCGCTGCCAGATAGATTTTCAAGAGCTTGTTCGAACGTAGCAATCGCAGCAGACCAATCTTCTTGTTGGAGCGCCGCTTTGCCTTTTTCAATCATTGGATTCTCTAGATCGGCATCGTCTACGTCCCCGAGGTTGGCATAGCTCAATGCACAACTCATGCTGGCTATAACAATGAGTTGTATTAGGAATTTGACCGTCATGAGGTTCGCCTCTTGAAAAAAGGAAGATGCCATATTTTAGTTCGAAAACGATCTCACAGGCACATCTTGGTGTGAATTGACGCTACTTTACTATGGGCACATTTGAGTCAAGTAGTGGGTGACGCTTCTGAGCCAAGGCATATCTAAGCCGTTATCACTCACGAACTCATCCTGCAATTGGTAGGCCTGCACTTCTCGTTTGATCCAGCTCTTACAGTTCGGGTTCTTACCAAAGTTATGAAATTGTAGAACATGCACCAGCTCGTGATAGAGAATACTTTCACCCTCGACGGTGTTTACATCTAAGCCGTTCACCAAAAATATGGTCGTATCTTTGGTAGCGGCTTGAGCGTTACAGTTTCTATTTTTGCAAACTATTCCATTGATAAACTGCTGAGTGACAAATGCAATTTTTGGAAAATTAGGGTTTTTTACATCGGGGGTGCTCATGCCAGTTTTATTGTAAATGCGTAGGAGTAATTGTTTTATATGCTTATCATCTAAATGTTCGCTCGCGATGGCTGTCGTCCAAGTGGCGGATATGCTTGAGACGCAAATAAAAAATAAGGTCGGGAGGAGATGGTGACTTTTCATTTAAACAGGTCTGTAGATGTTAATATCTTTACGATACCTCATTTACTTAAAAGTTCTCAGAAGGTTATATGCCCGATTTGTTCAGGATCTATAGGAACATTAGGCATCAGCCTTTGATTGGCGAGATTGATTATGAAATTTAATATGTGCTCGGGTGTGCATATCCATGACTCGTTTGCGGCGTTTTATGAGCCCACTCACGGAATGGCCACCATAAGCAATTTTATATAAACTCACTGTCAACAATTATGAATAACGTTAACGACGCACTTCCCTCATGAGAATACTTCTATTGGTGATGGGAGGGCTTGTGGTTGG
>ERZ890510.536-NODE-536-length-29673-cov-20.734249_pt1 | contig 29673 bp, 36 predicted proteins | sample MGYA00521265_ERZ890510 | MGnify/ENA primary metagenome ERZ890510 (study PRJEB32303, sample SAMEA104408624) | aquatic metagenome | biome: Brackish water; feature: Chemocline; material: water | place: Baltic Sea | collected 2014-10-26T21:54:00 | depth 110 m ... | reverse complement strand
ACACTACAAAAATCGCAGGTACGATTCGCCAAGATTTCATTACCACCGAGCAGGACCACCATGGCAAAACGCATCAACCGCGCAATCGAACTCCTTGAGCAAGACCAGCCGATCTACTACGACGGCGGTCACACAGGTCACGTACTGACATACGAACAAGGACTCAAGGACGCTCACACGTGGGCCGACTACATCAACGTAGGTATGGAGCACGGTGCGTTCGATATGACCGGCCTCGACAACTACATGAACGGTCTGATCGATGGCGGTCCAACGAACAGCGGGCACCGCACTCCTCCTGTAATCGTCGAAACGCCAGTAGAAGGTTCATCGGAAGAAATCATCCGATTCAACGCATGGCAATTCCGAATGATCCTCGCCCGAGGCGTTCACGGAATTCTTCTTTGCCAAGCTGAAACGCCCGACGCTGTTCGAGCGTTCATCGAGTCGTGTCGCTACCCGATCAACATGAAGGGTGTCGGCTACGGACTCGAACGAGGAACACGCGGAGTCGGCTCACAGCCAACTTCAGCTCCTGTTTGGGGAGTCGATGCCGACACCTATGTAGACAAAGCAGAGCCGTGGCCGCTCAATCCTGAAGGCGAACTACTTTTGGGAGTCAAGATCGAAACAGTCCGTGCGCTCACCAATTGTGAGCAAACTCTTTCAGTACCAGGACTCGGATTCGCTGAATGGGGACCCGGCGATCTTTCGATGTCGTTCGGAATAAAGCGTGACCCATCTAAGCCACTCGACCCTAGAATGGTCGAAGCTCGCGAACGTGTGAAAAACGCCTGCAAAGCGAACGGACTCGCGTTCCTCGATGGCTGCACACCTGAAAATGTCGCCGACAAAATCGACGAGGGCGTCAGAGTCATAGCAGGACACCGCACCGACACGGCAGAAGCAGGTCGAGCCCACTCAAAACGAACGATGCCGGTATAGAAGTAAGGTACGCACGTGAGTCGATAACCGGCATGAAAATTTTGCCTAGGGGTCCCCGTTCAAACGGATAGGCAGCAGCGAATGGGTGGTACTTTTAAGTCATGCCTAAAGTCTCGGTCGCCATCAGCTTACATACGTCTCCCCACAGAGGTATTTTTTTGTATTGGTGCCGAATTCTAGTTTGAGTAGACGAATTTTCAGCGTCATCCTTAGTGGAGACGCGTTACAAAACCTCATCGATCGCTTCGAGCGACGCTTCAATCGCCAGTTCAGCTGATCCCGGCGCAAACACACTAACGCTCACTTCGTACCCACCTTCTTCGTGCGCAATATCAGTGGCGAGATAGTTGATGTGACCGTTACTGAAGCCGGAAAACACTGTATTTGCTGAACTCGATCGATCTTTGACCGCCTGCGCTAGTTCGACGAACGGTTCCACAGGAATTGAAACCAATACCGTCTCCCCGATTCGCATTGACTGGGCGATTATTTCGATATGCCCGTCACGGGTATTCGCATCCGAAAGACGGGCAACATTTAGCTGAATGTTCGCTCGCATAACCTTTGAAACGGCTTTGCGAATATCTTCCTCGGAAGCTCCCGATGCCCTGATTGATTCAAGTTCTTTTTCACCGGCGTCGAAGGCGGCTTGTGCGTCCTGAAAGCTTATGACGTCTCGACTCGGCAGATCGGTCGAAACGTTAATTACCGCAACAGTGTCATCCGATTCGTTGATAGGCACGTTGGAGTAAATTCCAAGATCAGTACCCGATGCCAAGATCTGATCGAGTCTCTCTTTTCGCTCACGCGGCTCAATGCCGAGGCGAACACGAGCAGCTTCTGCACCGAGTTTCGATCCGGCCTTTCGGTACACGCGAAGATCGCCAGTAAACCCGTCGACGGGACCCTGATTACCGCTCGCGCCTTGCAGAAACAAACAAAGCCCACCAACAGCGTGTTCAACAACCGAACGCATCGGACCAGGAAAATCGGGAGTTACCCACTGATTTTCGTGCGCCATGATCGTTGGATGCATGGCGTAGTTCACGATGGTCGCAATCGGATTATCGTCAGCATCGTCAAAACTAACAACGTCGACCGAATGATCGACTGCGCCGTTCCAGTTTCGTCCCGTAAACAGCTCGCCATTATCTCGGGCCGGTCGTCGGTTGATGTTGACGTCGCAACTTCCACGCCCAAATCCCGTTCGGGCGGGCTGTGCAGTCGCTTTTGCCTCAACTACAGCCTTCACACAGGCGGCTGGAATCGTGTTCCACCACTCGTTGGCGAGGTCTATACCGTCTTTTATCCACTGACCAAACGTAATCGGGCCTGAGTGAGTATGGGTATATGCGAGCCGGATGTTTCCGAACGGAATTCCTGATTCTTTCGAAATCATCTCTCGAATATCTTTGTCTTGTTGGTTCGTGAAAATCCCAATGTCGACATCGACAATCGCAAGTTCAACGTCATCTTTATTCACAACGAGAGCGGTCACATACAGTGGCATGTCGTTACCAACCGAGACCTGGTGGGTTTGAGCCCCCCACCCAGCGTGGGCGACTCCAACTTTGGGGCTGATATCGACTCGGGCTACTCCGGCGTTTAGCAACTAGATATCTCCTGCGTGACTAATCTTGCGATCAAAGAATGATGCGCAAGTCTAGCCCCAGAAACGCCCACGCGTCCTGAACGAAGTCATCGAAGTCGAGGGATCTGGGAGAGCGACGCTATCTACGCTCGAACTTTGCTTTCGAAGTTGATATCTACGTGAGTGTTGTCGCAGTACGGTTTTGTCTTTGATGCACCGCATCGACACAAGCGAAGTTTGCCGTGATGGCCGTATGCGTTGCCATCTTCGTCGATCAGATCGAACTTGCCTGAGACTTCTAAGGAATCGTCGTCTTGAATACGAATTTCTACTGTCATTTTACCGCCCTCGAAGAATCAACGAAATCGCAACTACTGTGCGAGCCTGTGCAGAACGGTTTTTCGGTAGATTCACCGCAACGACACAGCCATGTCTCGTCGGTCAGTTCCAACTTGTGCCCTTCGCCGTCGATCAAAACGAAATCGCCTTTGACGTGGTACGGACCATCATCGCCGGGAATAATCGTCGCTTCAACCATTATCAGCTCCTAAATACCGTGGAATAACACCGAACGCTCAATCATATGAACGTCCAATTTCTTGTTTAGATTCATTAAACCACGCATTTGGTGCGAATGGCGCAGGAGTGGCATTTCGGAAATCGTCTGACGATAACCTATCTCAGATCGCAGTCGATGTCGGCTTCTGCACAGTACGACTCGAACCACTGGATTACTTCCTTGTGGTACGGAATCCCGGTTTTCATGCGTTCCTTTTCATCTTCGTTTTCCTTGAGACCTGCGTACAAAACTCGCTCGAAGCCCTTTGCCGGCGGAACGTCGACTATGTACTGCAATAGAGCGTCCATATCGTCTTTGAACTTTTCGGTATCGGTGAAAGCTTCGATGTCATAAGCTTGGAAGAAGTGACCACCCGAACCACCGACAACTGGACCTGGTCCGTAGCCGGATAGTTCGTTACAAATAATCTCGTTCATCAACGCCAGACCGTAACCCTTGTGCGATCCGTTCTCCCGAGTACCTCCGATGTGAAGTAAGTAGTAATCGCCAGTATCGGGCGGAGCAACTTCTTCGAGGATCGGTTCGCCGTCAAGATCAGTCACCCAACCCGGTTCGATATTTGCACCGATTCGTCGGGCAAGACCGATCTTGTTGTTGGCAACCTGAGTAGTCGCTACATCGAACAAGAACGGTGGCATGTCCCGAGCTGGCGCAGCCCACGCTATTGGGTTCGTGCCCATAACGGGTTTTGAACCAAACGTCGGAACTGTCTGATTTGCTCCCCCAGCAGTCATACAGTGACCAATCATCCCTTGCTCGGCGGCCATCATTGCGTAGTAGCCACAGCCAGCGAGGTGACCCGAGTTCTTCACGGCAACTGCTGCCATTCCGAACTCTTTGGCTTTGTCGATCGCCTGTTGCATTGCCCACGGGCCCACGTGAATTCCAAGCGCACCGTCAGCATCGACCGTCATGGTCGTTTTTGTCTCTCGCTCAATTTTAAAATTGGGAGTGGCGTTTAACGTCTTTTCACCGTACTCAGCAACGTACCGACGCAGACTGTTCGATACGCCGTGCGATTCCACACCGCGAAGATCGTTCTTTATTAGAACGTCGGCCGAGCTTGCTGCCTCATCGGCGGGCACTCCGTTGTGTCGCAAAATTCCCTCGGTTGCGGCCCTAATGCGTTCTACAGCAACGTATACCCGGTCTTGTTCGGGAACTTTGAAGCGTTCGAGCATTGGCGCGAATCCTTTTGATCAACAGATGACGTAGAGACAGTGCTGTCTGAGTAATTTCCATCCACAAATAAATGCGGTCAGAAATTACGAATACTGCAACCGCTACACTTTACTTGAAAAGCCCTAACGCAGGTCGCAGTCGATGCCTGCTTCGGCGCAGTATGACTCGAACCAGTCGATTACCTCGAAGTGGTAGGGAATGCCATCTTTCAAGCGCAGCTTCTGTTCTTCGTCTTCTTTAAGACCCGCATACAAGACTCGTTCATGGCCTTTGGCGGGCGGCACATCGACGATGTACTGAAGTAAGGAATCCATGTCATCTAGGAACTTTTCGGTATCCGTAAACGCCTCGATATCGTAAGCCTGGAAGAAATGGCCGCCCGGTATTCCATGCACTGGACCAGGACCAAATCCCGATAGCTCGTTGCAGATAATTTCGTTCATCAACGCTAAGCCATAGCCCTTGTGCGAACCGTTCTCCCGAGTGCCACCAAACGGTAGCATGAAGTACTCGCCCGGTGGCGGAGTATCGACTGGCTCCATAATCGGCGTTCCCTCGGAATCTGTGATCCACCCCGGTTCAACTTTCGCTCCTGTGCGCCTAGCGAGAGCGAGTTTATTTCCAGCGACCTGCGTTGTTGCTATATCGAACAAAAACGGCGGCATTTTTCGTGCTGGTGCAGCCCATGCAACCGGATTCGTACCCATGACTGGTCTCGACCCGAAAGTCGGCACCGTTGAAAGGGTGTTACCAGCCGTCATGCAGTGCCCGATCATTCCCTGATCAGCAGCCATCATCGCGTAGTAGCCGCAGCCCGCGAGGTGACCCGAATTGATCACCGCTACTGCTGCCATGCCGAACTCTTTCGCTCTATCGATCGCCTGCTGCATCGCCCAAGGACCAACATGTGTGCCAAGCGCTCCATCAGCATCGACAGTCATCGTCGTCTTCGATTCCCGAATCACCTTGTACTTGGGAGTTGGATTGATCGTCTCAGAACCGTACTCCCGAACATAACGACGCATACCGTTAGACACTCCGTGCGATTCGTTTCCGCGAAGATCGTTTTCCATCAGCACATCGGCTGATACTACGGCGTCTTCGGCCGACACACCGTTATGTCTGAACATCGCCTCAGTCACGGCTCGCATCCGCTCTTGCGGCACATAAACACGGTCTTTTTCTGGAACCTTGAAGCGTTCGAGCATGAGAGCAAATCCTTATCGGTTGGAGGAGGCGAGTGATGACGTTCGGTAGCGGCAACACTTTACATGTTGCCAAGCGTGATTTGCGTTCGACACTCCGGTGTAATTCACTCAGGTAGAAGAAATTCTCGTTGAGAGCGTAAAGATCGTTCAGAACAACATCGCTATAGAATGCGAGTTCGAGCGGCCTCCGCTTGCGCAGATCACTGATGAAAACCAAGGCTTCATCATGGCGTTCATTCGCTCTGACGGATGAATCAAAGAAATGGAAAAAGTATCGGCATTAGCTACCCGACGGTGAAGAACCGCCTGAAGTGCATCGCCGATCAACTTCCACTCACAGAGTCAGGTCCACTTCTATCGGGCAACTCGGAGCTTCTGGACCAAATCTCATCGAGTGAAATCACGGCAGAAGAGGCCGTCAGGAGAATGTCGTGATTCCACCGATGGTCATGTGGTTCAAAGTTCAGTGGTTTGGAATATGGATTTCACTGTTCCTGCTCTTGCCCATCGTCATCATGTCGCTATTGCTCGTAATGCCGTTGGTTTTCATCGGGATGGCGATTACAGGAAACATCTCTAGATTCTGGATAGCGATACGAATAGTCCTCGCTGCATACAAAACAGTATGTGCAACCCGTGGGCTACGGATCGACATTCATAAAAAAAACGAAACGACATTCGAGGTGTACTTGCCGTGACAACAACTACGTTTCCAACTCCTCAATTAGAAATGCTGGCAGCCGGCAAAATTTCAGCCGATGAGGCAGAGCGACTGCCGCAACTAACGTCTGGTGCTTCAGCCAGTGCGACACCGAGATCTTCTCGGGAAGCGAACGCGTAGTCGATGGCGAATACACGGGTAGCACGGCACGAGTGAGACTTGCCAGAGGATCGATAGATCTCACTACTGAGACTATTACCGAAGATGGTACGATTCTCGAACTATACGTGATGCTTGGCGGCTACAAAATTCGAGTGCCAAACGACTGGAAGTTCGATCTACAGGCCGACGTAAACATGGGTGAATATCTGACAACCGACCCGACCCTGAATCGCCGCGCGAAGCTTCAACCCTGACTATCGGTGGTCGAATTTTCATGGGTGGCGTTGAGATATCGAACTAGGTTCGGAGAAATTGACGCCCGCCCCTAAATAACCGTCAGCCCGCCATCGATCACGAAGTTAGCTCCTGTTGCGTACGAGGCGTCATCGCTGGCGAGGAACGTGATGAACGGCGCTATGTCTTCCGGCGTACCGAGTCGATTTAGAGGCACTCGATTCACCGCAGCAGCCTCTCGACCATCTGGATCAGGATGTTCATCATGATCGGGCGTTCGTTCGAGTGCTCCCGGGCAGATACTGTTGGCTCGAATGCCCTGATCGCCGTAGTGAACTGCGATATGGCGTGCCAGATTCACAAGTCCAGCCTTACCCGTCGAATACGAAACATTCGGAGTCGTTCCGGTTAAGGCTGTAACGGAAGCAACGATAATCACTACTCCGCCTTCGCCCTGCTTCACCATCTGAGCAAGAGCGTACTTACAAGCAAAGTATTGTCCTTTGTAGTTCACATCGTGGGTGCGATCCCAAACTTCCTCAGGAAGCTCGTTCAGATTGCGATCTTCGTTGTGCATCTGAATACCGGCATTCGGAACAACAATGTCTAATCGACCGAACGATTCGACCGTCTGTGCAACCGCAGATTCAACCGCTCAGGGTCAGTAACATCGGTTTGAATCGCCACAGCCGATCCGCCGGTCGCTGTTATCTCCGCTGCCACAGATATCACCCCTTCAGCGGGAATTCCGGTAATAGCAACTGACGCTCCCTCCGCAGCCATAAGCCGCGCAGTCGCCGCTCCGATGCCAGATCCAGCTCCGGTAATAAGCGCCACTTTGCCAGCAAGTTTTCCATCAGCCATGTTTGAATCGTTCCCTCGTGGTTGAATCGCTCAAATTCGAATAACTCGAAGGATAAGCGAATCAACGCCGTCAAGCACCACGCTCTCTAAATCGATCCGGTTCACAAACACATGGACGACCGAATGCAGAAAGTTGATCAAACCCACGTCCTGAGCCACAATTTACGCCATGATTTCGCCTTCGATTTGATCGTGCCTATATGATTGCCAGTGCGTTCGAGGCATCGTGGCCGCAGTCAATTAGTTTAATCTTAAGGGGTTGGCCGAAGCATGATCGAGACTTTGCAAGACGTTCGAGAGACCGTAATAGCGATGCTTTGTGCAGAGCTTTCATGTTCAGAATCTGAACTCACCGACGGTCAGGTTCATATCACCGTACGAAAACCCGACGCCCACAAAAACGAGGCCCACCGGCTATTAGATCCTCACCCCGGCAAAATCGGAATCGCATCGCTCGGACGAGGCGGCATCGTGTGTGTAGATGAAGGGCATCTCGCGTGGGCGGAAGAGGTATTCAGGCCCGCCCCAACTTCGACCCGAGACGAACTGTTCATGCCTGACCGCATGGGCAAGATGGCAGAGCTTGTAAGGCCCGAAGGACTCGTTCTATACGGTCCATTTCCACGATTTGCCGTGTCGCACAGCACTGTGACTCACGTCGAAGCACCAGCCAGTTACAGCGTACGGGTCGTCGATCAAAAAGGCGCCGATGCCATTGGCCAGCGTGCTCGCTGGAACAACGCTATATACAAAGTTCCAACCGAAACCGTTCGACCCACCATGATCGCCGCAATCGCCGAACAAGAAGGTGAAATCGTGGGCGTTTGCGGAGCTTCCTCCGATTCACCATTTATGTGGCAACTCGGAATCGACGTCGCTCTTGAACATCAAGGGCGTGGACTAGCTCCAGCGCTTACTTCGGCCGTTGCAGAAGCCGTTCTTGATGATGGCAAACTTCCCTACTACGGCACATCGGCAACGAACATACCTTCGATGAGAACTGCCCTCGCTGCGGGGTTCAAACCCATGTGGGCGGAGGTATTATCTAGACTGGCAGACAGCTAAAAGTTTGAACGACTACTGAGTCGACCAGTACCCTTCTGGCACGATCACACTGAGAGATAAAAATGAGATTCGCCATTCTCGGCATTTCGCACGAGACCAACACCTTTTCGAAGGTTCCAGCAACTTACGAAGAATTTGAGAAGGCGACTATCGCCCGCGGACAAGAAATTGTCGATCTCTACGCCGAATCTCAGTACACCATCTCTGGCTATCTTCAGGGTGCTGAAGAACTCGGATTTGAAGCCGTGCCACTGATGTACGCCAACACAGGCCCAATTGGAACTATAACCAAGGATGCATACGATCGTATTTCAGGTGAAATGCACCAGATGCTTCGTGACCAAGGGCCCTGGGACGGCGTCCTAATTAGCAATCACGGTGCAGCAGTGTCGGAAGAATTCCCAGACATGGATGCCGAATTCACTCGTGTAGTACGAGAAATCGTCGGACCTGACGTTCCTGTAGGCGTAACGCTCGACATGCACGCCAATATCTCGAAAGACACTGTCGCTAATACCGACGTCTGCATCGTCTGGCGAACTTGCCCGCACCTCGACACAAAGTTGCGAGGTCGCAAAACAGCCGAACTCATCTACCGAACCGTTCTTGGCGAAATCAAGCCAACCCAGTTCATCGAAATGCCCCCGATGCTCGTAAATATCGTCAAACAATTCACTGGCCAAGAGCCAATGCTGAGTCTTGTCGACGAATGTGTAGCAGCCAACGAAATCGAAAACGTGCTCGACACGTCAATTGCCGAAGGCTACCCATACGCCGACGTCGCCGAAATGGGCATGTCGTGGATCACGATCACCGACGGTGATGCTGAACTCGCCGAGAAAACTTCGAAAGACCTAGCAGCCCGAGCGTGGACTCGCAGAGTCGATCTAAACAAGCCGGTTGCCAGCATTCCGGATGCCCTCACGCAGGCTGAAGAACTTTACGTTGGCCCCAAGCCCGAAGGCGTTGAGAACTTCATGCCAAGCGACGGTACTGCTCTTGCCGAGCCTGAGAAGAACGAACACTCGCACTTAGGCCCGATCGTTCTAATGGACGTTGGAGACAACATCGGTGGAGGGTCTTCCGCCGATTCAACTCATATCCTCAAGGTCGCCAAAGAGATGGGTGTGACCGGATATCTACAGAGCCTCTACGACCCTGAAGCGGTCGAAGCGTGCGTTGTCGCTGGCATTGGCGCCGAGCTGGCACTTGATGTCGGAGGCAAAACCGACGACATGCATGGCGAACCGGTTCACATTGTCGGCACAGTAGCGGTAATTGATGACGGTCCATACGAAGAGACCCGACCCACCCACGGTGGCTACCGCTTTTATGACGACGGAAAGCGTGTGCTTTTCAACACGGTCGATGGCATGACAATTCTTCTTACTTCGGCACGAAGCGGAAATACGGCACGTGCGCAGATGTACTCGATGGGAATCAATCCTGAGGACTACCGGATTATTGTTGCCAAGGGCGTTAGCTCACCACGACCTGCCTACCAGCCGATTGCTGCTGAAATCATCATCGTAAACAGCCCGGGGGTGACCTCGGCCGACCTCGATACGTTCGAGTTCAAGAACCGCCGAGTCCCGCTCTACCCATTCGAAGAGCCCGTATACCCGGCGTAGGCAGCCAATGGTTCTCCCCCGGATCGGGGGAGTTAGAGGGGGAGATTGCGACGCGGAGCCGAGTCATCCGATGGCGAGCGCGACTAACGAGTCGCGTCGCCTGATCTCCTCGCCTTAAGAGAATGTGAACCCAATACTGTCCAATAGGCCATAAACTTAATCCCATGAAACCTTGGATTACAGTTGGCGAAGCGCTTTCGCCCGATGGCACTCGACTTGAACTTGTAGAACACGATGGTGAATACATCATCAGAGCCGACGATCTACCGCTGATGTCGACCCGTATGCACTTCTCTGAAGTCGAACTCGCCCGACTCGTCTGCAACAAACTCAGATCTGGCGCTAAAGTCATGATCGGCGGACTCGGACTCGGCTACACCCTCCGTTCTGCTCTCGACCTACTTCCAAAAGACGGCACGGCCGTCCAAGTCGAACTAGTACCTGAAGTAATCGAGTGGAACAAAGGTCCGCTCGCTCCGTTCGCCGAGCATCCTCTAGACGACAAACGATCTGAACTAATTCAAGGCGACGTAGCGAAAGCCATCCGCGGCGCCCGCGATGAGTACGATTCGATCATGCTCGATGTCGACAACGGTCCCTCGCCTCTCGTCAGTGAACGCAACGCTTGGCTGTACACCGATCACGGTCTGCAAGCGATTCGAGGAGCGCTAAAGAACGGTGGACGAGTCGCCATATGGTCGGCCGATGATGAGCCACGATTCATGTCTCGAATGAAGCGGAACGGATTCCGTGCCGAAAAGCACCTTATTCAGGCGCACAAAGGAAAAGGTGGAATTCGTCACGTGATATTCACCGGTCGCAAAACTTAGGCTGTTATTGTTGGCCGAAGTACCAATATTTACTTTCAGAATTCTCATAGCTAGAGATCAAGATTGACCTCAAGAAAAGAACGACGACAGAACAAGTCAAACCCACCCAAAGTCACAGGCCAGAAAAACTGGATGATGATGGGCGGAGTTGCAGTCGTAATCGCTGCCATAGCGATCGTTGCATTTGCAGTTATTTCGCCAGAAGAAGCGATCACTCTTGAGGACACCGACGCTGCCGTGGTGGCTTCGAGTAGGTCACTGATTGGCGATCCGAACGCCCCGGTAACCCTCGTCGAATTCGGGGATTTTCAGTGACCGTATTGCGCAGATTTTGCCCTCGGGACAGGGCAACAGATTATTCGTGAGTACGTCGACACCGGGCGCGTAAACATTCTCTACAAGCACTTTCCTTTCATAGGCGAAGAGTCGTGGCGAGCAGCTGAAGCATCAGAATGCGCAGCCGAGCAACGTCGATTCCAGGGCTATCAAGAAACTGTTTTCGTGAACTGGGACGGCGAAAACGAAGGCACCTATTCGGACGCCAATCTCCGAACTTTTGGCGAGATGAATGGCCTATTCATGAATCAATTCGATGAGTGCATGGACACCAACAAGTACCTCTCCAAAGTCGAAGCTGATCTCCAGGACGGCGCAGATGCCGGTGTGAATTCGACGCCCACTATCTTCTTAAATGGTGTGAATATCACTGGTCCGAACGAGTACAGCCATTACCGAGTCAAGATCGAAGAGGCTCTAGCCAAAGTAGGCGGCTAGACGATGGCTAGAGGTTCAGGGTCTCCTAGTTCAGAGAGCGATGCAGCTGCGGTTTCAGGTCGCCCATCAAAGTTGTGGCTGCTCATTGCGCTACTTGGAATCGCCGGACTAGCAGTAACGACTTATCTGACTTCAAACGCGTTATCGCACACCGAAGTCGGATGCAGCTTAAGCGGCTGCAACACCGTTCTAGGCAGTAAGTGGTCGAAGATATTCGGCATCCCTGTATCAGCGTTTGGAATGGCGACCTACGCAATCATCATGCTCGGAGCGCTCCACGCATATCAGTCGCCAATCTACGATCTCCGCGGTCGACGTGTCGTTGCTCTCACGGCCGTCATCGGCGTACTAGCCTCGATCTACCTCACCACCATCGAACTCCTCGTAATCAAAGCCGCCTGCCAATACTGCATCACTTCAGCAGTTTTGGTTGTCGTGGCGGCGGTAGCGGTGGTCGTGGCTGCACGAAAAGAAGGCCCGCTTTGGGCGGCGATTCGGCGGCGTTAGTTCCATTGTTTACGGAGTAAATTTCCGATGCGGAATACTACCCCTCAGTCAGTTGACCGTGTCCGAACTAAGACCGATTCTATCTTCAGCGGTAGCCGGTAATGCTTCGAGCACTGGGTCGTTCAGAATCGCTTCGATGCACTCTTTCGAACCGACCACATACGTACTCCTAAAGTCGATCTCAGTGGACACTAACCACGATCGGTTGTCTGGCCACATATGCTCATCGACTGATTATCGCGAGTCTCGACGAAAGCGTCTGCCCCGCTTAGCGCACCAGAAAACAAGATGTAGTTTCTGATACTGGTTTCAATACGTGGAGCCATCGCGTATTGGTCGTATAGAGTCTCCTGAACTGGAGCTTCGGCAACTGTTCGCTGTGTGGCATTTCGTCCCATGTGGACCGCACTTCCTTTAGACAGACCGCCCCATCCTTCCCACAGACCAAACCAGCACAATTCATCAGCAGGCGTGAACTGGGCAAGAACTCGCATTAGCGCTTTAAGATGTTCGCGCACAAGCGAACCCTCTTGCGGATTGTTGCCCCATGGCATGTGGTCACCTGGCGCACGGTAAATTCCATCGATCCGCTCGAACTGTACTTCCGGATGTATTTTCTTGCCGTTCTTGCTTGCTACTAATTCCCATGTCAAAAACGGAGGACCTCCTCCTCCGTCCGTTCTGTCGCTCACCGGATGCAAGATTCTGGCGTAGCTTTCGAAAACGTCGGGGACCAAGTAGGCAACTCTTTGAAGGTTTTCTTCTGGATCCGGAGAGCGAGGTCGTAGACCAGATACTAACCAGTCCGCCGGCGAAACGTCGAAGCTCAGATCTATTTTTTTTGTGTAAAACCACAAGAGGTCTTCTCAACTACTCTTCTGACAACAATAACTTCTCTCAAACCCGCGGCGGCTTCTCGTACGTCGCTTCGCTGGTCCTTGGTGAATTCGGCCAAGGACGGTTCCAGCTTTCGTATCCGAACGTTGGATCTTGCGACATGTCACCGTTCTGAGCCAAACGATCGTCCATCGAACCTTCGATTGAAGCCATTAGCTCCTGCGTCAGCTCGATTTCTAGCCGCTGAACAATGTCGGCGAACTCAGGATTTCCGAACAGATTCACCTGCTCCTGCGGATCGTTAAGCATGTCGAACAGCAACGTTTCGCCCGTTCGATATTTGTGCAGCTTATAGCGACCGTCAAAGTTCATCCAGCCGTCGCCTAGCAAGCCAAAAATATTCTCCCGGCCCGATTCACCAGGCATTCCTTCACCCGGCAGCGGCTGCGCGTCGTACCACGCAGGCTGATCGATTCCGGCCCAACTGAGCATCGTCGCTGTCACATCACGAAGCTCGACTAGCCCTTCTTGAACCTGACCTGCTTCGATACCGGGTCCCATCGCTATCATTGGCACTCGGATCGCCGATTCATAGAACGACGCCTTGCCGATCAGGTTGTGATCACCCAGATAGTCGCCATGATCCGAAGCCAACACAACATAAGTGTTTTCGAGAAGTCCTTTTTTACGGAGCGAATCGAGAATCGCACCAACTTCGAAATCGATCTGCTGAACGAGTCCTGAGTAGTGCTTACGAACAGTGTGCTTTGTATCATCAGGGAACTCGGAGTAGTCGACCCCGTTCCCAAGGTCGCTTATTGCCGTCGACGTTGCCTTTGCGCAACTGAGGAGTGTGACCCGGCACTTCGGGTGCAGCCTCGGGAATCTTCGATTCGTTATGCCTTCTAGGAAGCGCTCATCGGGGTCGTACGGACAATGTGGGCCAGGGAACCCGACCATCATCGCAAACGGCTGGTCCGATCCGTAGTCATCGATAAATTTCACAGCTTCTGAGCCGACAAACCGATCCCATGAATGCTCCCAAGGCACATCGTGAATCACAGCTCCCTTATTCTCGTGGTAGCCAGGCATCTCGTTGCCGTGCAGCTTCTTCAGACCGTGACGCTTTAAGTAGTGAAAGTAATCGTCACGAACTTCCAGCCACCGTTTGTCTTCACAGATGACTCGGTACTGAAAACCTCGACGTTCGTCCCACGGATAGAAGTGCATTTTGCCGATTCCGGCGGTGTAGTAGCCGTTCTGGCCAAGAATCTCGGGCCATGTGGCAGACCCGCATCTCGCCAATCGGCGCGCAGGTTGTGCAAGTTGCCGGTCACGCCGTTTCGCATGGCGTTCATTCCGGTGAGTAGCGCCGTTCGGGCTGGCACACAAATTGGCGAAGCTGAGAACGAATTTGTGTATCGCACCCCGTTTTCGGCAATGGAGTCGATATTTGGCGTTTGCAGCCAGTCGGCTCCGTTACAGCCGGCGAAATCGGCACGGAACTGGTCTGGAAATAGGAAAACGATATTGGGTCGCTGTTGATCTGCGGGCAACTTGCTGCTCCATGGCTAAAGAATCAGTTTGGGCGAACTCGGGTACAAACCAATCCGAAACGATTTTGTGGATTCTGCCGGAAGACTAAGGGAGTATCGATGAGGTATCAATCCGGAGCGGCGTGTTCATGCGTAACCTTAACGCTGTGAACCCTCCATTCGATAAGCCAACTAAAGCCGCCCTCAAACGAGTACGACTAGGTCGTTCCGATCTCGAAGTCAGCCCGGTCGGCACTGGAACTTGGCAATGGGGCGGTGCGTTCTACTGGGGATACGGCAGGTCGTACACCGATGTAGATCTTGCAGCTGCATATGCGGCGAGTATCGAGAACGGGATCAATTGGTTCGACACTGCCGAGATATACGGCCGTGGCAAGTCGGAGATAATTCTCGGCAGACACGTGAACGGCTCGACCACAAATAACCCAGATTCACCAAAACCGCTGATCGCCACAAAGTTCTTTCCGTACCCTTGGCGATTGCATAAGTCGTCGCTAAAGCGAGCGCTCAAAGCCAGCCTCAAACGACTCAACGCTGAATCGATCGATATTTACCATATTCACTTCCCATTTCGACCCTGCAGTTTCGAATATTGGGTCGATGCTCTGGCCGACGCAGAGCAAGACGGACACGTCAAAGCAGTCGGTGTTTCGAACTTCTCCGCAGAACAAACGAAACGTGCTCACGATCTACTAGATCGTAAAGGCATTGTTCTCGCCACGAATCAAGTCGGATATAGCCTGTTAAATCGCAAGATCGAGTCGAACGGTATTCTGGAAACTTGCCGAGCTTTAGACGTTTCGGTGATCTCGTACGGACCTCTCGCAGAAGGTCTACTCACCGGAAAGTATCGCTCTGACAATCCACCGCCGTTCATGCGGAAGTGGCGGTGGGCACGAAAACGGCTGAAGATGCTGCCGCCGTTGATTTCGTTGATGAGCGATATCGCAAGCGCCCATGATGCCTCACCGTCTCAGGTCGCACTCAACTGGTTGATACGACACGGCACTCTGCCAATTCCCGGTGCGAAATCGGCGATGCAAGCGAAAGACAACGCAGTGTCGATGACGTGGTCACTCAGTAACGGCGAGTTAGAGGCGCTGAATGCGGCGACCGAGAGGTACTTACCGACTAGCTAGATCACGAATCCGATTCAACAGATTCGTCAACGGCAGGACCAATAGCTTCAACGAGCTTGTCGTTAAGAGACTCAGCGTCGTTTGAGGCGATAAACCAAGTCTCAACTTTGCCATCGTCGCCAGCCACTCGTACATCAAGCTCAACGCCCGTCTTCACGCCAAGCACGCTCCACATCTTGGAGATGTTTCGCACGTCGGGACGTGCCTGAGCAGCCGCACGAGTCATCCTCGACTTCGGCTCGGCGATGCGAACAGCGACCATATCTTCAGTCTTTATTACTGCCGATTTCATACCAAGGCGAACATCAAATCCGTCGCCTGAAATCCGCAAAGTCATCGTCACGTAGTTGAGCATCACGTACATCGTCATCAGCGAGCTAATGCCGAACGCAGCGTAGAACGCAACGGCCCCGCCGCCAGTGACGACTGGATCGCTTATAAGTCCCTTGACGGCGACACCGGTGAGGGCACCAGCAGTGACTCCCAGCATTAAACCGAGAAATCCGAACATGCGCCCGGATGCCTTTACCTGTTGAAAATAACTTTGCTTTTGATCTGTCATGTCACTTCTATTCAATCACAGAGCAGCGAGAAAAACCGTTTTGGTTTCGAAGATTTCGACGAATATACGACTGCGAAGCGACTTGGAATCGGATCAAGTACGAGATCGAGCTTCATTGGAATCTAAACAAGCGGTGAGCGATCGTAGGTATGTAATCTCCGTCTTGCCAGCGAGTTGTACGGAGGGTAGATTACAGCTCCGACCAAATCACGACCGTGACGCCCGGAGCCACAACGAATGAAAATCACCAAAGTCACCCCTTGGCTAGTCTCAGCACCCTCTCCATATCTCGACACCGCCAACGACAGTCGCATTCGCAATCGAGAATACGTCTACGTTGAAGTGAACACCGACGAAGGCGTAACAGGCTGGGGCGAAATCACAGGAACATCAGCAGTCTCCAACCGAGCCGTCTGCGCCTCACTCAGACACGTCAGCGACCTAATCGAAGGTGATGACCCAAGGCTCATCGAAATGATCTGGAACAAAATATTCAGATCGTTCACCTACATGGGCTCACGCGGAGCAACAACGAACATAATCTCTGGCATCGACATCGCGCTTTGGGACATCCGCGGCAAAGTTCTCGGCCTACCGATATCCGAACTGTTCGGCGGCCCTGTCCGTGAAGGCATTCCAATCTACTGCCACCCCGAAGACGGGTCATCAGTCGAAGACATGATCCAGCACGCGAAAGCAATCGTCGCCACTGGCCAAAAATCTCTGAAGACCGACCCCTTCTACCCGCACCACGTTGAAGAATCGAATGGTTACTTAACAGGACAACTCAGCGCCGAGGCTGAAAACCTCGGAGTCGAACGAATCGCCGGCATTCGAGAGGCAGTAGGCCCCGATTTCGAGGTCCTCATCGATGCCCACGGAAGATTCGATGCTCCAACCGCCATCCGCCTCGCCCGCGCACTCGAGCCATACAACATCTTCTGGTTTGAAGAGCCAGTTCCCGTTGAAAGCACCCACGCCCTCAGGCAAGTCCGTGACAACGTAAACGTTCCGATATGTGTCGGAGAACGAATTCACACACGCTGGGAGTTCATTCCGATCTTAGAAAACGAACTAGCCGATTTCATCATGCCCGACGTCACGTGGACGGGTGGTATTTCCGAAATCAAGAAGATCGCCACGATGGCCGAGGCATACTACATTCCGATATCGCCACACGACGCCAGCGGACCTATCAACGTCCTCGCCGGTGCGCACGCCATGGCATCAGTACCAAATCACTACCGAGTCGAAACATCACGAGCAAAACTCAATGCTTACGACGTGATGATCGATCACCCGCTCGATATCCGGGGCGACAAGATCTACCTCTCGGATCGACCCGGCCTCGGTATAGAACTCGACAAGGACTACATGCGAGCCAACGCGCTCGACGGCTATCGCGATTAACATAGCCGCCTATGTCTAAAGAAAGATCAATCAGAGTCGGTGCGGAGGGAATCATCGTTCAAGACGGCAAAATATTGCTCGTCAAATTCGATGACGAACACGGCCCGCACTACAACTACCCAGGCGGCGGTCACCAAGAAGGCGAAACTCTTCGCCAAACCGCCATACGGGAACTAAGAGAAGAAACCGACGCCGACGTTGAAGTAGGTCGCCTGTTAGTTACCGGCGAATCAGCCCCATTCAAAGTCGAATACGTTTACGGTTCAACTCATTACCTGAAACTATTCTTCGAATGCACCCTCAAGCCGAACAGCACGCCGAGATTGCCCGACGAACCTGACCCTCATGAGATAGCTGTCGAATGGGTTCCGATAGAAGATTTGGCAAAATTACCTGTAATACCCGATATCAGCGAGCAGCTGATTGCCGCACTTAACGGAGCTGCCCCGGAATTCTTCGAAGATAATGGGCGCACTTCAATGGAGCTAGATAAACGATGACCGATTGCATACCCGGCTCGAACGATAACCGACACAACTTCTCGATCGTCCCGGTCGACGTCAGCGCAAACGCCACCCTGATATTCAAAACGTGTAGTCACTGCGGCATCTCGTACCGATACGTCGATCAAATATGGGAAGAGATCGCTACAGAAGAAATAGACCGGAACTAGCCTTCGCTAGCGGCTGCAGCGGCTGCCTGGGTCCACAAATCACGAGCATGCCCCAGCTTTTCAGAAGCCTCTTCCGAGCGAATCTGATCGGCTACCAACGTATCAAGGGCATTCTGAAAGAACTCGTCGAACAGAATCAGCCCGTCTTGGGTTGCTCGTAGAGCGTCGAGACCAAGACGGTGCGAAACGATGTGCTCGGGCGGCACATCTATGGCACTCCATCGATTGATAACTGCTTGCGAATCCGAAATAAGCACTCGTGCAGTCTGCTGACTTAGCGAATACAACACCACTTGATCATCCTGAGATGTCACCGAAGCCGTAATTAACGTATCTACCATGTCGTTCCAGCCAGCAGTAATTTCGTTTTGCATCGAAACCACTGAAATTGCTTCACGTTCGTAGCCCGAAAGTCCATCACCTTTTTCATAGCTTGTGGCGACGAATATCGCGCCAATCAACATCCCGAACATGAGAGTCGAAAGAATGGTCAGGAAAGTTCGACCGAATCGAGCGTTCTTATTCTCAGTAACCTCTGAGGAATCGTCTTGAACGGGATTTATGATGTTTTGAGTCATTCGTGTTCTATCCAATAGTCACAGTAGTGAACGTAGACCTTGAGTTACCGTCCGAGTCAGTTACTTTTACGAAGAGTCGGTGCATAGTACCCGCACCTTCCTCCGAACTGTCCCAAATAGCGCCGTAATAGCCAGAGTGCGTTGAGTACTTCGCAGCAATCAACATATTGTCATCAATCTGAACTTCAACGTTGAGACCGCCAATGAGTTCGTGATCGCTCTTAGCGTCAATCAGAACGAACACATCGCCGTGAACTAAAAAGTTCACCCTAGGAGTAACTAAACGAACTCGCGGCGACCGGGTTTTGAGCCCGGTATGCAGCACAGGCCGACTGCCGCCACGAATCGTATAAATACGGTCTCGAGTATTTAGCATTACTAAAACTCTGCTCGGGTTACAGCAATGTCTGCGGCACTATCAGTTTCGGGGATCTTGAACGTCTGAACCTGACCATTCCAACGGAACAGCTGACCCCGAGATTCCTTTGCTGTCTCACGGCGTTCTTTAGTTGAACCCTCAAGAATGCGATCGAGAATCGAATCAACTGAGTTCTCAACAACGCCGAGCAGATCACGGTCGATGCGAGGATCAATGAACGGAATTCCCCACGCCGCTCCTTGAATTGCCTTTGCAAGCAACTCCGGCTTGCGTGCCGTAGATGTCAATACATACGACCACTCGAGCCCAAGACCCGTAGGAACCATCGCCAACCGTTCAGGATCTGAGTACGGCGAAACAATCACGATTCCCAATGTCGGGCTGATCTTACGAAGAGCAAACGCCGCATCAATGCCACCGAGCTCGTAACCAAGGTCGATATCGATTATCGCAACGTCTGGTCGGAGTAGAACCGCACGCTCGATAGCTGATTCACGATCCTGAGCCCCACCAGTCATCGCAGTCAACGGATTCTTCGAAACCGATTCTGCAATCGTCTCGATAAATCGGGCTGAACGGGCAGCGATCATGACTTTCGTCGATGCCTTCGCTACTTTGGGGTTGGTCCGATTCGGTTGAATCGTCCTGTACTGTCGTCGTCGGAATATGATTTTCATATCTATCGCTCGAAACTCTCAATATTGCGTATTAGTCGCACCAATGTGTGTGAAAGGTGTGCCGTACAACAAGACTGCGTGTTCCTACCTACCGCGAGTAGTCCTACAGCGTCACCCACACGACCCAACTAGCTCATTTCAACCAAGAACAAACGATGACCCTATGGGTGCGCTTGAACTGAAAAACCACCCAGCCGATTCTGAAGGTGTGCAGGTAAGTTGGCAAAAGTTGTGATTACGGTGGGGATGCCAACCACTGAGTGAACAACCTTGTGATTTGAGCAGATGGCTTCACGCACGACCGGTATACAGGGCAAAAATCATCTTCTGCCACGGTATTTCGATCTGTTCGAATCCCACTTCACCCAGAAGTTGAACGTGGTTGCGCAACGATATGGGCGTGTCTTTTACGTACGACCCGTAGATGAATTTGTCAGACTCGATCTCACCGTCTTCGTCCAGAAAATCTCGCCACTCAGTAGCGTTCTCAATCGTCTGCGCTCGATCCTCACCAGCCACATGATCGAGATTTACGAAGATCCCGCCTTGTTTCAGAAAACTGTGGATACGGCGATACAGCGATTTGTACTGCATAAGATCCCGACCGTGGTGAATAGCGAAACCCGAAACCACTGCATCGAATTTACCGATATCTTGCGGCAAGTCACTCGAGAACATGTCGAAATCTATCTGCGAAACCCGGTCGCCGTAACGACTCAGCTCCGTGGTAGCAGCTTCACGCATAGTCTGAGAATAGTCAGCGGCAACCACTGAACACGTCGGAAACCTATCAAGCACCATTGTTGTCAACCGACCCATGCCTGAACCGAGATCCAACACTCTCCCACCTTGGTCGAGTGTCGATTCCATCAAGCTGAGTAGCAATTCGTGCACGTGCTCGGACTCAGGCAGCCAGTCCGCTGTTTTATCGACAAAACCCGGCGTTGATGAATGTTCGAAAGCTGCCCTCACACCATCGGGATCCAGCTTCCTAGATTCAGCCTTCACCAACAGCTCTTCAACAGTTGGACGCTTCGCATTCTCCGTCATCGGAAAACCACTCCCATACGCAAATCAAGGCTTTACCTAAATATTCACGTGAACCTTGATCGAGCCCGACGTCTTGTCCCAAGCCGCATCGAAACCGTCCTGAATATTTTCAAGCTCCACTTGATGCGTAACGATGTCGCGATAAGGAATATCTCCAGATTCGAGAAGTTCAACAGCAACCGTGTAGTCGTGACGACCATCTTTAACCCCGTAACAGTTCGCTGACTGAATTCGAACTTCCCGGAGAATAGGATCAAACAGATCGAACTCCATAGGAATCTTCACACCACCCAGATACAACATAGTCCCTTGAGTACGGGTCGCAGTTATCGCCTGCGTAAAAGACTCTGACTGGTGCCCGCCGACTGATTCAACTACGAAGTCGGCACCGATTCCGCCCGAAGCATCACGACACGCAGCTTCGAATTCGCCTGGCTCCGAGCCCACAACAATATCGGCACCCATCTTCTTAGCTGCTTCAGCCTGATGTGGGTGCCGCGCAGAAGCAATCACAGTGCGTGCGCCGAACGCCCTGGCACAAGCGATAGACGAAAGACCAATTGTTGCCGAACCCACAACACCAACAATGCTATTTGGTTGCATCTGGCCGAACCTAAAACCGTGCACACTCACAGCCATCGGTTCCACTAGTGCAGCATCAGTCCAATCCATCGAATCAGGAATTTTGAACAACCCTGCAGGTCTACGAGTCATGTACTGAGCAAAACCGCCACCAGTATCCACTGCCATATTCAGGCAATGTCGCCACTGCCCATAACTACAGAAGTGACAGCTCATGCAAGCTCGACCACCACCAATCATCTCGATAGCAACACGATCCCCCACCTGAAGATTGTGATCGCCCTTTGGTATCTCAACAATCTCTCCCGCAACCTCGTGACCTGATGGCAAGGTTTGAGCTTCTGTACGGCTAGTAGTCACATGCAAATCGGAACCGCAAATACCCGTTTGGCGAATTCGAATCATCGCCGAACCCTCAAACATTTCAGGCATCGGAACGTCCTGAACTATGTACTGACCCGTTCCGTCATCCAGTGCTGCTCGCATCGTTTCTGCCATCGGTATCCCTCATATATGTTCAGCCAGCAGTTAAATTGCTGGCGATCTCAACTAATCGCCGCATCTTACCCCACAATCGACGGTGTATTCTTCCAACGTTCCAATCCAACCTCTAGCTAGCTATAAAACTTCAATGACCACTTCATCTCAATTCCGCGGCGTCTACGCCATTCCAGTCACCCCATTCAACGAAGATCTCTCCGTCGATTGGGAATCTCTTCGAAAGTGCATCGCATTCAGCGTTGAAGCCGGAGCACACGGAATCGTCCTTCCCGTGAACGCATCAGAAGGTCCGTTCCTCACCGACGCAGAACGAAAAGAAGTTCTCAAAACCGGAATAGAAGTCGTAGACGGTGCTGTCCCAGTAATCGCCGGAGTCAGCGGGGCATCCACAGCTGTATCTGTTGAGCTAACGAAAAATGCAGCCGAACTCGGTGCCGACGCTGTAATGGCAATGCCGCCAAATGGTGCTGCCGGACAAGTTGTGTGGGACCACTATGTAGCCATCGCTGAAACAGGGCAGCTTCCAGTTTGGATCCAGAACAACAAGCCACCTGCCGGACCAGTTGTGCCTACGAACATGATGGTTAAAATGCTCAATGAAGTCGAACACGTCGACTACGTCAAAGAGGAAAGTCACCTACCCGGTCAGATCATGACCGAACTGCTCGAAAAAGCCGGTGGAGCAGTCAAAGGCTTGATGGGTGGAATGGGCGGACGCTATCTCGTCGACGAATACCGCCGAGGATCAGCTGGAACAATGCCAGCAGGTCACATCACCGATGCCCACGTGAAGCTCTGGAACGCCCTCGACGCTGGCGGTAGGGATAGCGAAGGTCTTCAGATCGTTACAGACGAAGCTCGAACCCTGTGGGAACGAATGATTCCTTCTCTCAACTTCGAATTCATGTTCGGAGCAAACGCTTACAAAGCCGCCTACTTCCGACGTGGAATCATCAAGACCGATCTGACGCGAAACCCCGCAAACAAATACCTCGACAAGCTCGATTACGAAGAACTCGACACCATCCTCGACCGAATGGGCGATCTGCTCAGTTGGAAGAAGTAGGTTATTTAGCATCAGAAATCTTTCTCGATCGTGAGAGAGCCGAGCTAGCCAAGAATCCAATCATGCAAGAAAATCTCCAAGATAAAACAAGAGACGAACTTACCGATCACCTCAACGCCATCGGTGTCAGTTCTGTGCTTGCCGAACGCGACCGGCCTGAAGAAAAAGTCGGCAAAAGTAGGTCCCGCCGTTCACTCGGGATAATCGATATTGACGGTGCCACGATCTACTGGGCGAACATCATGAAGGAAGATCTCAGTAAGGATTCTTCAGAACGCTGGTGGATCCATTTTGGAGTCCCCGACGAACATTCGATTCCAAAGGAACAGTCGGTCAGGATCAAAACGAAACGCAAGAAATCGTTTCCAGCTTTTGGCAATGTTGCCAAGGTGAAGTGGGAAGGTCAGGATCAAGGTCTTAAACTGGTCAGAACTCTCACTGCTAACAATGCAATTAGTCAGACAGCCACCGATCTTGGCAACATCGAAGTACGAAGCCTGCACGACAAATTTCACGGCTGGTCAATCCAATTCGATCGTAAAATTGAACCAACCATCGACCACTGGGAAGCCCTCGAAGAACTCGCCGAAATTCTTCAAAGTTCAGTTCGACGTTCCTAGCATGACGGCGAATACGAACCGCTAGTCGTTATCTAACGCGTTGCGGCGTCGCCAAACAAGCACCATCACCACGACCGGAAACGAAACGATCACTGCGCCCAAAATCATCACCATTACGCCGGGCGACAAACCCAACACATGATTAATCTTGGCACTCAACCACGCCCACAGAGTCGGATCTATAGGCTCCGAGTGATGAAGTAGCGTTCCAACCGGGTTTGCCATCTCAAGCCCGATCCGCTACCGATTTATCCAAATCAACTGCACCATCAGCCGGCACTGGCGAGTACCTCACCGAGTGGTTTTTTTCGCGAATCGACAACGAAACTATCCCAGCCGCCACTAGCGTCAACGCACCGATCGCAAACGGAACGTCATAGGAACCCCACGCAGTAAACGCCCAGCCGAAGAGCATCACTGCTGCAGCCCCGCCGAGCTGGTGCGCCATGTTTGCGAAACCGAACAACGTTCCCAGGTTTCGAACACCGTAAACATCCGCCGTCAACGAAGCTGTCAAAGGCACAGTGGCCAGCCACGACATTCCGCCTATAACAGCGAATGCCCATATCGCCGATGGACCCGGCAGAACTATTAATGAAACAAAGGCGACTGCTCGAATCAGATAGACCGCACCAAGCAGATTCTTTCTCTGCCATCTATCCGATAGAAGTCCAATGACCAGCACACCACAGGCATTTATTCCACTTAGCACCCCGAACGCCAACGCCGCAGTACCCGTTGAAATATCTTCACTAATGGCCCAACGCACAAAATGAATGGAAATCGAAGCCGTCGTAATCCCACACACGAAATAGGCGATGGATAGCTGCCAGATCGGCTTCGAGCTAAGAGAATCTCGCCACTTTTCAACAAATTTGGGACCAACCGGGCGCACGACAATTCCGGTCTCCCCGGTTCCAGCAGATACCTCACCATCAATCTCAAGACCCATGTCACTCGGATTACTCCGAACGACAATTAGAAGCATCGGTACACCAAGCGCGAGTGCCAATCCACCGACTAGCAAGTAGGCCGTCTGCCAGCTGAACTCGATCAATACGTAGCTCAAGAATGGCACGACGATGAGTCCACCAACCGAACCACCGGCTATCAGAACCGCCATCGCCATTCCGCGCTTTTTCTCAAACCAACGTGCGACGATCACTCCCGTAGCGGCTGGAGAAACGCCGCCGGAAGCGAACGAAATTACAAATCCGTAGAGCGCGATCAACCCGTAGATATTCGTGACGTAGGAAACCGCAATAGTTGCGATCGACATGATCATCAACGAAATAACGACGACTCGCCTGCCGCCATAAACGTCAGTAAGTCGACCGATGAAAGGCTGCGAAATCCCGTTGACCAACCACCCGACCGACGCTGCGATAGAAACGGTCGCCGTCGAGATTCCCCAGTCCTGCTCCCACGTATTTACGAATACACCGAATCCCTGCCGAGATCCGATCGCGAGGAATGTAGCGAAAAACAGCGCGGCGATGACGTACCAACCGTAGTAGATACCGCGCTTCTCGGAAGATCCGTCCAGCCCCGACCGGTCTTTACTCATCGTTGTTCAACTCCAGGCGCGCAAATACTATTGACCGTACAGCGCTGCCTCTTATTCTCTATCTCCCTCCCGATTTGGGAGAGAGAACCATTACTCATCAATCTCGCGAATTTTCGTCGCCCAATCTTTGCCTTCGTCGAGTCTGCCTTGCGCATACCCAGCTTTTCGACCCATGAAGTAAATGGTCGATCCGACAACAAGAGCTAAAACGAGCACGATCAGGAACTGCATGATTGACTCTTACTAACTAATCGACGCGCAAAATTTCAACTGCGTCTCGATTGATAATCCCCTCGATGTCCTCTGAAGGGATCTGTGGCAAGTGATGATCCTTTGCGAACTTCTCTAATCCACGAAGGTGGTCGATGTTGTCTTGCGGACGTGTCACTGGCCAGTCAGATGCGAACAAAATCTTATCGGTCACACCCCATTCGTAGAACAAACGCATGCCCTGCCAGAACGAATAAGGACGGTAGTACTGCGCTGAAACGTCGGCCCAAACGTTCGGATGCTTCCGCACAACCGCCATACAGTCGTTTTGCCACGGGTGACCCAAATGAGCCAGAACCATCGTCAGATTCGGGAACGCCATGGCGATCTTGTCCGATGTCAGAGGGTGAGCATAAGTTAGAGGAGCCTCGGCCATCGGTGATGTTCCCTGGTGGAACACAATCGAGATACCGTCTGCTTCAAGGCGAGCAAATAGTTCAAATGCCTCAGGACCTGTTGGATCGAAATCCTGATAGTTCGGGCCAAGCTTGATTCCCTTGCAGCCAAGATCACCAACACAGCGGTCGTACTCGTCTTTCCAGTTTGGATCGAGAGGATGAAGCGACATGAAGGGGACGATCTTGTCGGGGGCATGCTTTGCAGTTTCCGCAGCCACATCGTTGTGGTTCATTCCACCCCAATCGGAGATTTCAAGAACCTGCTCATCAGGTCGCCACGGACGCTGTGCGATTCCGAAAATGAACGCTTTGTCGACCGGTCCCATGTCTCGCAGATAATCGTCGATCGAGTTGGTCAGTTGAACGCTCTCGCCCGACCTCATTGTCGTTTCGATCTTCATCTGGTCCGGCGGAACAGTCTCACGATGGCTGGGTAGGTGAGTGTGAACGTCAACGATCATTTTGTAGTTCTCCGGCGAGCTGCTAACAACGCCACACTAGCAAGTGGCGATGGTCGCAAATATTACGCCACAAAACCTCCCGATAGAACTTCACCAGACTTAGATTGGCCAGCATTGTCATTCTGAACCAGATTCAGAATGACGTTCAATCACCGACAGCGTTTCTGGCAGGGCATGTATAAAGTTCTCCCGTGAGCGCACCCAACGAAATAATCCAGCCTGAATTCCGCCAGTGGCGCAACCGCGTGCTATTCAGTTACGCCGGGTTCTACCTGTTTGTATACATGGGCAGATTCAACCATTGGCCAGCCGGACCCGTGATGCGAGAACAGCTCGACTTCACTCACATCGAGCTTGGAATAATCAACGCCTGCCTGCTCTGGGGCTTCGCATTGGGCGGAATGACACACGGCAGAATCGCTGAGGCATATGGATACCGATTTTGGCTCGTAACCGGAACACTCGCATCGGTCGCACTTAACTGGGTCACCAGCTTCGGCACGAATCTTTGGACAATCGCTATTCCGTGGGGAATCAACGGATATGTAAACGCCACCGTTTGGGCACCTGGAATCGGAATGCTCGCCCAATGGTGGCACCGATCGCACCGTGGTCGAGTGATGGGACTCATCGGAGTTTCCGCCGGATCAGCCATGCTCGTGATGTGGCTCGTAACCGGTTGGACAGTCGCCGAATTCGGTTGGCGAGCAGCGTTTAGATACCCGCCGCTGTTGATGCTTCCTGCAGCAATCGCCCTATTCTTCCTCGTTCGCGACCGGCCATCGGATGTCGGACTCGACGATCTCGATCAATCTGGAACCATTCCAAGTTTAGAAGTCGTGCCAGAACGCGCTTCTACGCACACTGCATTCACCGCTTATAGGATTCTCTACACAAACTGGCGATTCGTAGCCACCTCTCACGTAAAAGGACTCGAAAACGTAGTTCGCTACGGACTAACTACGTGGGCACCGCTCTACTACTTCGAAGAAGCCGGACTTTCAATTGAAACGACAGCCTTAGTGACCGTCGCACTACCCGTCGGCTATCTAACCGCCCCGATGGTCTCAGGTTGGATATCCGACGTGCTTCTCGGAGGACGGCGAAGTCCGATGATCGCCGCATCCGCACTGATATCTGCCGCCGCCCTCGTCGGACTGGCAGTAATCCCCGCTGAAAACATTTACGCAGGCGCAGCGCTGCTCTTCATCGGAGCCTTCGCAATGAGTCTTTCGATGACATCGACTTTAGTCGTCGACATGGCAGGGCCAAAATACGCAGCAACCGCCTCAGGCATTCTCGACGGACACGGCTACGTCTACGCTGGAGCCCAAGCCATCATCTTCGCCCTAGTCCTCGACACTGCTGGCGCACCTTGGCATCTAGTGTTCCTCGGAATGGCAGGGGCACGAATCCTCTCAGCCTTAATCGCTTGGCGCGTAAGGCTGTAGAGGTTTGCAGTAGATTGTCCACAGAACTCAACAACCTAATCCCTTAGCACCCTGAACCCGATCTCCGCACCCAAGCTCTTCTTCATCGAGAGCTTGATCATCAGCAGGCACAGCGGTTCCAGCAGACGTGATATCGCCAGCTTGCCAGCGTCGATTACGTCGAAGCCGAGTTCGTTAATCAGCCCAGTGACTAACGACTTAGCGTCCTTATCGTCTCCGCAAATCGGAATCGAAATCTCTCGATCGTCCAGCTTCTTACCGTCGAGCAATCGAGCGTCAACGATATTCAGCGCCTTCACCACGTGAGCACCAATCGCCCATCGAGCCACCTGCTCGCCGCCTGAATCGTCGTGACCAATCCCAAGATTTAGGCCGCCAACAAACGGGTTCGTGGCATCAATAATCACTCGCCCAGTCAAATCGCAGAGCGCACTCAAAGAAACCTCAGCGGCACTCCACGGAACCGCCAAAACAATCACATCTGCATCAGCTATCGATTCAGCCAACCCTGCCGCGGAAACACCATTTCCGAGCGATACAACCAACTCAACAACACGCTCCGACTCAGGCGAACGCGAACCGATCACAACAGAATGCCCCAAACCCGACCATGCCTTAGCCAGTCCGGTCCCAACGCTCCCGCTTCCAACAACAGCGATTCGCATTAGTTTTCAATCTCTAGGTGCGACTGCGGAACCCAACCAAGCAACGTCTTAGCCTTGGTCAAGTTGTGCTCCTTTTCGTTCTCGTCGCCTGCGATGAACACCGCATCGAACCGTCCGTGCCCGATCTGAACGTTATCTAATGCAGCCAAGTACGCACGTGCAAGATCGGATTCGTCCGTAACAAACAAAGGATTCGATCCGTCAGGTCGATCGGTAACCGGCCGTGCGCGCTCTTCCAAATATGCTTCACGACCCCGTGGTCCTGTTATTCGCAACGCGGTAACGTTCATGTCGAACCACGACGCAAAGTACGAACAAATTCGCTCGCCAAATCCCTTGCTCAGACCGTAAGCACTCGGCGTATCGAACGGAAGTTCGTCTTCGTTCTTGTAGTAATCACGATTACGGTGGTGAACGCTCATCGAACTCGTATAAACGCCCCGTTTCAATCCGGCGCCCTGAGCTAGCCACAGGAAAGTATGGAGTCCGAGACAGTTGACCTCGTAGTTCTCTCTAATCACCTTCAAGTCTTGGTCTGTGACCGATCCGCCCTGCGGACTCAGCATTACTAGCCATATAAACGCGTCGACACCCTCGACTGCCTTTTGAATCGCCACCGGATCGGTAACCGATCCCTTCACGAATTCGACGCCTTCGTGCTTCGGCTCTGCAAGATCAAGAACACGAACTTCGTATTTTTCCTGAAGATACGGAGTGATGAACGAGCCAACCATTCCAGATCCGCCAGCAAGCAATATTTTCAAATCATTTTCTTTCGTTTGGTCGCGCTCGTCATCGGATGACTCGGCTCCGGATCGCAGTCTCCTACCCTAGCCCTTCCATCCGGAAGGGGATAGCGGCAGCGTTGGTCGCAGTCTTATTTGTCGCGCTCTCGTTACGTTCCATCGTCGTAGAACGACTCAGTAACGCGTCGCAATTCTAGTTTGGTCGCGCTCGTCATCGGATGACTCGGCTCCGGATCGCAGTCTCCTACCCT
>ERZ890510.535-NODE-535-length-29677-cov-5.799743_pt1 | contig 29677 bp, 18 predicted proteins | sample MGYA00521265_ERZ890510 | MGnify/ENA primary metagenome ERZ890510 (study PRJEB32303, sample SAMEA104408624) | aquatic metagenome | biome: Brackish water; feature: Chemocline; material: water | place: Baltic Sea | collected 2014-10-26T21:54:00 | depth 110 m ... | reverse complement strand
ATCAATGCCTTGTTCGCGAAAATGTCGTTGAACACTAACCCAGGCGCCGCGGGCGGTAATGCCCATTTTTTTATGATCATACCCAACAGAGCCGCCCGACGCGAAGGCATCATCAAGCCAAAATCCGTAATCAGCGGCAATACCGTTAGCAATATCGGAGAAAGTAGCCGTTCCTTTATCGGCGGCGACCACTAAATAAGGATCATCATCATCAAGACGAATAACATCCTTAGGCGGGATTACGGTTGCGTCTTTTAAATTGTCAGTAATATCAAGCAGGCCAGAAACAAAGGATTTATAACAATAAATTCCTTCTTCTAAAAATTCTTCACGGGTCGCATTCATTGGCATTTGTTTAGGGACAAAGCCGCCCTTGGCACCAACGGGCACAATGACAGTATTTTTAACTTGTTGTGCTTTGACGAGGCCAAGAACTTCTGTTCTATAATCTTCTTTTCTATCTGACCAGCGAAGGCCACCCCGTGCGACAGGACCGAACCTTAGGTGAACCCCTTCAAAGCGCGGCGAATAGACGAATATTTCAGCATAAGGCTTTGGTTTTGGGGCCTTACGAACGTCCTTACTTTTGATTTTAATGGACACATATGGTTTTGGGTCGCCATTTTTATCCATTTGGTAAAAGTTGGTTCTTAGGGACGATGAGATTACATTTAAATAATTTCTCAGCATGCGGTCTTGATCAAGGCTTTCAACCTTAGCCAATTTTGCCTTAATGTCATTAATGCGATCATCGGCCGCGGACTTACGATCAAAGTCTGCTTCCACATTCAGTTTAAAGTTAATTTCAAATATTTCGGCCAACTGTTTTGAAATATCTACATATTGAGTGAGTGTTTCCTGCATATAAAACTCACTATATGAGCTGCCGAGTTGGCGCAGGTATTTACTATATATTCTTAAAATCAACACTTGTTGATAAGTCATCCCGGCTTTTAGAACAAGCTTGTTAAAACCGTCATTATCAACACGGTTTAGCCATACAGCGTTCAGTGTATCTTCCATGCGGACTTTTAAATCACCAAGATCGAATGGCAGTTTTGCGGGCTCTTCGAGGAAAAAATCATGAATACTATGGATTGTTTTGTCATGATTTTCTTCGGTGATGACTTCAAAGGCATATTCTTCAATAACACGAAGCCCCATATTTTCGAGCATGGGCAAACAATCACTCAGAGCGATGTTGATATGGCTTGTGTATATTTTTAAACGCACCACATAATTGGGATCTTCCTGACTGCGATAAAAATTAAATCCTATATTGTTATTATCGGGTAGCTGTTCAAGTTTATTAACATCGGTTACGGCAAAGCGTGGATCGAAGTTTTCTTGATAGGCGGATGTGAAGGAGCGGCTATATTTGCGAAATAAGGAATTGGCAATTTCTTCGCCCCAACGATCAATCAGAACTTCATGAAAATAGGCCGTCCAGCTTTGGGCTACTTTTGCAAGGCGTTTATTAATGCTCTCCGTATCCGGGTTTGGCACGTCGCCTGGTTTTGTCCGGATGATGAAGTGCCAACGGGCAATTCGCTCATTGCTCAGTTGGGCGTAATGGGATGATATTTCACCATTAAAGCTTTCACATAAAATCTTTTCTACTTTAGTTCTCAGCGAACTATCATAAAGCTCTCTTGGCACAAAGACGAGGGCCGAGACAAATCGCTCGAATTTATCTTTTCGCACAAAAGCCCTACATTCAGGGCGTAGATTGAGATGCAATATGCCAAGGGATGTTGTGAATAGGGCCTTTTCGTCAATTTGAAACAATTCATCACGGGGCAGCGTTTCTAAAATATGAAAAAGCGCCTTTCCATCATGACTATTATAATCAAAGCCACTTCGTTCGACAACGGCGCGGACTTTACGTTTTAGATAAGGAATATTTTGAGCGCGCTGAGTGTAACTATCGGATGTAAAGAGGCCAACGTAACGGATCTCTCCAATGAGTTTGCCTTTAGCGTCGAAATTTTTAAAACCAACATAATCTAAATGCACGACCCGATGAACCAAAGACTTCACATTGGCTTTTGTGATTAACATGATTTCTTTATCGCCCATAAAGGCTTCTATTTCGGGGGAGATTGCCATTAAACCTGTGGGGCCCCTTAGAACATGGACGTCAGGATCGCGTAATATGCCGTACCCCTTTCCAGAGGTCGGCTGCTTTTTATTTTGGTGATCATATTCTCGGTATCCCAGCAAAGTGAAATTATTTTCGGTCATCCACTGTAAAAACTCTTGGGCTTCTTTAATCTCGGCGCGGGCAATTGATTTTGGGGCATTTTCAAGTTGCTTCGTTGTTTCCGCCACCTTTTTAAGCATGGGCTTCCAATCATCAACGCACGCCAAAACAAAATTTGTTACTTGTGTTAATTTTTCCTGTAGAGTGTTAATGTCAACTTGATTGCTCATGGCTGTGATTTCAATATGCATTATACTTTCGGTGATTTTTTTACCACCTTTAGAAACTATATTCCCGCTCTCATCACGCCGAATTTCGATCACAGGATGCATGAGCATATGCAGCGCATTGCCGTCTTCTAATAAATTTGAGGTGATTGAATCAAGCAAAAAAGGCATATCCACACTTAAGATTTGCACGATGGTATGGGAGGACGTCCAGCCATGCTCTTCTAAGGTCGGATTAAATATTCTGATTTTCGAGCCGCTTTGGTTATTGCGTGCTATAAATTTCCAATTATTGAGTGCGATGGCGTAAAGCTCATCAAGCTTGATTTCTAGATCTTCTGGTGAAGCATTTTTGTATAATTCTTGTATAAAAGAAAGAAAATCCGTGCCTTGGATGGATTTCATATGTTCTTTTGCATAATCAAGAATGGAGTTAATTCTAATTTCTTTTTGAGACCAGCTATTCACTGCGTTTTCCTTTTAAAATGCAACATTAGAGTGATTTGAAATTACTTTATATGTAGGGTTTTAATAAATCGTTTATTTACGGGTCCTTTTTTGAAACGCAGTTTGCTTTATAATTGTATCTATTTTTGTAAATTTATCGTCGAGTATTTTTAAAATATCAATAGAGTGTCCGCGCCGTTTAGCTAATAGTAAGAAAAACTCAGGATCGGAAGGCCCAACGATCATCTTTTTCAGTTTAAAATTGCCAATGGAAGGCAGGGCGCGAATAATATCTTTTGCTTCTTTTATGGTGCGTACCTTAGCGGGCAGGGGCGCCGCTTTATTGCCTTGCTTGCGTAAAGACCGGATTTCTCTAACGCACCCTTTGATGCCGCCGGGGAAATTTTTTATGAAGGATGGAAATTCTTCTATGTCAATATTCATATGTCTTGCTAAGGACAGTGCGGCCGCATATTCGGTCAAGCGTGTTTTGTCGTAGTTTTTACCTATACATATTTTTAAAAGGGGCGTGAATGGCGCGCGGGCTTGAATTTTTAATTTATGCTCGTTGACGATTTGGTTGTAAATCTCTGGCTGTTCTTGGCAATTTTCATAAAAACCATAAATGGCCGCAAGAATATTATATAAGCTTTCCCGGCTTCGGTTATGATTTGCGTCGTCTTTTTTGATATAGCTGATTATTTGTTTTAATGCTGACCTAAGATCAGGTCCGGCTATAGAGTCTTTTTTAATATCTGTGTTGGTCGTTGATGTTTCTTCAGTAGATAATGGTTGTTGCGGCTCTGTATTAATGTCGTCCTCTATTACAGCCTCAATCTCAGTTTCAATTTCGTCCTCTATAATTATTTCTTCTTTATCAGCTTTATCTTCTACGGGGGCGGCGGCCTCGATTTCTTCTGGTTCTTCAATTTTTGCTCCTGCCGACATAAATTCTTCAATGGAGGGGGTATCGACTGTGACGTCGTCTGTTTCTGGCTCAGGGAGCTCCCCTATAATATCTTCTTCTATGATATCTTCTTCTATGACGTCTTCCTCATTGGCGGCAATTTCGGCCTCCTCTGGTTCTTCTAATTCTAGAATCACTTCGTCATCTTCGACTTCATCTATAATCTCTTCCTCAACGGCAATGTCGCTTTCGGCCTCCTCTGGTTCACTATCGTCAGATTCTGGCTCAGGGAGTTCACCTATGATCTCTTCTTCTATGACGTCTTCCTCATTGGCGGCAATTTCGGCCTCCTCTGGTTCTTCTAATTCTAGAATCACTTCGTCATCTTCGACTTCATCTATAATCTCTTCCTCAACGGCAATGTCGCTTTCGGCCTCTTCTGGTTCACTATCGTCAGATTCTGGCTCAGGGAGTTCCCCTATGATCTCTTCTTCTATGACGTCTTCCTCAACGACTATGTCGCTCTCGGGTTCTTCATGATGGTCTTGTTCTGCGGAAATTTCGGACTCTGGAGTTATTAAGATTTGTTCTGGGTCTAGGCCACGACCTTGAGCTATTTCTTGCATAAGCTCCTCAATGGACGGCTCTCCTTGATCAAGATTAAGGTCTTTTTCAAGAATCCAGCGAACACCGCCAAGAATAAAATTTATTCGCTTATTATCATCACTGAAAGGAAGAAGAATTCCACGATAGAGCGCTTTTTCCTGATCCGTATTGACAAATTCTGCTTCGAAAGCGATAGGAGCGCGGTTGGCGATCACCTCCAAATAATGATCGGAGACCCGGCTCAGCATTGTGCGCCTTGGAACTTTGTTAATGGGCTTGTTGGTAAGCTCGATATCCAGATCTAACTTCAATTTTTTGCCGATAACCTGAAATTTAGGGGGAGATGATTCGTTTCTAAGGTCGAGTAAAACTAAGTTGTCTTTAAAGGGAGCAATGTCCTCTTGGCGCATACCCTTAAGCATAGGAATGCCTGTTTTCCCTGCTATTGCTTCCCAATTTTCATAAAGGCTATAGGTAATTCGCCTTTCTTGGTCGGCCGCTTCAGCTGCGCTCATCATAAATTCCAGATCATTTATACGGAGTTCTGTTTAATTTTTTCCACAAAAATATTTATACTCTATAAAGACAACTTTATACAGTATAAATTAAAAGAGTATTTAAAAAAAGGATGTTTGCGGTAACTTATTCATAAATAATACAAAAATGTGATCTTCCAACGTCAAATATATAGACGACTTTAGCGAGACTCGGAAAGTTGCTATCATTATAATATGAATAATCCAGCTATAATATAAGCAATGAATGTCATGGAGCCACCAAGAAGCGCATAAGGAAGTTGGGTTCGTACATGATCAAGTAGGCTACAGCCAGAGGCAACCGACGAAATCACGGTGGTATCGGAAATGGGCGAGCAATGGTCCCCAAATACGCCGCCCCCAAGAATAGCCGATATAACAAAGGCTGGCGGCAAGCCCAACATATGAATAAGCGGCACGCCGATCGGGATCATCAGAGCGAATGTACCCCACGATGTTCCTGTGGTAAATGCCATCAAAGAGGCCGCTAAAAAAAGCATGGGGACGATTAGAATAAGAGGAAGAGCTTCGCCGGCGATCCCTGCGATGAAAGCACCAGTACCAAGAACTTTTAAACTCGCTCCTAAGGCCAGGGAGAGCAGGACGATGGTCACTAATTGTAAGAGCTCATTCATTCCTTTAAAGCCAATTTCCACCAGCCCAGTATGGGTGAAACGGCCGCTGGAGAGCATCATTATATAAGCAATGATACAGGATAAGATGGTAGAATATAGGATAGATTTTGATCCGTCACCATTCCTGATGACACCGTCGCCGGTCCAATACATAAAGATGAAGATAAAGACAATTAGAGAAAGTAGGGGGATGACCATGAAGCGGGCTTTACTCGGGAGAAATTCTGGTACGATTTCTTGTTTAATCTCTTGTTGCTTTAAAGCTTCGCATTCCTTTAGGGGGCCAAATAATTTGTCACTCAAGATGGTATATAGAACAAGCGCCAGAGCGATCCAAGCATAAAAATTATAGGCGATGGTGCCAACGACCACCGCTTCAGGGTTTTCTAATCCATTGGCGTGGAGGTTGGCAAGCACCACAGCCCCCCAGCCGTTAATGAGGATCAATATACAAACAGGCGCACTGGTGGCATCAATAACGTACGCCAATCGTTCGCGGCTCATGCCAAATTTATCAAACAGCCCCCGCGATAAAACCCCTGCCGTAATGACGCTGAGGTTCGATTCGACAAATAATATAATACCTGTGAAAAAAGTAAGTAATCCCGCTTGTTTTTTGGTTTTGGTAATTCCTTTGTTAATGAGGAGATCAACAAGAGCCGCGACACCGCCAGAATGGCGAAGATAGGCAATGAGGCAACCGATAATAAGAGAGAACATCAGGACACGTGTATTGCTCGGGCTGGAAAAAACGCTAACGATCCGTTCAATGGTTTCAATGGGAGCAAATAAAGGAACGCCGCCGCTTGCATCTATAAGGAGCAGAAGTTCAGAGGTGAAGATAGCAGCAAGTAATGCCAAAATAACTTCTTTACGCCAAAGAACAATGCCAATAGCAACTATTTGCGGTAATATTGTTAACCAACCCATTATTGATCCCTCTTGTGTGACTTTTTGTGTTTTCTTTTGTTTTTTGCAGTATGCTGTTGGGGTGGTATAAAAGCAAGATATCTTATTGGAGGGAATGATGAAATTTTTTATAAGTATTATAGCAACTATGGTCGCGGTGGTTTTTGTGGCCCAGACAACTTATGGCGCTCAGAGCATTCTTTTAAAACCATCCTATATTGTTGATGTTGAACAAGGAGCATTAATTGAAGGTCAAAATATACTAATCTTAGACAACAAAATTATAGCGATTGGTAGCGAAGAAGAAATCAGTAAAAACAATGATTTATCAGAAAATAACCTAAAAATTATTGATATGAGAGGCCTGACTATTATGCCAGGACTTATTGATGCCCATAGCCATATATTGCTTCATCCTTATAATGAAACCAGCTGGAATGGTCAGGTTTTAAAGGAAAGTCGTGCCGAACGGGTGGCGCGCGGCGTTACTCATTTAAAGGCGACTTTAGAGGCGGGCTTTACATCATTAAGAGATTTAGGCAGTGAAGGGGCGGGTTATGCGGATATTGGTTTGCGTGATGCCTTGGATAAAGGTGTGATTGAAGGGCCAAGGCTTATCGTCGCAGGAAGGGCCATCGTTGCAACAGGGAGCTATGGGCCCAAAGGATATGATCTTTCCCATGATATTACGCTCGGGGCGGAAGCGGCGGACGGCAATGATTTAATTCGAGTGGTTCGTGATCAAATCGGCAAAGGCGTTGATGTGGTAAAAGTCTATGCGGATTATCGTTGGGGGCCAAAGGGGGAGGCAAAGCCAACTTTTAGCGCCGATGAGTTTAAATTAATCGTCGATGTTGCCGCCAGTAGCGGTAGGCGCGTTGTTGCTCACGCCGCGACCGACCAGGGTATGCGTAGAGCCATATTGGCCGGCGTTCAATCCATCGAGCATGGCGATATGGGAACGTTAGATACGTTTAAGCTGATGAAAAAGCATGATGTTATCTATTGCCCGACCGTGACAGTCACAGAAGCAATATCGCAATATAATGGCTGGAAAAAGGGCCAAGACCCCGATCCTCGCGGCGTTATCAATAAGCATGACGCCGTGACGTCAGCCTTAAAAGCAGGTGTAACATTTTGCAATGGCAGTGATGTGGGCCCTTACACGCACGGCGATAATCTGCGAGAGCTTAAGCTGATGCATGACTACGGGCTTTCTATTAAAAAAACCCTTCAGGCGGCGACGATGGTTGGCGCGGAATTGATGAATTTGCAAGGCGAAATAGGCCAAGTGAAAGTTGGCTATTTGGCCGATTTGATCGCGGTGAAAGGAAACCCGTTACAAGATTTAAATAGCCTTAATGATATTAAGTTCGTTATGAAGGACGGACATATCTATAAATAATGGTTTTCCAAAGAATGAGAAATTAAAGAAGGTTAAGTTCCTAAAATGTCAGAAAAATATGAACATACAGGCGAAAAAGGTGAATATATTGATAGTTATTATTCGCGTACGTTAAATGTCGCCCAAGAATTTCTCCCATTATTAGAGGAAATCACCACGCCCGTATGCATCATTGGCGGCGGCATGGCCGGGGTTGCAACGGCCCAAGGGTTGGTTGATCGAGGGATAAAGCCAGTATTGATTGAAGCCAACCGTATCGGCTGGGGGGCTTCGGGTCGTAATGGCAGTTTTGTCAGTGCGGGCTATTCTTTGGGGGCGCAGAAAATTGTTGAAAAAGTGGGCAAAGAACATGCCCGTGCTCTTTGCGCGTTGACGGTGGATGCCTTGGCTTTGATTAAAAAGAGAATTGGTGAGCGCAGCGATTTGCGCGGCGAGACTGATGGACTTCTCAATGTTTCATGGTTTAATGAGAGGGACGCGGTAGAGAAAAACATTGAATGTCTCAATGATATAATGGGGGTGAATTATCAATTTTGGTCACAACAGCAAATAACGGACTTATATCATTCAAAAAGATATTATGATGGATATATGAAGCCAGACGCTATTCAAGTTCATTCCTTGAATTATACCTGCCATAGCGCCAGACAAGCCCAAGAGGGCGGTGCGCGCGTTTTTGAAAAATCCCCTGTGATCAATATTAAAAAACATGGCAATGGCTGGAAAGTGATGACAAAACATGGAGCGGTTATTGCCGATCAAATTGTTATGTGCTGTAGTGCTTATATTGGTGATTTGAATTTTAAGTTGTCTGCCGCGACTTTGCCTGTGGCGACTTATGTTCTTCTTACCGAGCCGATTGGTGATCGATTAAAGTCTGCTATTGAAGGCCCTTATGGTGTTAGCGACAATCGCTTTTCCTCAAATTATTATCGCACCCTTGCCGATACGCGTCTTTTTTGGGGTGGGCGGGTCTCTATGTTTAACCCGACAGGGGCAAAGCTTGAAAAAATCATGATGACTGATTTGCTTCATGTATACCCACAATTAAAAGGGGCTAGGGCTGATGTGGCATGGGGCGGCTTTATGGGCTACCCCGTTCACAAAATGCCGCAAATTGGCGAATTGGAACCGGGGTTTTGGTATAATCAGGGCTTTGGCGGTTCAGGAATGACCGCGACCGTGGCGGGTGGCGAAGTTGTCTCGGACGCCATTGCAAATGGTGACGAACGTTATAAACTCTTTGAACCTTATGGGCTTACATATGCAGGTAGGCCGTTTGGCTCGGTCATTGCACAAACGGCATACTGGTTGTTTCAGTTACAAGACGCTTATAAAAGTTGGCGCCTTAATGGGTAATTACTTGTATAATAAGGTATCAAATATAAGCTTTCTCATGGAATAGATATATTTACGTTCTGTGGTTTTCGGCCGGCTGTTGGTGACCATGATCACGGCGGAATTTGTTTTGGGATTTAAATAAAAGAATGAATAATATGCGGCCTGACTTCCGGTATGGCCGATATAATGTGCTTTACTGGCTTTATGGTCATAAAGAAAAAATCCATTGCTCATTTGCTCAACCCAGCCATCATTGTCATCAATGGGGACCACGGGCTTCCACATATTTTCCAGTGTTTTGCGTTTTATTATACCCTCGTAGAGTTGTTTATCTCCGACACCAAGTAAGAAGTTAAAATATTTAGACATATCCGTGAGCGGTGAATTTAAACCGCCGTTAGAGGTGGTTATGCCCGTATCGAAATCGAGGCCCTGTTCATCAATAACGCCGTCAACCACGAAATAATTATTGGAACGATATTTAAGCAGATGTCTTGGCGTTGTATCAAAATAACTATGATGCATTCCGAGCGGCAGCAGGATATTTTTATGAATATAAATTTCAATATCCTCGCCAGCGATCTGTTCGATAACCTTACCAATGAAGATAAGGGCTGGGTTGGAATATTGATATTGTGATCCTGGCTTAAAATTAATTTTCATATAAGGCAGCATGGCAACAATTTGCTGCCAATTAGTAGGCTCAAACGGCATCCAATCTTCACCAGAAGTCCACGGCCATGATCCATCTCTAAATCCAGAAGAATGACTGATCAGCATTTGTAAGGTAATATCCTCCATAGGCCCATAGGGGTTATGGACTTTTTTAAGCTCAGGCAAATATTTAATAATTGGATCAGACAACTTAACCTTACCCTCCTCTACCAATTGCATCAGGGCAATTTCTGTAAAAGTCTTGGTAATAGAAGCCCAGTGAAAAATGGTGTTTTCATCGACCTTGCGTTTGGTTTTTAAATCAGCAAACCCAAGACTTAAAGCCCCGTACGTTTTTCCGTCTCGCAAATAATATAAACTACCGCCGACAGTCTCAGACGTTACAAAGTCTTTTTTCATAACATCGCTGACATGATCCCAAGCGTCTGCCACTGATACATTATCTTGAGCATGAGCATTTAAAATAAAAGCAAAAGATATGAAAGCATAAAAAACATTCTTTATCATAGCGTTAGTCCCCTTTAGTTTTTAAAAGTACACGGCCATAAGTTGGCTCAGATGATTTTGCTGACGTATCTGTGACCTGTCCATTAACAATCACATAATCAAAACCTGTGGGTGGTGCGTAAATATCTGTCCAAGTAGTATTGGCTTTTACATTTTGAATATCCATGACCAATATATCAGCGCCGTAACCCTGTTTAAGCAGACCGCGGCTTTTCAGACGGAATATATGGGCGGTTTGGCCGGTCATTTTATTGATGGCCAGTTCTAAGGACAGAAGTTTGTCACGCACTACATATTCTTCGATTACCTTGGGAAAAGATCCAAAAGACCGGGGGTGACGCATGGTGGGACTACCGTCTGTTGAGATTGAAACATCAGGGGCGGTAATAAAAGCGTCCTGAGTTTCTTTTGTCATGATAAAATGGGCAGTTCGCGGCCCATTATGGCCATAATCAATGATAATATCTTCTGGGTCTTTGCCCGTAATTTCTGAAATTTCCGCCACCGTTTTACCAGAAAATTCGCCCGATGATACCAAAATAGCCCCCGGGCCGTTGCGGCGGATTATTTTGGCACGCAGGAATTCTTCAAATTCTTTGCGGCGGTTTTGGACGGCATCATTAAATTCAAATTCACGTTTTGCCCATTCGGGGTAAAGATAGCTCATGTCACCAAAGCTAGCGAGATAAGGATAAACATCAGCGGTGATGTCAATGCCCGATGCGCGGGCGTCTCGAATTTGTTTAAGCACCGCTTCGCCTTGAGCGCGCGTTTTACCGTAGACAACTTTAATATGCGATGCATTAACACGAGCATATTTTCCTTGTTCAATCAATTCAGCAATCGAGGCTTCTACCTTGTCATCATCTTCATTACGGATATGGCTACTGATCAGGCCATCATTTGCCCCCACCACTTTAGCAAGGCCAGCCATTTCGGCGGCGTCTGCATAACGGCCCGGCACATATTCAAGGCCCGTGTTTAAGCCGTATGCCCCCGCTTTCATGGCGTCAATCAGTAATTGTTCCATTTTAATCTGGTCTTCGGCGCTGACCTTGTCTTTTTCACCGCCGCCGGACAGTTTTCTAATGGTGCCGTGGCCTACTAAGGTTGCCACATTGGGGCCGGTGCCGTTTGCATTAACCGCATCTATCCAATCACGAAAGGAAATTTTATCATTGGAGCCAGGGTTGCCGCCGTCTTGACCGAGCATCACAGTGGTAATACCTTGACGGAGAAAGTTTCTCAAATTGTCGTTATCTTCACGCAAAGGATCGCCGTGGGAGTGAGCATCAATAAAACCAGGCGAGACAACTTTTCCAGAAGCGTCGAGGGTTTGGATAGCCTTTATTTTTGTGGCATCAATAGCACCAACATAGGCGATTTTATCACCACTGACTATGACATCGGCCATATAAGATGGCTCACCAGACCCATCAACGATAGTGCCTCCTGCTATATAAAGATCATATGTCTTTGTATAATCTGGCCCTGCAAGCTCTTGATCCTGATCGTTAGATGAGCAGGCGGCACAAAGCATAACAGTAAAAATGGCAAGCAATTTGGTTAAAGTGCTCATTTATTTCTCTCCCTATTTTTCTTTTAAGTTAATCATAGTCTTTCTAATAAGCCAAGCAATAGAAAAGCTTATTTTCAGACTTTCTAAAATTGTAAATTACTTTAGTATGAGTAAAAAATAGAGGGAGAATAAATGTGCCGCCTGTAGATTATGGCTTTCTGTCAGTCATTCCAATTATCATAACCTTAGGCATTGCCGTCTGGACGCAAAATGTGATCATCGGCTTGTTCAGCGGGGTTTTTTGTGGAGTTATTATTTTAAACGGTTTTAATCCCGTCATGACGTTAAGTTTAATGGTCTCAGATTATTTTGTGCCGCAAATGACGTCCCCGAGCAACGCGGGAATTTTAGTGCTGATGTGTTTTATAGGGGGCTTTGTCGCTCTTATCGAAAAATCGGGCGGGGCGGTGGCCTTTGCCACGAAAATGACCCATATCATTACCAATCGCTTTAAAGCGCAAATCGCCACATGGCTAACGGGGATTGCCATCTTTTTCTCTGATCTTGGCACGCCTTTAATTGTAGGGCCAATTTATAGACCTATCATTGACAAGCTTAAAATATCACGGGTCAAGTTGGCGTGGATTATTGATACGACCGCTTCCCCTGTGGCGGTTCTCGTGCCGTTTATAGGTTGGGGGGTTTATTCAATGGGGCTGATTGAAAAACAATATTTGCAAATCGGTTTGAGCGAACCTGCTTTTGATGCCTATGTTAGTGCTATTCCCTTTCAGTTTTATTCTATATTTGCTATTTTGATGGTGCCGTTAGTAGCGTTTTCCGGTTATGAATTCGGCCCTATGGCGCGGGCGGAACAACGCGCGCAAGCAAATGCGGCTCTCGAAGATGATAGCGGTCAGAATATTGATGATACCATGTCCCATCCTAATGCTAAGGCTATTTTTGTTTGGTTGCCATTGGTGGTTATGGTCAGTATTTTATTCTTTTTGTTGGTGCCGTTGGGTTTTCCGTTAAAATCAGTGCCGTCCTTGGCTTTTCGTGGCGCTTTATCAAGCGCTTACTTTTTTTCGGCACTGACGTTGATTGTTTTGATGATGGTGGAGGGTGTTAAAAGCTTTAAAGAAAGCATGGTGATCTATTTTACCGGGGTTAGTAAAATGACCAGCATCTTAATCATTCTTGTTCTTGCGTGGTCGTTAAGCTCGCTTGGGGGGGATCTTGGCACGCCCAATTATATTATTTCATTAGCTCAAGGCAATTTTGCCCCTTATTTAGTGCCGGTTATTGCCTTTTTATTTGGTGCTCTTATGTCCTTTGCCACGGGATCTTCTTGGGGCACATACGCCATAATGATGCCGCTGATCATTGCGGTGGCTCACGCTCTTGGGGCGCCGATGCATGTTTGTATTGGCGCTGTGCTATCAGGCGGTATGTTTGGTGATCATTGCTCGCCCATATCAGACACCACTATTTTGTCGGCATCAGGCGCGGGATGTAGCCAGTTTGATCATGTTCGCACTCAATTACCCTATGAACTTTTCAACGGCTCAATTTGCATAGTCTGTTATATTACGGCAGGGATCACCGAAAGTAATCTTGTGTTTATTCCCGGTTTATTATTGCTTGGTCTTGGTCTTTTTATGCTCAATAAAGTGGCGGGGGTAAAAATACATAATTACCAGGCTTAATTATTTATTTTGGCTTAATGTTGAATCCTGCCACAGAGTGTTCAACGCATGCCATAGATTGCGGCGGGTCGCCGATAAATAAAGTTCATTATTGGCAAGCTCTTTAACCAGTAAATCATGAGCGGTTCCCAGGGAATGATAGGGCATTTGCGGAAACAGATGATGGGTTGCATGAAAACGAAGTCCCACCGGCGCCCAAAAAGGTGATAAAATTCCGCCCGTAACATCAATACTATCAAGGAATTGATCGGCGACTGTCATCTTGACGTCACCAGGATTGCGATAAGCATGAGCGCCAAGGGTTCGTAAACTATTCATGGTAAAAACCACCAGCGTCACAAAATACCAGACAAAGGCCACCTTTAAGGGCAAAATGTCTAAATATATTAAGACGGCCACCGTCCAAACATAAAATGTCGTACATAGTTCCTGTAATCGCCAATGTTCACCGTCTAGCTTGCTCGGTGGTGGTCTGCGATAATCAAGATCAATGGTCAGCGATGATGCCCGTTGCCAAGCGTAATTCGCTATGGTCTTATTAAACCATGACAGCGGCGTTAATATTAAAAAGCGCACTAAAAACAATAAAGGCAAAACTAAAGATAAAAAGACATAAACAACTATTTTCCAGTGTTGTTCTGCACCAAAAGGCAAATATTCTCCATCCTCTTTAGTCCCGTATGTATCGCGGCGATGATGGTCGCTATGAACGCCTTGATAGGTGAATGATGGAATGAGGAGGGGAAAACCCGCGATTAAATTCCAAAAAGCAATGAAGATTTTAAATGAGCCCTTTTTTAAATGGACAAGTTCATGGGTAAAAATGGCAACACGGTATAGGGAAAAAGCGCTGACAATAAACGCGGCGATGTTCAGGGCTGTAAACGTGGGCGTTACAATAACAAGATAAAAACCACCCCAGCCAAGGATTGCATTGGCTAATAAATCGACCCAATAAATAATAGGGTTTGGTTTCATTAAATGGGCTACCAGAGCACGCGCTTCTTGAAGTGGGAAATCTTCGCTATTTTTCGGGGCCGGCATTAAATTTCTCCAATTTTAATTTTGTCTGCAATTAAGCACACTCTATACCATACTCTCTATGTATGTTTTTGACACAAATCAATATTCAAGTGTAAAAAATTGATTTAAGATGGTTTGAACATAAACAATAAAAGATAGAGTAATAATGAATACATATGATCGTTTGATTTCAGGATATCGTGAATTTAAGAAAAATTATTTGGGCGACGAAAACCGAGAATGGTTAAAAGTCGCCGGCGAACGACAAGACCCAAAAGTTATGATGGTGGCGTGTAGTGATAGTCGGGTTCATCCGGCGATTTTAACCAGAAGTGCTTTGGGCGAACTTTTTATGGTTCGTAATGTGGCCAATGTAGTGCCTCCTTTTGAAAAAGACGATGCTGAAGGAACCTATCACGGCACCAGTGCCGCCATTGAATTTGCTGTGAACAACCTTCATGTTGAGCATATTATTATTATGGGCCATAGCGGCTGTGGGGGAATTGAAGCGTTGATGGATCAGTCGGTAACGGGTGAAAATAGCGATTTTAGCTTTATCCGTCCTTGGATGAAAATTGTTGAACAGGCCAATGAATTTAATGAGCGCGAAGTAACAACCATGAGCAAAAAGTCGCGGGTTTGTGTCTGTGAACAACGGGCGATCTTAATCTCGCTCAATAATTTGGTGACCTTCCCTTGGGTTAGGGATGCTATTAAAGAAGGAAAGCTACAGCTTCACGCTTGGTATTTTGATATTAAAAGCGGAAATTTAAGCGAATATGATAGAGACAGCGAAAGTTTCGTAGAAATTAAATAAGGCCTCCGAATATTTTTTTGATAATATCAGACAAAACCAATTATATTGGCTGTGTCCATTAAAGTATCAATATAAGTATTTAACGCCGACATATGCCCCTTGTCTTCAATATAGTTTTTAATGTGATTTTCAACCATCTCAAAAGGGAGCGTTCTTTTTGATGATTTATCAATGAAACGCTCAGGGTTCTGATCATAATAGCGCCGACAAATATCGCGGTCCGCTGTAGGCACGCGGATAACTTTATCAATCAATGCTTCAATGACTAGCTCTTCTTTTTCTTCGTCAATATGTTCAAGTTGATCAAGGGCCGTAAGGCCTTGAGCTACCGCCGCTTCGAGCAGTAATCGGCGAATGATCAACGCGCGCGAGGCTTGGCGGCGCGCCTCTTCGACGGTTGGCGCGGGGTGATGTTGCATTTCCACATGCACGTCATCGTCAGTGATTTCCACGTTATTTACAAATACTGGCATTTTACGCTCCTCCTCTGCGACGAACGATTTGATATCCTGTTCTAAACAGATATTTAACAGGCGCGCTTAACATATGGACAAGCCGCGTAAACGGAAAGACGAGAAATATGCTCAGTCCAAGCACAATGTGAGCTTTAAAAACCCATGCTTCATTGACGATAAAATCAGCTGCTCCCGCCCTAAAGGTGACAATATGCTGGGCCCAATTGGCCAGCGCAATCATTGATGAGCCATCTAAATGCTGTGCTGAATAAGGAATAGTGATTAGCCCTAAAATGAGTTGAACATAGAGGATCACCAGCAATGCAATATCGGAAAAGCGGCTTGTGGCTCTAATACGTTTATCAAAAAGCCTTCTGTATAATAGCATACTTAGTCCAATGAAGCATAATGTTCCAAATACGCCGCCTGCTACCATGGCCATTAGTTGTTTTGTCGCTGCTGTCATTATAAGATGATAGATCGGTTCAGGGGTTAGTAAGCCCACGAGGTGACCGAAGAAAAGCAAAATAACACCAATATGGAATAAATTACTGCCCACGCGCATGCCTTTAGAGCGCAGGAGTTGGCTTGAATCTGCCTTCCAGGTATATTGATCGCGATCATAACGCATGATGGAGACACCGACCATAATCATGATGGCAAGATAAGGATAAATGCCAAAAAAGAATTGGTTGAGGTACGATGAAAAGTCTTGAGTAATTTCGGGGGTCATTGGTTCACGCCTCCTGATATAGGGGAAGGATTTATTTGCGGAGGGACTGTTGAGGTCTCACAGCTCACACAGTCCGTCAGGTTTTCTGTAGAATTATCAAAAGCCTCGGCCTCGGCCCACTCTTTATCTAATTGTTCTAGGGTTTGTATTTCAAGCTCGGCGGCTTTGGCCCGCTCGACAACGGCGCTATCGGCTTTTACTTTTGCTAAGGCTTCAATGGCATCAAAAAGCACACTATAAAGACTATCTCTTTTTTTAAGCTTAACGCCGATGGTGGCGATGACATTTATCGGATCACCAATGAGATCAATGGCCTCCTCTACTGGACAGCAGGATAGATATTCTAAAAACAGTGGAAGATAATCGGGAAGTTCACCGTCGGTCATATAAAAGCCGCGCTCGGCGTAACTTTCTTTTAAATTTACCATTGCTTGGCCGCGATCACGGCTTTCACCGTGGATATGTTCAAACATATGTAAACAATGGGCGCGACCCCGATCAAACAGCATCACATAATCTTCTTGCAATTCATATAAATCGCCCTGTTTTAAGGCGGCGGTGAATTTTAGTATTTTGTTTAAATGACGCTTAGGAAGTAAGGCTTCAGACGTCAGCACTTGTTCTATATCCGCCAAATGATCAATCATCGGCTGTTTTGGATAAGAAAGCAGCATGCCTAATATTTTAAAGGTTTTCATGATGAACTCCTCACTTTTCCACTCATGGTGTTTTTATGGGTTGAGGCGCCAAATAAATTAGTACGACCCTCTCCACCAGAACATCCATTACCGAAACTAAATCCACATGATGACCTTGTTTCAAAGGCAATATCATTATCAAAGGGTGTCTCGCCAGCATATTCGCGGTGGTTTGTAGGAATGACAAAGCGATCTTCATAATTGGCAAGCGCCATAATACGGTACATGTCATTAAGGGTGTTTTCATCAAGATCAACCGCATCAAGGATAGCTTGGTTATGGTTGCCATCAACACTGACCTCGCGCATATATTCGCGCATGGCCATCATCCGCTGTAAGGCAAATTCCACGGGTTGTGTTTTGCCTGCGGTCAGCATGTTAGCGAGGTATTTAACAGGAATTCTAAGGTCTTCCGTGCTGGGAATGACCCCGCTTCGTGATAATTTTCCTTCTTCCATGGCGCTTTGGACAGGCGATAGTGGCGGAATATACCAAACCATCGGCAAGGTGCGATATTCAGGATGAAGCGGAAAGGCAACTTTCCAATCCATAGCCATTTTATAAACGGGGCTATTTTTAGCCGCGGCCATCCAGCTATCAGGAATTCCTTGTTTCTTCGCGGCAGAAATAACCTCAGGATCATGAGGGTCAAGGAAAATATTAAGTTGAGCTTCGTATAAATCTTGCTCATTTTCCGTGGCGGCAGAGGCTTCAATCTTATCCGCATCATAAAGCAGAACCCCAAGGTAACGAATACGACCGACACAGGTTTCTGAACAAACGGTTGGATCGCCCGCTTCAAGGCGTGGATAACAAAGGGTACATTTCTCTGATTTACCACTGTTCCAGTTAAAATAAATTTTCTTATAAGGACATCCGCTGACGCACATGCGCCATCCTCTGCATTTGTCTTGATCTATAAGGACAACGCCGTCTTCTTCGCGTTTATAAATGGCGCCACTAGGACAGGACGCTACACAAGAAGGGTTCAAGCAATGTTCGCATAGCCGCGGTAGATACATCATAAAGGTGTTATCAAACTGGCCATACATTTCTTTTTCGATGTCTTTAAAGTTATAATCTTTGGAACGTTTTGAAAACTCGCCGCCAAGGATTTCTTCCCAGTTGGGACCCCAAACGGCCTTTTCCATCTTCTCGCCCGTGATCATTGAATGCATGCGAGCAGTCGGCGGTGTTTTTACCTCCGGTGATTTTTGTAATCTTTCATATTCGAAGGTGAAAGGCTCATAATAATCATCAATTTCAGGCAGGTCGGGATTGGCGAAAATTTTAGAAAGAATGCGAAATTTTCCTCCTAGTTTCGGTTTAATTTTGCCGTTACCAAGGCGAACCCAGCCGCCATTCCATTTATCTTGATTTTCCCAGTCGCGAGGATAACCAATGCCTGGTTTAGTTTCCACATTATTGAACCACGCATATTCGACCCCCTCGCGGGATGTCCAGACGTTTTTACAGGTAACCGAACAGGTATGACAGCCGATACATTTATCGAGATTAAGAACCATACCAATTTGTGCACGTATTTTCATTATGCTAACTCCTCATGACTTAACAGGCCTTTGGCGTCAACCGTTTCATTTCCAACTTGTTCGTCTAACCATAGGACGTTGTTCATTTTGCGAACCATGACAAATTCATCACGGTTCGAGCCAACGGTTCCGTAATAATTAAAGCCGTAGGAAAGCTGAGCGTAACCACCGATCATATGGGTTGGCTTAACAGTGGTGCGGGTCACGGAATTATGAATTCCACCCCGTTTGCCAGTTGTTTCGGCGGCAGGCGTATTAATGGTTTTTTCTTGGGCGTGATACATCATACACATACCGTCCATTACCCGTTGCGAGACAACGGCTCTGGCGGCAACGGCACCGTTAGTATTGTAAAATTCGACCCAGTCATTGTCTTCTACGTCGATTTTCTTGGCATCATTTTCACTGATCCAAATAATCGGGCCACCACGGCTTAATGTTTGCATTAATAAATTCTCAGAATAAGTACTATGAATGCCCCATTTTTGATGCGGTGTGATCCAGTTTAAGGCAATTTGTTTGTTGCCATTATCAAATTTTTCCGCCACCGGCTTTACAGTTCTTGTATTAATCGGCGGTTTATACACACAAAAGCCTTCGCCAAAATCGCGCATCCAGCTGTGATCTTGATAAAATTGTTGACGGCCAGTAAGGGTACGCCAAGGAATAAGTTCATGAACATTAGTGTAACCCGCGTTATAGCTTACATGTTCATCTTCAAGGCCGCTCCATGTGGGAGACGAGATAATTTTTCTTGGCTGGGCTTGTAAATCACGAAAACGCAGTTTTTCATCTTCTTTTGGTTTGGCCAAATGTTGATGTTTGCGCCCCGTAATTTTTTCCAGCGCTCCCCATGCTTTAACGGCAACATGGCCATTTGTTTCGGGGGCCAAAGATAAAATAACTTCTGAGGCGTCAATATCTGTTTCAATGCAGGGCATTCCTTTAGAGACCCCTTCATCAGTAACAAGATGGTTAAGCTCACCAAGAAATTTATATTCAGTCTCCGTATTCCAAGAAATTCCCTTACCTCCGTTGCCGATCTTAGTCATCAGCGGGCCAAGGGCGGTAAATTTCTTATAGGTGTCGGGATAATTGCGTTTAACGTCAATGAAGTTAGGCATTGTTTTGCCGGGGATCGCCTCTATATCGCCTTTATACCATTCTTTGACATCAGTGGCTTGGGCCAGCTCGCCCGGGGTATCATGCAAAATCGGCACCGCTACCACATCGGTTTCTTCGCCCAAATGTCCTACACAAAGTTCAGAGAATGTTTTTGCAATTCCTTTATAAATATCCCAATCACTGCGGCTTTCCCAGGCGGGATCAACGGCACGACTTAGGGGATGAATAAAGGGGTGCATATCTGATGTGTTGAGATCATTTTTCTCATACCATGTGGCAGAAGGCAGAACAATATCGGAATAGAGACAGGTAGTAGACATTCTAAAATCTAATGTTACAACCAAATCTAATTTACCTTCGGGCGCATCCTCGGCCCATTCCACTTCTGTTGGTCTAGCTTGATTACGCTCAGCCAAATCCTCGCCCATGAGGCCATTTTGCGTGCCCAGCAGATATTTGAGCATATATTCATGACCTTTACCACTTGAGCCTAAGATATTAGAGCGCCAAATGAACATGTTTCTTGGGAAGTTTTTCGGATTATCTGGCGCTTCACAGGACATGCGCAGGGATCTGTCTTTCAAGCGTCCTACGATATATTCTGCAGTCGGCTTACCAGCTTCTTTAGCGGCTTTAGTAAGTTCTAAGGGATTTTCTTCTAATTGCGGGGCGGAAGGTAACCAGCCCATGCGCTCAGAGCGTACATTACAGTCAATTAGCGAGTAATCTTTCCATTTTTCCTTATCGGCGAGTGGTGATAAAACCTCATCAACGCCGAGCGTTTCATAACGCCATTGGCTTGAATGACTATAAAAGAAAGATGTACTATTCATTTGACGAGGCGGTCTGCTCCAATCAAGGCCAAAGGCCAGCGGTAACCACCCTGTTTGTGGGCGCAGTTTTTCTTGACCCACATAATGGGCCCAACCACCGCCAGATTTACCGATACAGCCACACATGACGAGCATGTTAATAATACCACGGTAATTCATATCCATATGATACCAATGATTTATGGCCGCACCCAATATGACCATAGAACGGCCTCTTGTTTTATTGGCATTGGTGGCAAATTCACGGGCGATTGTAATGACTTTTTCACGGGATACACCAGTGATTTTTTCTTGCCATGCAGGGGTATAAGGGGCGTCGTCATCAAAATCTTTAGCGATGCTATCGCCGCCAAACCCTTGATCAACGCCGTAATTGGCAACCATAAGGTCAAAGACCGTTGCCACAAGAATATCGCCGTCTTTTGTTTTGACTTTTCGGGCGGGAATTTTATGTTTTAAGATACTGTCATGATCAGTATTTTTGAAAATAGGCTGATCATTTTCCTGATTACCAAAATAGGGGAAGCAAACATCAACAACCTCATCATGTTTTTGTACAAATGATTTTTCTGGCCAAATTTCTTTGCCGTTGAGAAGGTTTTTAGCCTCTAAATTCCAGTTTTTCTCTTCGCCCCAACGTGAACCGATAGTGCCGTTTGGTACGATCAATTCATTATTATTGGCATCGATGGCAATGGTTTTCCATTCGGGATTATTATCTTGGCCTAAATTATCAGCAAAATCCGAGGCGCGTAATGTGCGCCCGGCGACTAAACCGGCCTCTGTTTGATCAAGGCGAACAAGGAAAGGCATATCGGAATAAAGGCGGCAATATTCATCAAAATAATCGCTTTTACCGTCCACATGAAATTCTTTAAGTATGACATGACCAAAGGCCATAGCCAAGGCCGCATCTGTTCCTTGCCGCGGGTTAAGCCACATATCGCTGAGTTTCGCTACTTCACTATAATCAGGCGTAATAGCCACTGTTTTTGTGCCCTTGTAGCGCACTTCGGTGAAAAAGTGAGCATCAGGAGTTCTGGTTTGTGGCACGTTTGAGCCCCAAGCCATAATATAAGAAGAATTATACCAGTCGGCACTTTCAGGAACGTCCGTTTGCTCACCCCAAACTTGTGGTGAGGCGGGGGGAAGATCACAATACCAGTCATAGAAGCTCATACATGTGCCACCGATCAACGATAAATATCGGCTACCAGCAGCGTAAGATACCATGGACATGGCCGGAATTGGCGAAAAGCCAATGATCCGATCAGGGCCGTATTTTTTTGCAGTATAAATATTAGAAGCGGCAATGATTTCATTGACTTCGTCCCATTCGGCGCGAACAAATCCACCAAGGCCGCGAACTTGTTTGTAGCTTTTGGCTTTTTCCTGGTCATTGACGATATTTTCCCAAGCAACAACAGGATCACGGTAAACATTCTTGGTTGTTCGCCATAATTTTAGGAGACGACTTCTAATCATCGGGTATTTAACCCGGGCTGAGCTATAAAGGTACCAGCTATAACTAGCCCCCCTAGCACAGCCCCGTGGTTCATGGTTAGGAAGGTCGGTTCTGGTTCTTGGGTAATCAGTTTGTTGAGTTTCCCAAGTAACCAGACCACCTTTTACATAGATTTTCCAACTACAAGAACCCGTGCAGTTCACGCCATGAGTAGATCTGACTATTTTGTCATGAGCCCACCGACCCCGGTAAGCTTTTTCCCAAGAACGATTTTCACTGGTTGTTATGCCGTGACCATCGGAAAAGGTTTCAGGCTTACTTTTCGTGAAGAAGGTTAATTTATCTATAAAATGGCTCATTATTCTATCTCTCTTTGGTGATGAGTTGCTCGGGTTATTTTAGATTAAGGATTTTTCACATATGCACCGGGGCGTAAGTAGAACCACCAGTTAATCAGTACACACAAGGCATAAAATGCAGCAAATCCATAAAGGGCATGTTCAGGGGTTGCTGATTTAATCTCTTCACCAAATACTTGAGGGATGATGAAGGCACCATAAGCGGCAACCGCGGATGTCCAGCCTAGAACGGGACCTGCTTGTTCTCTGTCGAAGACGATGGCAATAGTCCGGAAAGTTGATCCGTTACCAATACCTGTTGCGGCAAAGAGAATGAGGAATAATACCATGAAAGGCATGAAATATTGTTCCGGAGTGGCAGATACGTAGGCCATTTTCATGAAATAAGCGACACCAAGGGCACTAGCGATCATGACGATTGAAATATATTGAGTAACGCGCGCGCCACCAAATTTATCGGCAATCATACCGCCTACGGGACGGATCAGAGCGCCAATGAAAGGGCCTGTCCATGCATACATAAGGGCGCTCGGGCCGTTTGGATTGACCAAATCATGTGTCATTACGCCGGCCACATCAAGATGTTGAAAGCCGAAGATGACTTTAATGGATAATCCAAAGGCTGCAGAAAAGCCGATAAAGGAACCAAAAGTCATTGTATAAATGACGGTCATAGCCCATGTGTGCTTATTTTTGAAAATTTGATATTGATGTTTTAAATTTTTGCCAAGTTCGCCAGGGATCATTTTAAGAGCGTAAACAGTTAAGATGATGACAATGGGAAGAACAATCCACTTGCTTAACAAAATACCAGAGGTTGGTAGACCGTTATTTAGACTTGGAAGCATTAACCAGTAACCAAACGCCGCTGTTATAAAACCGATCAATAACATGACAGTGATTTTGATGAAAACGGATATTGGATTACTTATATTGGGGGATACATGTTTATCCACAATGTTATTCATTCCAAACCAGCCGGCAAAAGCAAGCGGTACGAGGAAGAGTAACCATAGCCATGCGGCATTATGAATATAAGTATCCGTGCCAGCAGGAATTTTACCGATCAATGTGCCAGAAGAAATAATAAGCTGCATTGGCTCACCACCAAAAATGCCAAATGTCATAAAGAGCGGCACTAAAATTTGCATGGTTGTTACACCAAAATTACCAAGGCCAGCATTAAGGCCTAAAGACATTCCTTGCACTTTCTTTGGAAAGAAAAAGCTGATGTTGGACATGGAAGAGGCGAAGTTGCCGCCCCCTAAGCCAGACAAAAAGGCGAGAACTTGAAACTGCCAAAGTGGTGTATTAAGGTCTTGTAAGGCATACCCTGCAAGGATTGCAGGCAGCATAAGCAGAGCGGTGGTGAAAAATATAGTGTTTCGCCCGCCGCCGAGACGGATAAAGAAAGTGCTTGGGATGCGAAGTGTTGCCCCCGTTAAGCCCGCAATCGCCGCCAGAGTAAAGAGCTCTGATTTTGCGATCGGAAAGCCCAAATTCAACATTTGGATGGTAATAATTCCCCAATAAAGCCAGACGGCAAATCCGCAAAGTAGGCTTGGGATGGAAATCCAAAGGTTGCGATTGGCAATGGCTTTTCCTGTTGATTGCCATTGCGCCTCGTCTTCTGGATCCCATATTTTAATATCTTGTGCCATTAAACTAATCCTTTACTTTAATGTATATTTTAAAATTGATTAAGGACAACTTCGCCCCTTTGCGAATATTCGCCGTTTTATTAACTCTTATCACTTTCTTTAATAAGCGCCTCAAGTTCTGGTAGATACCGTGGGCCGCGAAGCTCAGGGCTAGATTTTTTATCTAAACGAACGATTGAAACATGCATCCAAAGAAGGGCAATTCCGATCAGCACGGTAAGGAGCATGAAACAGCTGGTCCAAATGCCGATATGGTCGTTCATAATGCCAAATGTGATAGGAAGAATGAAGCCACCTAATCCACCAATAAGGCCAACAATGCCGCCTACAGAGCCCACGTTGTTAGGATAATAAACAGGGATATGTTTATAAACTGCGGCTTTACCAAGAGACATGAAGAAACCTAGAACGATGGTCAAAGACACAAAGAGCCAAAGGGGTATTGTTATATTGAATGCAATAGGGCCTTGAATACCAGCAACAGTATAGTTTGTGGCGGGGTATGACATGATAAATGTACAGGCTACACAAACGATAAAGGTCCAATACATCACTCTGCGAGCGCCCAACTTATCTGATAACCAGCCGCCTAAGGCACGGAATATACTGCCCGGCAACGCATATGCGGCGGCCAACATACCTGCGGTTCCAAGTTCAAGTCCGTAGGCGCCAACATAATAACGAGGAAGCCATAAGGCGAGGGCGACAAAGCCTCCAAAAACAAAGAAATAATAGAGTGAAAAGCGCCAAACTTGTAGATTTTTAAGAGGCTCCATTTGTTCTGCGAAGCTCGCATGGGCAATCCCATGCTCTTTACGTCTACGAAGGGCAGGATCATCTTTTGCAATTATATAATAGAGAATGCCTGTAATCAGTATGACTATAGCATAAATTTGAGCGACACCTTGCCATTGTCCACCGACGGCGACAAGCAAGATCGGCGCGCCAAAGTTTGTGATCGCCGCCCCCACATTACCCATACCGAATATACCGAGAGCTGTTCCTTGTTTTTCAGCAGGATACCATGTGGAAACATAAGCAATACCAACAGCAAAGCTACCGCCGGCAAGGCCAAGACCGAGGGCCGCGAGTAAAAACATCGGGTATGTAGTCACTTTTGTTAGCAAAAAGGTTGCAACAGCAGTGGTAATCATCTGTAGTGTAAAGATGAGCCTGCCGCCGTACTGGTCGGTCCAGACGCCAAGAAAAATGCGACTTAACGAGCCAGTTAATATGGGAGTTGCCACCAACAGGCCAAACTGAGTGTCACTCAACCCTAATTGTGTTTTGATTTTTAGACCAATGATTGAGAAGATAGTCCATACAGCAAAACATACGGTAAAAGCGAGAGTGCTTGATGTTAAGGCGCGTTTTTGTTCGCCTGGCGTAACATTTAAAGTATTCATTGCATTGCCTTTCAATAAAAATAACAAACCATTTAATTGCTCCGATGATGACATGTTTGATTATAAAAAGTTTGACCAAGGTCAATTTTGATCACTAATACGCCGCTTTGAGATAATAAATCGTCAAAAGTGCGCCTTTACATTAAAGGATATTCGGCTTAAATTGTTGCATAGCGGTGATTGTTAAATCATGGGCTAAAGGCAAGCCCTTTTGGAAAGTAACGATTTATGAAGAATGCTTTAGTCTCTTTGGGACGCTTGATGCATGAAATACAAAAAGAACGCAGCTGTGTTATTTTATATTTATGTAGTGATTGGGTGCTTGACAAGGACGGCTTGAACCAGAAATTTTTGGAAACAAGCGAAGCGGCTGAGGACCTTTCATCTAAATTATCAGAGTGGATAAAAGAGGATTGTTTTGAACAAACCTCTTTAAAAAAATTTAAAATCTTATCGGCAGAAATAACAAACCTGTCGTCACAACGGGATTTAATTCTTGATAAAGCAATCAATGTCACCGATACGATTTCTCTTTATAGTCACAAAATAATAGGCCCTATTATTGATATAATGATAGAAATAGCCTTAAATGATCCCGCGCATAATTCGGCGCGGGTAAGTGCTTTTTCCAACTTTATTCACTTAAAAGAAAGAATAGGACGCGAACGGGCGCTTGGGGCCAGAGGGTTGGTTCTTGACGCGTTTAATAATGATGAATTTGTTGAAAATTATCGTTTTTTAATCTCTGAACAACAAGGGTATAAAGACACGTTCATGGCGCTGGCGACAGAGGATCAAAAGGCCTGTTATGAAAACCATATGAATGGTTATGCCGTTCTACGTATTGAAGAAATGCATAAATTATTAAAAAATAATAAAACCAGTGAGGGTTATAATATTTCGCCAAAAGACTGGTATGATCTTGCGACCCAAAAAATAGATTTAATGCATAAAGTAGAAATTGACTTAATTGATAGCCTCTCAAAAGAGATCTCGGGCCTTCCAAAAACAGAAGAAGACGCGCGACAGGAGGGAATTTTTACTGATATAAATAGCTTTAGCAAAAGTCAACAAAGCTTCATTCAAACCCTGCCTTTGTTTAAAGGACTTTCAGAACGGACCTTGGCGGATTTATTTAGAAATGCCTCAATAAAAACCTATAAAAAGGGTCAATTATTATTTTTAGAAGGCGAACTTCCCAATAGGCTTTATATTATTTTAGACGGATGGGTAAAATTATATAAAGGTAATTCTAGTGGCGACGAAACCACGGTGCAAATGCTTACTGGCGGCGATATGATTGCAGAATCGGCAGTTTTCCTTAATGCGCCGTTTCCCATCAGCGCCCAGATTGCTAAAAAGGCCAATGTTTTAACATTACCAGCACCAATTATTCGCGAAAGCATCAAAAGCAACAATGAATTGGCCATAAATGTACTCACGGGAATGTCTGTACATTCTCAACTGCTGATCCAGGGTTTGGAAAGCATTCGTTTAAAATCGGCAACGGAGCGAGTTGGGTGGTTTTTGCTCAAACTGTTATTGGAACAAGGCCGTGTCCCAGATATGGTAGAGCTTCCTTATGATAAATCGCTCATTGCATCATACCTTGATATGAAGCCAGAAACTTTTTCGAGAACGCTGAAAAAATTTAAACAAAAAGGGTTTGAAATTCGTAAAGATTCGGTGATTTTGCCCAAAGTAAAGGCACTGTGTGGTTTTTGCGATACTGATTTGGCGCCTATTTGTGCGCTCCACAGCACACCGGAATGCCCAAATCCCGATTGTATTTCTAGCGATGAAATAATTCTTTATGACTGATAAAAAAGCCGCCACCCCAAAAGGTGACGGCTTTTATTAGAGATGAAAAAGGGTTAGAATTTTGCGGCGACTTGAACCCAGAATTTTTTTGTATTTGAACTCCATGTATCCGCATTATAATTAGCATATTTCAACAACAGATTATAGCGATTGAAAATCTTTTTGCTGACAGAGACGTCCCACTCAGAACCATAATGGACGTCGCCAAAATCAGATTTAAAATCATGATAAACAACGGCAAAATTTGTGCCGTCCATAGCACTCTCTGTGCCTTTGATGCTATAGACAACAGTACCATAAACATCGCGTAATCCGTTGGCGGGAGTGCCGAGGAATTTATCGGCCCAACCATTGAATTTGTGCAATGTAGCAAGCGGAGTTGTAAAGGCGATTAGGCCATTATCGCTGCCTAAAGTCTCTAAACCTACTTTGGCGGTTAATCCTTTATAGCCCACACCTGCTTCAACGTTATAATAGGCAGCGGTGAAGCTAGTCGGATTGATTTTATAATCAGACTGTGTGGCATATTCTGCGGCGTAAAGTATTTTAGTGCCGCCGTCTAATGCTTGCGCGCCACTAGCGCGAAGGCCGAATGTTTTTGTGTTTAAACCTTTTGCACCAAGCGCATCGAGATTGATCATTAAACCATATGCTTCAATGGTGAGCCCTTTGATGCCTTTATAAGAGGCGTTTAAAACGTGAGTTTTTGTTTTTAAATCGCCCATAGGGTGATCATTGCCAAAAATACGATTAACATTCCAAACATACCCATAAACGGCGGTTAAATCTTTTATGGACTGATTAATTATGGCCACAGCATCATAGGTTTGGTCATTTTGACGCCAGCCAACTGTGCCAACAAAGCGTTGATTGCCAAGGTTTATAGCTTGGCGTCCTGCGGCGATGGTTGTTTTATCTATGCCCGTATAAGCAAGGTAAGCTTGGTTCACTTCTGTATGGTTGGCGTCAATGATCGCAGGATAGGTTCCTTTTCCATTGATGCCGTTATTATAATCTCCGCCTGCAAGTTCTGCGGAATGTTCAAATTCGATAACGCCAGATAATCCTTTAAATACGCCAGTTTTATAACCGAACTTAGTGCGCAACGTTGTCGCGGTTCCGTTCAATGCTTTGGCATCTTCATTAACCGTTTCTAGTCTAAGTCTTTCGTCAAGATAAGCTTTGCCTCCTGTTAGGGCATCGACGAGACTATCTGCTTCTTCGGCATTTGCAGAAAAAGAAGAGGTAAATATCATAGATGTAGAGGCCATTAGTAAAATTTTTAGCAAATGATATCTTTTGGTGGGTGTAGGGTGGTTTTTCATTTTTTTATCCTCATAATGAAATTGTTTTTCTCATTATGCATAGGCTCAAATGAAAATAGAAAATTGATAAAGGTCAAGAATCGTATGCTTTTTTTAAAAAAGAGCAGAGATTTTTAAGGAACTATAGGAATAGGGGCCATTTATTGGAATACGGGCCATTTAACAGTGTCAAATTCTTGGCAATTAGGACATATCGGTAGAAAATGATTCTCAATATTATGGCACGATGTGCATGTCCAATGATTTTCTGTAGGGGCTTTTTCAGACATTTCAATAAATTTTTCTGCGGCACTTTCATCATTTTTCTGTTTGCGTTCAAGCAGAGCGAGCAATTGATATGTGGTTTTGTTCGCTTTTGCTGAATTTAGAGTGCTTTCTAGGGCGTTTCGTGCTTCGGGCCAATGTTTGGCTTTAATCGCGACTTTAGCAAGTAAATGGTGACTTTCTGTGAATTCTGACGCGGTATCGGTTATTTTTTTAATCCGGAGAAAGGCTTCGGTGCTACTTTCATTAGGGTAAAGGTCTTCAATAAGATCTGAAATTTCTTTGTTGGGGGATATTTTCCATATATTCTTTAAAGCTTTCTCCGCAGAGGCCTTATCGTCTTGTTCAAGGTATAATCGTGCCGTTAGCAATGCTGCAGGGGAAAAATAGGGATCGTTTTTCAAGGCGGATTTAAGCAAATCCATGCTTTGGGCTTTTTGACCTCGGGCTTTTTCCTCAAGAGCTTGGCAATAGTTGATCACGGCCTTTAAATGTCCTTGATCAGAATTTTCAATG
>ERZ890510.533-NODE-533-length-29697-cov-4.882599_pt1 | contig 29697 bp, 28 predicted proteins | sample MGYA00521265_ERZ890510 | MGnify/ENA primary metagenome ERZ890510 (study PRJEB32303, sample SAMEA104408624) | aquatic metagenome | biome: Brackish water; feature: Chemocline; material: water | place: Baltic Sea | collected 2014-10-26T21:54:00 | depth 110 m ... | reverse complement strand
CGATTTGGGACACCAAGGCCGCCCACGACGCCTACCAGGTCCATCCCCTGCACGACCGGCTCGTGGACATCATCGTGCCCAAGCTTGAGGCCGTCGTCGCCGACCTAGACACCGAGTCGAGCCGGCGCGCGTAGCCCCGAGTACCCCCGATCTACGGCGGGGAAGATACAATTTTAAGTAATTACCTCATGATCTACTTCGCACTATACGCGTGACAACTCCCGTTGAAAGGGTCAGGATTTTTCCCGGTATAAGGGAAAAGCCCGAGAGGTTCTGGGGGACACGATGCGTCAACGATCGATCAGGAATGCGCCGCCGAATTACCAGCTGCCGCTGCAGCCCCGCCCCATAGGGCAAGCCAAACACGAACTCGCGATACACGAATCGCTCGAAACCATCATATCTGCGGGTGTTACCAGCAAAGGCGCGGTGGCGCTGGTTGGTGCGCCCGAAGTCGCCGGCCAGGTTCGCTCCCTCCTGTTCTTACTCGCGGACGGCTGGATGCTCGATGTCCCAGTTTCCGGGCCCATCGTGGATCAACTTCGTCAAATTGTCGGTACCTTCGAGACCAACCAATGAGTGTCGTCGGGTTTAATCGCCAAGGCATGCGACGCCCGGCGTTGATCGTCCGGCCGTTCAAGCCGAACCCCCAAGATACGCCGTTGATGCCTGCTGGCGCCCGGCCGACGCACGTCGCGCGGTGCAAACCTGTAGTCGCCGTGCTCGGTGAGATGAACGACCAGCCGGCCACCCTGCTCAGCCTAATGTTCGTTCTGGACGACGGGTTCTTGCTCGAAATGCCGCTCACAGGCGACAGCCTCGGTCAGCTGCGTGCCGTCCTCGGCCCCCCCGACCTCCCGGACGACGATCTCGAACTGAACAGGCCGAGCTGGACCTAGCGCTCCACCGCCGGCAAGCGTCTGGGGACGCAGAATGTGACCCCAACGCGCGGTCGCGCGGCGCTATACTGGGCCTGTTGATGTCGCGCCTTCTCGGCGACCCGTTGCCGGGGTCGATGATCAAAGGGGCGTTGTCGGCAGATTTGGGTTCGTTCGTCTTATCCACAGACCGGCCCTTGAATCATAAGCGTTTTTTGGCTTCGTTTGGTACTGGAGACAAAGTCCATCGGGCGTCGCGCTGCCAATTTGGCTTTGTTTCGGCAATTAACCGGAGAGCATGATGCCCAATCCGCATCTCAAACGCGTCCCGCGCGACCAACTGTCGCCGTTTATGCAGGCCGCCCACGATCAAAACGTGAAGATCCACGGCGAAGCCGACCGGGTCGAGATTTACGGCAACGCGCCGCATGTCTTCGACTTCTACCGCAAGGATTTTTACGAGCGCCTGTTCTATGCCGGTCAGGTCGATGTCCCGACCAAGGAATTGTTGCGCCTGCGTCTTGCCGGCATCCACGGCTGCGCGCATTGCAATCGCGGCGACCGGCTCGCGGCGGCCAAGGCCGGTATCGCCCAGGACAAGATCGACAGCATCATGAAGCCGGCGGCGGCCTGCTTCGATGACCGCGAGCGCGCCATTCTCGAGCTGGCCGATCAGATCGCCCTCCCCAACATGCACGGCGAATTGACCAAAGATCTCTATGACCGCCTGCGCGTTCATTACAGCGACGGCGACCTCTACGAATTAGGTGTGGTTGCTGCCGTTCTCACCGGTATGGCCAAGTTCTTGTTCGTCTACGACCTCGTCGAACGCGAAGCCAATTGTCCCATCGTCCCGCTCAGCGACGCGGCCGAGTAGCCGCATTCGCAAGCGGGCGGGAGAGACATGACCACCGATCAGCGCGTAGAGGCTGGCGAGCCTGCGGCTGACGCCGGTTGGAGTCCACCCTCCACGATTGAGGAGCGTTTGAAGGCGCTGCTCATTCCGCCGCGCCTCTACATTCGCTACAAGGCCGCCAAAGAACGATTCAAGGGCGAGGCGGAAATGCGCCTCTTGTCCTTTCTGGTCGACCGTAACCGCAACGCCGTCGATGCTGGCGCCAATAAGGGCACCTACAGTTTTGTGCTCGGTCAGTTGGCCCGCACCGTCTACGCCTTTGAGCCGAACCCGAAAATGTTTGAGGTGCTGCGGCGCACGGCGGGCCGCAACGTGGTGGTATCGCCCTTGGCCCTGTCGAACCGCACCGGTGAGGTGGAGTTTCGCGTACCGCGTTATGGCAAGGGCAGCTATTCAAACCAAGGCGGCACCCTTAGCGCCATCAAAGTAAACGAGGACTACGCCGCCCTGCCGGTCAAAGCCGAACCGCTCGACGCGTTGAACCTCGACGACATCGGATTCATCAAGATTGATGTTGAAGGGTTTGAGTACGAGGTTCTTGAGGGCGCACGGGCGCTGATCGCCCGCGACCGGCCAACGCTGATGATCGAGATTGAGGAAAAGCACACCCAAATACCGATTGAAACCGCCCTCGCGGAGGTCCTGGCGCTTGGCTATGACGGGCTTTTCTTTGACCGCAACGCCCAGGCTTTGCGCGCACTCAGCTACTTCGAACCCGAAGGTCATCATCGCCAGCCGGTCAAAGGCTATGTTTACAACTTCATCTTCCTTCCCCGGCGCCAGGACCGACCCGCATGACAACGATAAAACGCCGCTTCGCCGCCATCGACCTCGGGCAAGTGCATTACTACACCGCCGGCGAATCGTTGGCCGACAACGGCAAGCGCCCGGCAGTACTGATGCACGCGTCACCATTCGCCGCCCGCACCCTCAACCCGCTCACCGAACAACTGGGGTTGAGCCGCTGGACGCTGGCGCCGGACAATCTCGGGCAGGGCGATTCGTGTGCGCCCGACACCGACTACCCCGCCATCGGCTATTTCGGCGATGCCATGGTGCGCTTGTTGGACGCGCTGAAAATCGACAAGGCCGATCTCTACGGTACTCACACCGGCGCCCATACCGCGATGGATGTGGCAATCCGCTATCCCGACCGGGTCGGCAAGCTGATCCTCGACGGCATCGGCCTACCGCCGCGCGATCTCAAGGACGACTACATTGCTCACTTGCGCGAAACCCCGCCCTACGACTATTCGGGATCGCAATACCTGTGGGCGTTCCACGTCATCAAAGACATGTTCATTTGGTTCCCTTACTACCGGCGCGACGCGGCCCACCGGCGCAACCGCGATGTACCGGACGCCGACGACCTGCACGACCGCACGCTCGATTTGCTCAAAAATTTGTTCAGCTATCACAAGGCCTATATCGCGGCCTTCGACAACAACGAGGGCGGTAAACGCTTTCCCGACATTCCGGTGCCGACGCTGTTGACGGCCGCCGAGGGCGATGTTTCGGGCGCGGCGATGGGCGAGGTCGCCAAGATGATCCCGAATTGCACTCAAAAGAACTATCCGCCGGGTGTGCAGCCGGGCGATGTCGGGCCGGCCGCGGCGATGGTTGCCAATTGGCTGGATGGTGCATGATGGAACCTGTGCGCGGGTTTATCGACATCGACGAAGGACAAGTGCATTACCGCACCGCCGGCCGCGGCAGGGCGCCGCTTGTTATGTTTCACGGCTCGCCTGGGTCCTCGAAGATGCTCAGCCGGTTGATAAGTGCGATCGGCGAAACGCGCCACGTGATTGCGCTCGACACGATGGGGCAGGGCGACTCGTCGGCTCCAGCGCGCGACAACGTCGATATGGCTTACTTCGCCGATGCCGCGTGCCGCGCGCTCGACGCCCACGGCGGATTGGATCAGGTCGATGTCTTCGGCACCCATACCGGGGCGCGTATCGCCACCGAATTTGCGATCCACCATCCGCAGCGCACGCGAAAGGTAATTCTCGACGGCATGAGCGCCGCGGTTACGCCGCAGGGTTTGGACTACGCCAAGACGCTCGACAAACGACATTTGGTCGATCAAGTCGGCACGCAGTTTTTCAACACCTGGACCAGTCTGCGCGACGGCTATTTGTTCTGGCCCGCAACCGCGCGCGATGCCGCTCATCGCCGCCCGACCGGGCTGCCGCCACTCGACCGGTTACACGACCACGTCGTCGATATCCTCAAAGGGTTCCGAACCAGCCATCACGCCTATATCGCGGCGGTGACCTACCCGTCACCGGACCGATTGCCGTTGATCACGGTGCCGACATTGGCGGTGTGCGCGCGCAACGATGTGCCCTATGCGCATCTCGATGGCGTCGCGGCCTTGGTGCCCGGCTGCGCCAAGATGGAGCATCCGCACGACAATCCCGAAACGCTGGCGACCACCGAAGAAACCCAGGCCCTCGCGAAAATGCTGGCCGACTGGCTGGACGGTTAATCGCCTAATAGGTCGCAATGCCCGCGAAATATTGGTGGGCCCAGCCCAACACGGCGTAGAGCACGACCCCAACGATCAACGGAATTAGATCGCGTGCCGCTGGGGTCGGATCGGGCTTATGCCACCCGCCGTCGCGCCGGTTGATCAACACGATCTCAACGACGGACCACAATCCAAGACCGCCGAATAAGATCACCGAACGCGAATCGCCGTTGGCCAGAAGGTGTCCGACCGACCACAGAAAAACCGCACTCAGTTGCGGGTGCCGGACATAGCGTTTGATGTTGGTCTTCATCCGCCCCGACGCGAATAGGATCAATGCGACCAACATGGTCGCCATGTTGACGCTGCGACCCCAGTTGGGCTCGGCATAAACGAAGGACGGTTCCGCCGCGCGCCAGCCGATCACGATCAGAACCAGCGATCCGATGACGACCAAGGAGAAAATCGATTTGTAGAGACCTTCGCGGCGCTTCAAGAACCCGCGTCGAGCAGTCGGCGCGAGCGACGAAAACAAATGTACGGCGCACCAGAGAATGACGCCCACAACGAGGATGGTCATGAAGTGTTCTCCCGTTTTGTTCTACCGGATTGCGCTGGCTGTTTCCCTGCGGCGGCGCCATTGGCCCCAGACGTCGTCCCGACGGTAGACCCATTTTGCGGGAGCCGCATGGTGAATTCGGCGCGGCCACATGAACGGGCCTAGTGTCGGTCGCTTGTGGTCTCTGAGAAAACCGCTGAACCGTTCCGACGCACATACTCTAGCGCGCCACCCTTACGACAGCCTTACGGGGAATCAGTGGTTTTTCGCCAGAGCGTTCGCGCGAAACAACGCCAACCGGCAAGTCGACGTTGTCGCCCGAACGGCACGTAGTGTTCGCATTTTCGAATGCGCCGCGTGTCCGTACAATTCGGGGAATCCCCTATTGGCTTAAGGGAAGCCCCATAGCTCTCGGCGCAGACGCTATTTCGCGGGCGGTGAGTGCCTTGTGCCGGTCGGAAAAACCGAAGAGAGATTGGTCGCCGCGAATTCGGCCCAACCGGTACTTTCCCGCAAGAAATTCGCGAATTGGGGCAAGTACGGCTCGGGTCCCAATTTCTGGAAGAACCTTACGGTGTTGCCGTACCGGGCCGGCACCTCCCATAAGTGATGAACGTAAAGATGACCTTGGCCCCACTTCGATTGTAGGGACCCGCCCTCAATCACTCGGGCGGCATGAACTATGCGCTGGTCTTGGGTGTAGAGAACAATGTCGCCGGGGGTGAGATCGCGCTGGCCGATTGGCGTGACAGCATTCGTGCGCACGAGATGATCGGCGAATTTGCTGTTAGAAAAAAAACGGTTGCCGCGGGCGCGCTGCTCTGCCGCTGCTATCCGCGTGTAGGCAGCCTGGTCGTGCAGTCCAAATGCATAGGCAAAGCAGTTGAAACCTGGCGAAGGCCTTGTCGGCCGCGCCCCTATTGAGTGCGGCAAATGCTCTGCCAGCGCTGCAATCCGGGGTACATGTTTGACGAGCGGGACGTGGTCGTTGGTGATTGCGTCCAGCTCCACCCGGAGCTGGATGCTGGCGGCCGGGCTCACTCGATGACGATGCGCGGCGCGCTTACCGCGTCCTCAAGCAACGCGCGCTCGATCTTCTCAGCTAGTCGACCGGCGATCTCGCGATACACCTTGGCATGGTCGCTGTCGGGTTCCGACATGACGATCGGCGTACCGGCGTCGGCATGTTCGCGAATGGATAGGTGCAGCGGAATCTCGCCAAGGAAATCTGTCTCCATCTCCTGCGCGGTTTGCCGCGCGCCGCCGTGCCCGAATATCTCTGCGCGATGCCCACAACTGGGGCACAGGAAGTAGCTCATGTTCTCGACCACGCCGAAAACCGGCACATCGACCTTGCGGAACATGTTGAGACCCTTGCGCACATCAAGCAACGCGACGTCCTGCGGGGTCGAGATGACCACTGCCCCGGTGATCGGCACGTGCTGCGCCATGGTCAGCTGGGCATCGCCTGTACCCGGCGGCAGATCAACCACCAGGATATCGAGCTCGCCCCACATAACCTCATAGAGCAACTGCTGAATGGCACTGATGACCATCGGCCCGCGCCAGATCATTGGGGTGTCTTCGGGCACCAAGAACCCGATGGACATGCATTTTACGCCGTAGGCCTCTTTCGGGATGACCTTTTGGCCATCGGGCGTGGCGTCGGGGCGTCCCTTCAGCCCCATCATCTTGGGGACGCTGGGTCCATAGATGTCCGCATCCATCAGACCCACGCGCATCCCGGATCGGGCGAACGCCATTGCCAGGTTCACCGCCGTGGTGGATTTCCCAACACCGCCTTTGCCGGAGGCGACGGCGAGGATGGCGCGAACGCCCGGCACCGTCTTTTTCTGGCTCTGCCCGCCACCGCCGTTGTTCTGACCCGGCGCGCCCCCAGCGTCCATGCCGCCTTTTGCGCCCTGTTCCATACCGCCCTTGGCGCCGCTTTTTTGGGGCGTTTCAGCCGTTTGATGGGCGGTAAGGACTGCCGTAACCGACAGGACGCCGGGCATTTCGAAGACCGCGTCCTCGCATTGTTTGCGCAAGGGCTCAAAGTGGACGGCGCGTTCGGGGTCGACGTCGAGGGTGAAGGCGACATGCCCATTGTGGACCTGCAAACCCTGGATCAGCGCCCGGGTGACCACATCGCGGGGATCGTCCGGGCCACGAATGGCCGACAATACCTTGATAATTGCCTGTTCGTTGACGTCTGCCATCCTTGAACCCACCGTGAAAAAGCGCATATGAGTGGTGTGTCACGTGCGTGTGACGCCGTAGACCCGCGCTTGGTTTGCAGCCGGGGCTATAGGTGTCATATAACCCGCTAGACCGTAAAGACAAATGCCAGCACTGTTCTCCCTGTAAATAACCGAAGGAATTTCGATGCCTTGGAACAATCAGGGAGGTGGCTGGCAAAATGGCGGGCGCGGCCCATGGGGCGGCCAAAATGGCGGATCGTCCGGACGCCAACCGCAATCGCCGGATTTAGAAGAGTTGCTGCGCAAGGGGCAGGACCGGTTTCGCCGGCTCATGCCGGGCGGGACGAAAAGCCCGCGCGCCATCATTTTGGCACTCCTCGCGGTCTTGGTGATTTGGATGCTGACCGGGTTTTACCGGGTCGCACCGGACGAGCAGGGTGTCGTCCTGCGCTTTGGCGAATGGGTCAACACGACGGCGCCGGGCCTTCACTATCATTTGCCAAGCCCGATCGAGACGGTCGATACGCCGCAAGTCACGCGCGTGCAACGCGTTGAAGTCGGCTTTCGCACCGGCGATGGACGACGGACCAACCAGGGCGATTTGCCCGAAGAAAGCCTGATGCTGACGGGCGATGAAAACATCGTCGATATCGATCTGACGGTATTTTGGGTGATCAACGACGCCGGTCGCTTCCTCTTCAATATTGAGGATCCGGCGGGCACCGTGAAAATTGCCGCCGAGAGCGCTATGCGTGAAACGATCGGCCAGTCGAATTTTCAGTTTGCCGTGGCCGAAGGCCGCGCCTCCATTGAACAGCAAACGCGAGACAATATTCAGGCGATTCTGGATTCGTATCAGGCTGGGATCAGCGTAAACGAGGTGAAATTGCTGAAGGTCGACCCGCCTGGCGCGGTGATCGACGCATTTCGCGATGTCCAGCGTGCGCGCGCCGACCTTGAGACTCAAATCAACGAAGCAGAAACCTACTCGAACGACATCTTGCCGCGCGCCCGTGGTGATGCCGTGCGGTTGGTTCTAGAGGCCGAAGCGTACCGCGAACAGGTGGTCAAGACCGCCGAAGGTGACGCGCAGCGGTTCTTGTCGATTTACGGCGAGTACAAGAATGCCCGCGAAATTACCGCGCGGCGGATGTATCTCGAAACGATGGAATCGGTCCTAGGAAAGATGAGGAAGATCATCATTGATTCTCAGGCCGGACAAAGCGGGGTCGTCCCGTACCTCCCGCTGAACGAGCTAACGCGCGCGGGCGCAGGAGCCAAGCCATGAACCGCAGCACCCTCATCATCCTAGGGCTCGTCCTGCTCGTTATCGTCATTGGGGCATCGTCGTCCCTATTCACGGTGCATCAAGCCGAACAGGCCATCGTGCTTCAATTCGGCGATCCGAAAAGGGTCATCACCAAACCCGGATTGAACATCAAAATACCGTTCGTCCAGAACACCGAAACCCTCGACAAACGGATTCTGAACTACGACGGTCCGGCCGAAGAAATCATTGCGGCCGATCAAAAGCGTCTTGTCGTCGACACCTTCACGCGCTACCGCATCGTCGATCCGCTTAAGTTCTTTATTACAGTTCAGACTCAGGCCGTTGCTGAAACGCGGTTGGGTCCGATCGTGAACTCGAGTTTGCGGCGTGTGCTGGGTGAGGTGCCGCTGTCGTCGGTGCTGACCAATGAACGCCCGCAATTGATGCTAGAGATCACCCGGCTGGTCGGCCAGCAGACCGAAAACCTGGGCATCGAAGTCGTCGATGTGCGCATCAAACGTGCGGACTTGCCGTCCGAAAACAGCCAAGCGATCTTTCGCCGCATGCAACGCGAACGCGAACGCGAGGCAGCGGAGTTTCGGGCCCAAGGCGCTGAGCAAGCCCAGCGTATCCGGGCGACCGCCGATCGCGAGCGCATCGTGATCGTGGCGCAGGCACAGCGCGATTCGCAGATTCTCCGAGGCGAGGGTGACGCTCTGCGGAACAAGGTCTTTGCCGATGCGTACGGACAAGACCCCGCGTTCTTCGGTTTCTACCGTGCCATGCTGGCCTACGAAACCACGCTCGGTAGCGAAGACACGACCATGGTCTTGTCGCCGGACAGTGATTTCTTCCGGTACTTCCAGGATTTCGAAAAAGCCTTGTTCCCCGGCGGCATCGTCCCGCAATAGGGCGTCGCCGCCGCGCGGCGCGCTCGCGGGACGTAAAAAGGCGGTGATAAGCCGCCTGGGGAATGACGCATGGACGACCTCTTTGTCGGCATTGGCATCGCGTTGATTATTGAAGGCGCGCTCTACACGTTGATGCCCGACGGGATGAAACGGCTGATGGCGGCGGCTATTCAGCAGGCCAGCGGTTCCCTGCGCGCCGTCGGCCTCGCTTTGGCGGTCCTAGGTCTCGGTCTTGTGGCGCTGGTCCGCTACTGAGCTCACACCTTCGGCGCGCTTGTCGTGGCGATACGCCGAACCATATATTGGGCGTGTAGCGCCGGAATATGGGCGCGCTGCCCGTGTTAATGATCGCAGGCATGCCGCGCGAGGCAGGCCCAACCGCTCGTAGGAGTATCGTCCCGATGTCGAACCCTGAACGCTCCCGGTCTAAAGTCGCCGCCGTCCATAGGGATCGCGAAAAGAACAGCATGAAAATCTGGCTTTGGTTGCTGGGCTCAATCGCCGTTCTAATGGCGCTCGCTGCAGGCGCGCAGTCGGCGGAGCGTCCGCTCAGTTTTGCAGATCTCGCGGCGCGCCTTAAGCCGGCGGTGGTCAACGTCTCGACGTCGCAATCGGTACGCGGGCCCGCGGCGGCTGCCCCGTCCGAGCGCCCGCAGGCGCCGCCGGGATCGCCGTTTGAAGATTTTTTCAAGGACTTTTTCGACCGTCAGCAGCGCGAGGGCGGGTCAACCCCGCAACGCCGGGCGCAGTCGCTGGGCTCCGGCTTCGTCATCGACAAGTCAGGCATCGTCGTGACCAACTACCACGTCATCGCGGACGCTGATGAAATCACCGTCATCTTCGATGACAACACTTCATACCCTGCCGAAATCATCGGGCGCGATCAAAAGACCGACCTCGCCGTACTCCGAGTGAAGTCCGACGAAGATTTTCCGTTTGTCCCGTGGGGTGATTCAGAAGTGTCGCGCGTCGGCGACTGGGTCCTCGCGATCGGCAATCCGTTTGGCCTTGGCGGGTCGGTGACCGCTGGAATCATTTCCGCCCGTGGGCGCAATATTAATGCCGGTCCCTACGACAATTTCATCCAGACCGACGCTTCGATCAACCGGGGCAATTCCGGCGGACCGATGTTCAATCTTGATGGTGAAGTCATTGGAATCAACACAGCTATTTTCTCGCCCTCCGGTGGGTCGGTGGGTATTGGCTTTGCAATTCCATCCAACCTTGCCAAGCGTGTCGTCCAACAGCTCATCGATTTCGGCGAGACGAAACGAGGCTGGCTTGGCGTTCAAATCCAAACCGTGAACGACGAGATCGCCGAAAGCCTGGGCCTCGACAAACCGCGCGGTGCATTGGTCTCGAAAGTCAACGATGGCGGTCCCGCCGCCGAAGGTGGGGTAGAGGCCGGCGATGTGATCCTCGAGTTTGCCGGCCGGCCTGTCGTAGAAATGCGCACGCTGCCCCGAATCGTTGCCGATACTGAAATCGGCGATACCGTCGATGTCGTGGTCTGGCGCAAAGGCGCTGAGAAAAAGCTACGGGTAAAGGTCGGTGAACTGGAAGAAGTCCAAGAGGCGGCGTTCACGCCCGATGGGCCGACCCCGGGCCGTAGCGAGGTCTTGGGCATGATCCTGTCACCGCTGACTGGCGAATCGCGCACCGAGTTTCAGTTGGGCGAAGATACCAAGGGCGTTGTCGTCACCAGTGTCGACGGTGATAGTACTGCGGCGGAGCGTGGCATTCGTCCCGGCGACGTCATCGTCGAGGTCAACCAAGAACAGGTCGCCTCGCCGCAAGAGGTCGCCGAAAAGATCAAAGCCGTTCAGGAATCCGGCCGCAAATCCGTATTGTTACTGGTCGAACGCTCGGGCGATTTACGGTTCGTTGCCGTCCGCCTCGATCAAGGCTAGCGCTGAAAACCCTTTTCGAACCAAGAATTGGGGCGCCAGGTGCGCCCCTTTTTCTTAGGTCGGCGTGATGAACTCGGCGCGTTGATATCCCTGCAAGAACAGCAGGGCCGTCAGGTCGCCATGCGTAATGCGCACGTCGGCCTGTTCAGCCACCGCCGGCTTGGCGCGAAATGCGACGCCAAGACCCGCGGCCTCAATCATCGCCAGATCGTTTGCCCCGTCGCCGACCGCCATTGTCTCGGCAGCGGCAAAACCGCGCGCGGCGGTCAGCGCCTGTAGCGCCTCGCGCTTTGCCGCGCGTCCCAGAACTGGTTCGGCCACGAGGCCAGTTAGCTTTCCACCATCGTCGGTCAATAGCACGTTGGCTTGGTCGATATCGAACCCGGCGCGCGCCCGAATGCGACTGGTGAAAAAAGTAAATCCGCCCGAGACAAGCGCGGTAAACGCGCCATTCTTGCGCATCGTGGCGACCAAGGTTCGCGCCCCCGGATTGAGCGTGATTCGATCGCGCAACACCGCGTCCATTTCGTCGCCGCCGAGGCCGGCGAGCATGGCTGCGCGTTCCCGCAGGGCTCCGGCAAATTCGATTTCGCCGCGCATCGCGCGCTCGGTTATCGCCGAGACTTCTTCGCGCAGGCCCATCGCCGCTGCGAGTTCGTCGATGCATTCCTGCCCGATGATGGTCGAGTCCATGTCGGCGACCAAAAGGCGTTTGCGCCGGTTGGCCGGCGGCTGGACCCCGACATCGATCGGCATGCCATCAAGCGCCGCTTCCGCAACCGCCCGCACGGCTGCTAGGTCAGCACTTGCGACGATGATGTCGGCAGCCTCGCCGGGGCTGAGCCATACCGGCGGCGCTGGCTCGAATCCTGCGCCGGCGAGGGCCAAATTTAGTGACGCCAGCCACCTGTCATCTAGGCCGCGGCCCGTCGGGTCGGCAATCAGCGTGACCACCACCGTCATGGACTCGATCCCGGTGTGACAACAGGCAGAACAAACTGGTAAGGCTTCGGCACAACTACCAACTCATGGTCCATGGATCCGCCCGTCGTTTTGTTGACCGGACCGACTGCAAGCGGCAAGTCGGCGCTGGCGTTGGAATTAGCGCACCGCCTCGAGCAGACGGGCGGGGCGACGATTATCAACGCCGATAGCATGCAGGTCTATCAAGAGCTGCGCATTCTAACCGCGCGACCGTCGCCGGACGAAGAAGCGGCGGTGCCCCACCGTCTTTATGGCATTTTGCCCGCCGTGCAACCTTGGTCTGCGGCAGCCTTTCGCGCCGACGCACACCGCGAAATCGCTGCGGCGCGCTCGCAGGGTCGCATCGCCCTCGTGGTGGGCGGGAGCGGTTTGTACTTTCGGGCGTTGGTCGACGGCTTAGCCCCGATTCCCGAGATTTCCTCAAGTGTGCGTCAAGAGGCACGGGCCCTGATGGACCAGCTCGGACCCGAGGCATTTCGTAGCGCGCTTGCCGCCCGCGACCCGGAGTCCGCCGAATCGCTTGGCCCCGGCGACCGCCAACGCCTGATCCGCGCCTGGGAGGTTGTCGTCGGCACCGGCCGTTCCCTAGCGGCGTGGCAGCGGTGTCCACTGGTTGGCGGGCTTGACGGCCCAACCGTTCGCGCCGTGGTCGACGTCTCGCGGGATACTCTCTACGAGCGGATCGACGCACGGTTTGTCGCCATGTTCGATGGCGGCGGGTTGGCGGAGGTTGAGGCCTTGTTGGCGCGCGGCCTAGCGCCGGATTTGCCCGCCTGTCGCGCCGTTGGGGTTCGGGAAATGGCGGAATACCTAGCCGGGAGCATGGACCGCGCGCGGGCCATTGAACGGGGTCAGCAGGCAACGCGCCGTCTGGCGAAACGCCAAATGACGTGGTATCGCAATCAAATTACGAACTGGCCTCGTATTTCGCAAGATTCGGAAAGCTCTGTTAACGGAATCTTTGCGAAAATTCGTCCATAGTGGTTGACGGTCCTGGGCGGAGCGGCTAGGTTCCCGCGAATTGTACGGAATCCGGGGGTTTCTGGGGCCTCCGCTCACCAAATGTCGAACCGCCTCGGTGCCCTTGATCGATTCCGGTCAGGGCGAGGGGCGGTTTCGCCGTTCGGTGACCCGACGACCCAAACAGGTGTTGCTATGAGTCGAGATCAAATGACCGGCGCCGAGATGATCATCAGGGCTTTGCTCGATCAGGGTGTCGACGTCGTATTCGGGTACCCCGGCGGCGCCGTGCTGCCGATCTACGATGCGATCTTTGGTCAGAACAAGCTGCGCCATATCTTGGTTCGCCACGAGCAGGGTGCGGTTCACGCTGCGGAGGGGTACGCGCGCTCGACCGGCAAGGTCGGCGTCGTTTTGGTGACCTCGGGCCCGGGTGCCACGAACGCGGTGACCGGCCTCACCGACGCTCTCATGGATAGTGTTCCGATCGTCTGCATCACCGGACAGGTCGCAACCCATCTGATTGGCAACGATGCCTTTCAAGAAGCCGACACGACGGGGATCACCCGCCCGTGCACCAAACACAACTACCTGATCAAGCGCGCCGACGATGTCGCGCGGGTCGTGCACGAGGCTTTCTACGTGTCGCGTAGTGGCCGGCCCGGTCCTGTCGTTATCGATATGCCCAAGGACATCCAGATGGCCAAGGGCAAGTACGTCGGCCCTGAGAAGGTCGTCCACCGGACCTATCAGCCGCGTGTCAAAGGCGATTCCGCCGCGATCGAGCGCGCCGTCAAACTCATCGCCGACGCTAAAAAGCCGATCTTCTATGCCGGCGGCGGTGTGATCAATTCGGGGCCCGCGGCCTCCAAGCGGCTGATCGAGCTGGCCCGTCTCACCGGCGTGCCGGTGACTAATACGTTAATGGGGCTGGGCGGCTTTCCTGGGTCCGATCCACAATTCATCGGCATGCTCGGGATGCACGGTACCTACGAGGCGAACCTTGCGATGCACGATTGCGACGTGATGGTCTGCGTCGGGGCGCGCTTCGACGACCGAATCACCGGCCGCCTCGACGCGTTCAGTCCCAAGTCAAAGAAAATCCATATTGATATCGATCCGTCATCGATCAACAAGAACGTTTCGGTCGATGTCCCGATCGTTGGCGACGTTGGCTCAGTTCTCGAAGACATGATCGCGATCTGGAAGCGCGATGGTTTGTCCGCCGATAAAAACGCGCTTAAGGCGTGGTGGAAGAAGATCGACGAATGGCGCGGTCGCGATTGCCTGCGCTACGAACAAACCGATTCGACCATCAAGCCGCAATACGCGATCGAACGCCTCTACGCGATGACCAAGGATCGCGAGACGTTCATCACGACCGAGGTTGGGCAGCATCAGATGTGGGCAGCCCAGTTCTACAAGTTCGAGTCGCCCAATCACTGGATGACCTCGGGAGGCCTCGGAACCATGGGCTACGGGATGCCGGCCGCAATCGGCGTGCAGCTCGCCCATCCTGATGCGCTTGTCGTCGATATCGCAGGCGAGGCGTCAATCTTGATGTGCATCCAGGAATTGTCTACCGCCGTCCAGTACAGCCTGCCGATCAAGATATTTATTCTCAATAACGAATACATGGGCATGGTGCGGCAGTGGCAAGAGCTTCTTCATGGTGGCCGTTATTCGGAGAGCTATTCCGCCGCGTTGCCCGATTTCGTTAAGTTGGCTGAGGCGTTTCACGCTAAGGGCCTGCGCGCCAGTCGGCCCGAAGATGTCGACGGGCTGATCGAGGAAATGCTGAACACGGATGGTCCGGTTGTGGCGGATATTATGGTGGATCCGACCGAAAACTGTTTCCCAATGATCCCCTCGGGGTCGGCGCACAATGAAATGATTTTGGGCGCCGCGGATGTTAATCGACGGGAAGTTTCCGACGCCGGCAAAGCGTTGGTCTAGGACGGTCCCGGCATGCCACAACCCGAAAAACGCGCCAGACGCCACACGATTGCGGTGCTTGTCGACAACGAGGCAGGCGTGCTCGCTCGGGTCATCGGGCTGTTCTCGGGGCGGGGCTACAACATCGAAAGCCTGACAGTGGCGGAAACCGATCCGTCCAACTATCGCTCGCGGATCACCATTGTGACCTCCGGGACGCCGATGGTGATTGAGCAGATCAAAGCGCAATTGGGCCGTCTTGTGCCTGTGCACAAGGTGAGGGATTTGACGACCGAAGGCGCGCTTGTCGAACGCGAGCTGGCCTTGATAAAAGTTGCGGGAAAAGGCGAGCCTCGGGTCGAGAGTTTGCGCATCGCCGATATCTTTCGCGCCCGCGTGGTCGATAGTACGAACGATTCATTTGTGTTCGAATTGACAGGCTCCAGCGAAAAGCTCAATGCCTTTGTCGAACTCATGAAACCCCTGGGGTTGGTCGATGTCTCTCGTACTGGCATCGTTGCAATCAGCCGGGGCGCCGACGCCCTTTGAAAAACAAAACACCAAGAGGATAGCGATGCGCGTGTATTACGACCGCGATGCGGATGTGAACCTAATCAAGTCGAAGAAAGTCGTGATTGTTGGCTATGGCAGCCAAGGCCACGCGCATGCGATCAACCTTCGCGACTCCGGGGCCAAAGAGGTGGTCGTCGCGTTGCGGTCGGACTCGACGAGCCGCGCCAAGGCAGAAGCAGCGGGCATCAAAGTCATGGACGTCTCGGAGGCGGCCAAGTGGGCGGACGTTGTCATGATGCTCACGCCTGACGAGCTGCAGCGTCATATCTACCGCGACCATCTGCACAACAACATGAAGCAAAACGCGGCACTCGCGTTCGCGCACGGCCTCAACATCCATTTCAAATTGATCGAGCCGCGCGCCGATTTGGACGTCTTTATGGTGGCGCCAAAAGGTCCCGGCCATACCGTTCGTTCCGAGTACGTTCGCGGCGGTGGGGTGCCCTGCCTCATTGCGGTGGCCCAAGATGCGACCGGCAATGCACATGATATCGGTTTGTCGTACGCCTCGGGGATTGGCGGCGGCCGCGCTGGCATCATTGAGACGTCCTTCCGGGAAGAATGCGAAACCGATCTGTTCGGCGAGCAAGTCGTCTTGTGCGGTGGCGTGACCAGTCTCATCCAGGCCGGCTACGAAACGCTGGTCGAGGCTGGCTACGCTCCCGAAATGGCTTATTTCGAGTGTCTGCACGAGGTCAAGCTGATCGTCGATCTGATCTATGAGGGTGGCATCGCCAACATGCGCTACTCGATCTCCAACACGGCGGAGTACGGCGATTACACGCGCGGTCCCAGGATCGTCACGGATCAAACCAAGGCCGAGATGAAACGCATCCTCAATGAGATTCAGACCGGTCAATTTGCCCGTGACTGGATGCTTGAAAACGAGGTCGGGCAAACCAGCTTCAAGGCGATGCGCGCCCGCCAAGCCCAGCATCCGATCGAAGAGGTTGGCGAACGCTTGCGCGCGATGATGCCGTGGATCTCGCAAAACAAATTGGTCGACAAGACCAAGAACTAGACGCCGCCGGACGCTTCGGCGTGTGACGGCGCCGGCCTCGCACCCGGCCCGTTTATGCCGTCTAATTGGCATCAGAATGTGGCGCGGGGTCGTTCCGTTGGGGCAATTGAAAACGACGGCAGAAAACAGTGGCCGAGGCCGACGCCGGTTGTGGGTCCGGACTCTGTTGGCCCTTTGTCTCTTGGCAATCATTGCTGCCCTGTGCGTGCGTTTTCTTCTGCCCCTGCTGCCGTCGTTGCGCGAAATGGACCTGTCGACCGAGTCCTTTGCGCAATTCATGCGCGATGCCGGCGGCTGGGGCGTCGCGGGCTCGATCGGCCTGATGATCGTTCATTCCTTCATCCCTTTCCCCGCCGAGTTCGTGGCCTTCGCCAATGGATTGGTCTATGGCCCTTACTGGGGCGTGGCGATCACCTGGGTTGGCGCGATGCTTGGGGCGTTTGCCGCCTTTGGACTGGCGCGCTGGCTTGGGCGACCGTTTGTCGAGGCCGTCGTGCCGATCCGCCATCGAGTCCGACTCGACAATTGGGCGGCGCAAAGCGGTTGGCGTGCCGTGCTGCTCAGCCGGTTCTTACCGGTCATTTCATTCAATCTAGTCAACTATGCGGCTGGGCTGACAACCGTAAGCTTGCTCGCGTTCACGCTGGCGACCGGGTTCGGTATCCTCCCGGTTACGGTCGTGATGGTCATCCTCGGACACAACATGGCGTCGATGTCTTGGCAATCGTGGGTTGGTCTCGCAGCGGGTGGATTGGTCCTCGCCGGTGCGATGCATTGGGCCGCCCGGCCCCGTGGTCGAAATTAGGTGCGGAGAATAGGAAAGCATGACTGACAAAGCCGTCGAAGATGTCCTCGAATTCTGGTTCAGCGACCGCGACCAGTCGGGCGAGGCAATTTTTCGCAAGGCTTGGTTCGAAAAGAACCCGGCATTTGATCAGTCGATCCGCGAGAGATTTGAGGCGCCCTATAGGCAAGCCGCCGCGCGTTCGCTCGATGATTGGCGCGCGGAACCCCGTCCGGCGCTCGCCCTGACCCTGATCCTCGACCAGTTTTCTCGAAATATGTTCCGCGACGACCCCGCGATGTACGCCGCCGACGACTATGCCGTCGAGATTGCCCGCGGCGCCATCGAGAGGCGCCAACACGACGATTTCCCGCTAATCCAGAAGTGGTTTTTCTTTATGCCGCTGATGCATAGCGAGAAACTAGCTGACCAAGAGACGTGTTTGAGTCTGTTTCAGGCGCTGCCGGGCGGCGACGATGTGACCCGAGGCCGCGAGGCCGCGCAGCAGCATCGTGACATCGTTGCGCGCTTCGGTCGCTTTCCCCATCGCAACAAAATCCTCGATCGCACCACCACAGCGGAGGAGGCGGCCTTCCTCCTCGAGCCCAATTCATCCTTCTGACAGCCGATAGTTGGCCGAAAACTGTTGCTAAGTGGCCACAAAAGGGCGTAAAACCCAGAATTGTTACCTTTAGTGAGTACTCTTACCTAGGTTTTGCGAGTATTCACTATAAGGCATCACGCTAACGCACTGATTCACTGTGAAGAATCCAATGAGTGGAATTTCTGAATTGGACAATAGTCAAAGGCCGGCGACGGCTTGGCTCGTGCGCGCGCGTGATTTCGTCATCGTCCTTCGACTTACGCGCCCCTGAGCGGCACGTATGTGGATACGGGTTCGTTCAGGGGTTTTGAACTAGTCCGTTGATCCAATTCTCCGAAGGACCAAGACCATGACCAGCATTCCAGAATCCGAACGCGTCATAATTTTCGATACGACTTTGCGCGATGGCGAGCAGTCGCCAGGCGCGTCGATGAATCTAGAAGAAAAAATGCGCATTGCTTTGATGCTCGAGGCAATGGGTGTCGATGTGATCGAGGCCGGTTTTCCGATTGCATCGAACGGCGACTTTGAAGCGGTCAACGAGATCGCGAAAGTCGTCAAGGACTCGATTGTTTGCGGCCTCGCCCGCGCTGGGGCGAAGGATGTCGACCGCGCCGCCGAAGCGTTGCGGCCGGCAGCGCGCAAACGCATCCATACCTTCATTGCGACAAGCGCGTTGCACATGAAGTTCAAGTTGCAGATGACGCCCGAAGAGGTGCATCAGGCCGTCCAAGACTCGGTTACCAGGGCGCGCAATCACGTCGACGACGTTGAATGGTCGTGCGAAGACGGCACCCGGTCGGAGCGCGATTTTCTCTGTCGCGTTATTGAGACCGCCATCAAAGCCGGTGCGACCACGATTAATGTTCCCGATACCGTCGGCTACACCATTCCTTCCGAATATACGTCGCTGATCGAGGAAATCCGTAACCGCGTACCCAATATCGACAAAGCGCGGATTTCGGTCCATTGCCACAATGATCTCGGGCTCGCGGTCGCGAACTCGCTGGCCGGGGTCGCCGCTGGCGCGCGCCAAGTAGAATGCACCATCAATGGGCTCGGCGAACGCGCCGGCAACGCAGCGCTCGAAGAGATCGTGATGGCCTTGCGGACGCGCCGCGACGTGATCCCGTACGCCACCAACATTCGCACCGAGAACATCACAAAAATTTCCCGGTTGGTTTCGACAATTACCGGTTTTGCGGTCCAACCCAACAAGGCAATCGTCGGCGCCAATGCGTTTGCCCACGAAGCGGGTATCCACCAGGACGGCATGCTGAAGAACGCCCAGACCTATGAAATCATGACTCCCGAGTCGGTTGGTTTGACCGAATCCAATCTCGTCCTGGGCAAGCATTCGGGCCGGCACGCGTTCCGTAAGAAGCTGACCGAGCTTGGCTTCGAGTTGGGCGACAACGCTGTTCAGGACGTCTTTCGTCGGTTCAAAGATCTCGCCGACAAGAAGAAAGAAGTCTTCGACGAGGACATCATTGCGCTAGTCGACGACGAGGTGCGCACCAACGATCAAATCCGTTTCGTGGCACTTCAAGTCGTAGCCGGGTCTCGCGGGCCGCAAACCGCCGACCTCGAGCTCGAAATTGACGGTGTGGTCAAATCGACTCACGCGACCGGCGACGGTCCGGTCGATGCCACGTTCAACGCAATCAAAGCGTTGTTTCCGCACACCGCGAATCTGCAGCTGTATCAAGTCCATGCGGTGACCAAAGGAACCGACGCGCAAGCTGAGGTAACCGTCCGGCTTGAGGAAAACGGCAAATCTGTCAACGGGCAGGGGGCGGACACCGATACGTTGGTGGCTAGTGCTCGCGCCTACATCAACGCGCTGAACAAACTTTTGGTAAAGCGTCAGAAAACTGCACCTGCGGCCATGTCAGCCTGACATGGTCGTGATTCTCAACTGATCGGCGGGGAACGAGGCTTGGCAAACATGTTTTCTAATTTGTTCGGGATAATGTCGGCCGATATGGCCATCGATCTTGGGACCGCCAACACGCTCGTCTACGTCAAAGGGCGCGGCATTGTTCTCAACGAGCCTTCGGTCGTCGCGATCATCAATCAGCGCGGCAAAAAGCAGGTTCTCGCGGTGGGCGACGAAGCCAAGATGATGCTGGGTCGTACGCCGGGCAACATCGAAGCGATCCGTCCGCTGCGCGATGGGGTCATTGCCGATTTTGAAATTGCCGAGGAAATGATCAAACATTTCATCAGCAAGGTTCACAACCGGCGTAGTTTTGCCAGTCCGCAGGTCATTATTGCGGTGCCCTCAGGCTCGACAGCGGTCGAGCGGCGCGCCATTCAAGAATCGGCCGAGAGTGCCGGGGCGCGGCGCGTTTATCTGATTGAAGAGCCGATGGCCGCGGCGATTGGCGCAGGCCTGCCGGTTACCGAGCCCACCGGCTCGATGGTGGTGGACATTGGTGGCGGCACCACCGAAGTCGCGGTCCTCTCGCTTGGCGGCATTGTGTATGCCCGCTCCGTTCGGGTCGGCGGCGACAAGATGGACGAAGCCATCATCGCCTACATCCGCCGCAATCATAATCTCCTCGTCGGCGAGTCGAGTGCGGAGCGCATCAAGCAGCAGATCGGGACGGCGTGTCCGCCCGAAGACGGCAACGGCGATTCAATGCAGATCAAGGGTCGCGATCTAATGAATGGCGTCCCCAAGGAACTCATCATCAGCCAGCGGCAGATCGCAGAAGCCCTGGCCGAGCCGGTGGGGGCCATCATCGAGGCGGTCAAAGTGGCGCTCGAACATACTGCACCGGAACTCGCGGCCGACATCGTCGACAAGGGGATCGTGCTTACCGGCGGTGGGGCGCTACTCGAGAATCTCGACATGGTTCTCCGCAATGCCACCGGGCTGCCGGTGTCGATCGCCGATGAACCGCTAAGTTGCGTCGCGCTCGGTACGGGCCGCGCGTTGGAAGAACTCAAGTCACTTAAGGGCGTGTTGTACCAGCAATACTGAAGTTCGGGCCGCGCGACGGGGAACGTGCCAGGACAAACGGGAGTTTTTGAGCGTTGAGAGCGCCACAAGGAAACGTCCTAAGAGTCGCAGTTCCACTTCGGAACCTGGTGCAGCGCTTTGCCTTCGTGCTGCTGATCGGATCGGCGTTTGCCCTCATGTTACTGGGCCGCTTCGATAACGTTGCCGTCGAACGGGTGCGTCTCGGCATCGTCGACGCCTTTACACCGATTATGGACGTGGTTTCGCGGCCGGTCAGCGCCGTCAACGCAGTCGTGCGTGACATCCGCGAGGTAGTCGATCTGCGCACCGAACTCGCCAGAGTGAAGGAAGAAAACGAGCGACTGCTGCAATGGCAGACTGTCGCCCGGCGCCTTGAGGCAGAGAATTCTGGCTTCCGTTCGCTGCTGACCGCCAAGACTGAAACCTCATCGTTCTTGATTGCCGCGCGCGTCGTCGCCGATGCGGGCGGGCCGTTCGTGCGAACAGTCTTGCTGAACGCGGGCCGTCGGGATGGTGTCAGCAAGGGACAAGCCGTCGTGAACGCGGACGGCATGGTCGGACGCGTTGCCGAGGTTGGGGAACGGTCAACTCGAATTCTATTGTTGAGCGATCTGAACTCCCGGGTTCCGGTCGTCAATGAACGATCGGGCCAACGCGGTGTCCTCGCGGGCGATAATTCCGAGTGGCCGTTGCTGGTGTTCCTGCCCAATCAGGCGCAAGTCCAACCCGGCGATCCGATTGTCACCTCCGGTCATGGCGGGCTCTTGCCGCCGGGCCTCCCGATTGGCATCGTTGCCTCAATCGGTGAGGGCGGTGTGCGCGTCCAGCCCTTGGTCAATTGGCACCGGCTCGAATTCGTCCGGGTGGTCCGTTACGATCTGCCGCGCTTGGAGAGCGGCGCAAATGGTGAACGCTGACGCATCCGATAGTATCGGTGACCGGCTTGCCCAGGTTGCCCGGAATGGCGCGCCCGGACTTCTCGCTCTCCTATTCGTGCTACTCACCCTTGCGCCCTACAATTTTCCCGGCAGCGCTCAACTGATGCCGCCGTTGGCCCTCATGGCCGTGTTCCATTGGGGGGTCTATCGTCCTGATCTCTTGCCGGCACCGCTTGCCTTCGTGCTCGGCCTTCTCCAGGACATTCTAAGCGGCGGTCCGTTGGGCATGTGGGCCGCGATGTTCTTTCTGGTGCTTGTCGTCATGACATATCAACGGCGCTTTTTCTTAGGCAAGAAATTCGTCGTCGAGTGGCTCGGGTTTGCCCTGGTCACCCCGGTTGTTTTCTTTGCGATCTGGCTGATCGGATCGTTTTACGTTGGGGCGTTCGTTGATCCCGGCGCTCTTGTCGTTCAAGCAGTTGTCACAGCGGCGTTCTACCCCGTGATGAGTTGGCTCATGAGCGCGGTTCGTCGCCTGGTCGGTGGGATCTAATGAAGCGCGACGCCGATACCCATCGGATTTTCAGCCGACGTGCACTGTTGCTGGGCGGCGCCCAAGCGGTCTTGATGACCGGACTTGCTGCGCGCATGTACTACCTCCAAGTAATCGAGTCCGAGCAGTACAAGCTGCTTGCCGATGAAAACCGGATCAATCTCCGTCTCTTGCCGCCTCCCCGTGGTCGTGTCCTCGACCGCCATGGGGTGGAATTGGCGAACAACCAGCAGAACTACCGAGTGGTGCTGATCGCAGAACAGGCCGATAGCGTCGCGCAAACGCTCGACGCGCTGGCGGAGCTCATTCCAATCGATCGGTATGAACGCGCCAAAGTGTTGCGAGAGGTCAAGCGTCGGCGCTCGTTTGTGCCGGTAACGGTCGCGGAAAACCTGACCTGGGAGGAATTCGCGCGGGTCAACGTTAACGCGCCCGATCTGCCCGGTATCCAACCCGAAATCGGTGAAACCCGGGCCTATCCGCATGGGCCGACGATGGCCCATGTCATCGGCTATGTCGGCGCGGTGAGCGAAAAGGATTTGACCGGCGATCCCTTGCTCGAGTTACCCGGCTTTCGTGTTGGAAAGAGCGGCGTGGAGCGAACCCGCGAGGAGTATCTGCGCGGCAAGGCCGGCGTAAGCCGGGTCGAAGTCAACGCGTTCGGGCGAGTCATCCGAGAATTGAACCGGCGGGAGGGGCAACCCGGGGAAGATCTCAAGCTGTCGCTCGATGCCGAATTGCAGATCTACATGATGAAACTTCTGGCCGACGAAAGTGCGTCGGCCGTGGTGATGGACGTCCATTCAGGTAACGTTCTCGGCCTTGCGTCGACGCCGGGTTTCGATCCGCAATCCTTCAATATCGGACTGACCCAGCAGGCCTGGAGCGATCTTACAAGCGATCCGCGCAATCCTCTTTTGAACAAAGCGATCGCCGGACAGTACCCGCCCGGTTCGACATTCAAGATGATGGTCGCCATCGCAGCTCTCGAGGCGGGTGTGGTTTCCCCCGAGCAGAAGATTTTCTGTTCGGGCCACGTCGAGTTGGGTAATCAGCGCTTTCACTGCTGGAAACGAAACGGCCATGGCAACATGGCGTTGGTCGACGCGATCGAACAATCGTGCGACGTCTACTTTTACGATATTGCCAAGCGGGTGGGGATCGACCGGATCTCCGAGACGGCGCGCCTTTTTGGCCTCGGTGCCGAAACCGGGATCGAAATTCCGGCCGAGCGCAAAGGGCTTATGCCGACCCGCGCCTGGAAAAAGGGGCGCACCGGAGAAGCCTGGCAACAGGGCGAGACCTTGGTCGCCGGAATCGGACAAGGCTTTGTGCTTACAACGCCGCTTCAGCTGGCGGTCATGGCAGCGCGGATTGCCAATGGCGGATTCGCGGTCAAACCGCGGCTTATCTTGGACACGCAAGAGGATGGTGCCCCCAGAGTCGAGCCCGAACGGTTGCCCATCGGACGCGTCCCGCTGCAGCTCGTTGCCGAGGGCATGCGGCGGGTTTCGAACGTGCCGACCGGGACGGCGTTCCGCGCTCGGATCAAAAATTCGGCGATGGCGCTCGCTGGAAAGACCGGCACATCACAGGTTCGGCGCATTACCCTCGCCGAACGCGAAACGGGTGTGCTGCGCAACGATCAACTGCCGTGGGCGGAGCGCGACCATGCCCTCTTTGTGGCTTTTGCACCCACCGCCGCGCCGCGTTACGCGGTGTCGGTCGTGGTCGAACACGGGGGGTCGGGCTCGGCCACTGCGGCGCCGATCGCGCGCGACATCTTGATCAAGATACAAGAGATCGAACGCGCCGGACGTGGCCCCCAGGTTGGCGGCAATACGTCCCCGCCGGAGGATCGAGGGTAGCCATGGCCCTCGTGGACGATCGCCGGAACGACATGACCTTTCTCCAGAAGGTCAGGAACACGAATTGGTTTCTGATCATTCTGATCTTCCTGACCGCTGGCTTCGGGATCGCGATGCTTTACTCAGTCGCCGGCGGCAAGATGGATCCCTGGGCGTCGCGGCAAGCGGTCCGCTTTGCCGTGGGCGCGTCCTTAATGTTGTTCGTCGCGTTCGTCGACATCCGTGTTTGGTTGCGCATGGCCTATCCTCTGTACGCGCTGGGGTTGGTACTGCTCCTAATTGTCGAAGTTATGGGCGAGGTCGGCATGGGCGCTCAGCGCTGGCTCGATCTTGGGTTTTTCAACCTCCAACCGTCGGAGATCATGAAGATCGCGCTTGTGCTGGCACTCGCGCGCTATTTTCACGGGTTGACGGCCGAGGACGTTCAGCGCTTCCGCTGGTTGGTGGTACCGCTGCTGATGGTCGCGGCGCCCGCGGGCTTGGTGCTCGTCGAGCCCGACCTTGGCACAGCCATTCTCCTCATCATGGGTGCCGGCGCGTTGTTCTTTGCCGCCGGTGTCCTGTGGTGGAAGTTCGCGCTGGTCTTCATCGGCGTTCTTGGGTCCATCCCGTTCGTTTGGGAACGGCTTCATCTCTACCAACGTGAACGGGTGTTGACCCTGTTCAATCCAGAGCGTGATCCGCTTGGGGCGGGCTACCAGATCATGCAGTCAAAGATCGCTTTGGGGTCGGGCGGTCTGTGGGGCAAGGGCTATCTGCTAGGCACCCAGAGCCATTTGAATTTCCTGCCCGAGAAGCACTCCGATTTCATCTTCACCACCCTTGGCGAGGAATTTGGGCTGGTCGGTGGAATGATCTTGCTCGGTCTGTACACGGCAATCCTGATGTACGGGTTCGCCGTCGCCTTTCGGGCGCGTAGCCAGTTCGGCCGCCTGCTCGCGACCGGCGTGACCAGCACATTCTTTCTCTACATCTTCATCAATATCGCGATGGTGATGGGCATCATCCCGGTCGTTGGTGTCCCACTGCCGCTGATCTCCTGGGGCGGCAGCGCAATGGTGTCGATCCTCATCGGTTTTGGTCTCGTGCTCAGCGTCTACATCCACCGCGACATCCCGATTCCGCGGCGGCCGGGTTTAGATCCGACCTAGTCCGCGGCCGGCACGTCGGCTGCCTCGAGATCGTTTTGCAGGACCAGCCAAGCTCCCTCCGCGGCGCTGATCTCGCCCTTAAGGGCCGTCACCGACTTATTGAGGTCGGCCGCCCGGTCCGTGCGGTCCTGGTACAAATCGGGGTTGGCGAGCTCTGCTTCCAGGGCCGCCTGTTGCGACTGAAGGGTGCTGATGCGCGCTTCGGTATCGCGGATTTGTCGCCGCAGCGGCGCGATGCGTTGGCGTTCCGCGGCCCGGTCGCGCCGCCGTGCCTGTTTGGCCGATGACGGCTTAATCCGGCTGCCGCCGTTCTCTTCACTACGGCCTAAAACGCGGTCGCGGTAGTCGCCGATATCGCCGTCGAACGATTCGATCCCCCCGCCATCGACCAGCCATAACCGATCCACCGTGGTTTCAATGAGATGTGGATCGTGGCTCACCAAAATGACCGCGCCTGGAAAGTCATTCAGGGCCTCGACCAAGAGTTCTCGGGCAACGACATCAAGGTGATTGGTGGGTTCGTCCAGCAACAATAGATGCGGGCGGTCACACGACATCAATGACAGCAAAAGGCGCGCCTTTTCGCCCCCCGACAAGGACGACACGGGGGTCTCGCTCTTCTCTTTGGCGAACCCGAATCCGCCAAGCTGATTGCGAATCATCTGAGGATTATCTTTGGGGCGACGACGCGACAACTCGTCGAATGGCGTCGCTGTAATATCGAGCTCGTCGACTTGATGCTGGGCAAAATACCCGACCCGCAGTTTCTTGGGTCGCGTTACGGTGCCCGATTGCTCGGCCAATCGCCCCGCGAGGAAGCGGATGAACGTTGATTTGCCGTTGCCGTTCGCACCAAGCAGGGCAATCCGGTCGTCTGGGTCAATACGCAGGTTTAGATTGTTCAACACCGTGAGGTCGCCGTACCCCAGCGATACGTCCTCACAGGAAAACAACGGTGGCGCCATTTCGTCTGGCGCGGGAAAGGTGATCGGCGTGCGCTCTTCCCCGGCAAGTTCGACGACCGGCTGCATGCGCGCCAATACCTTGAGCCGCGATTGCGCTTGCCGTGCTTTGGACGCTGTGTAGCGAAACCGGTCGACGAATTTCTGGATCCGCGCTTGTTCGGCGAGTTGTCGGGTGCGCTGCTTGGCGTCTTGCGCTGCCCGCTCCCGCCGGGCGTTCTCGAACTGATCGTAGGTCCCCGTATAGAGCGTCATCTTGCCGTGATCGAGATGAAGAATCTCGCCGACCGAATTGTTGAGAAGATTGCGATCGTGGCTGACGATCAGCACCGTGCCGCGATAACGCCTTAGATAGTCCTCAAGCCAAAGTGTTGCTTCGAGATCAAGATGGTTGGTCGGTTCGTCAAGCAACAGGATGTCGGGTTGCGTGAACAGTAATGCGGCGAGCGCGACCCGCATCCGCCAACCGCCCGAGTATTCGGAACAGGCACGTTGCTGCGCGGGGTGGTCGAAGCCGAGCCCAGCAAGCAGGCGGGCGGCGCGGGCCTCCGCGGCGTAGCCATCGGTCTGCGCCAAACGGGCATGAATCTGCCCCAACCGATCTGGATCGACCTCATGATCGGCGGCATGAAGGAGGTCAGCAAGTTCGCGATCGGCGTTCATGACGGTGGCGATCAAGCTTTCGGGGCCGTCCGGGGCTTCTTGTTGGGTGATGCCCAGGCGCGCCTTTGCGGGTAGGTGGATCGCCCCTTGGTCGGCCTCGATTTGCCCGGTGATCAGCCGTAGCAGGGTGGTTTTACCGGCACCGTTTCGTCCCACCAATCCGACATGGTGGCCCGAATCGATGGTCGCGCTGGCGTCCTCAAGGATCGGGCGGCCGGCAATCCGGTAGGTCAGGGCGTCAATGTGGATCAAGGGAGGGTCTTTCAGCAACGAAGGGCGTGCGGGGGTGTACCGCGCCCCAGCCCAGGCAGCAAGCGCCCGTCCAATCGTGCGCCGTCGTACCTAGGCCGCCCGGCGCCGCGAATCGGGCGCTGGGCGGAGGTCGTCTTTTAGGCGTTCATTTCGGTTGGGGCACGATCCGCAAATACGGCTTGGGCGCCTTCCAGCCATCCGGGTACTTCTTTTTGGCGTCCGCGTCGGAAACCGCCGGCACGATGATGACGTCTTGTCCGTGTTGCCAGTTGACCGGCGTCGCGACCTGATGTTTCGCCGTCAGCTGAATTGAATCAAGCGCGCGCAACACCTCGTCGAAATTGCGACCGGTGCTCATCGGATAGGTGAGCATGAGCTTAATCTTCTTGTCGGGGCCGACAACAAAGACCGAGCGCACCGTCGCGTTGTTCGCGGCTGTCCGCCCTGCCGCAGTGTCGCCGTCATCTTCGGGCAGCATGTCGTAGAGCTTGGCGATTTTGAGGTCCGGGTCGCCGATGAGCGGGTAATTGACCTTGTGCCCCTGGGTCTCTTCGATGTCGCCAACCCACTTCTTGTGCTCGCTGACCGGATCGACGCTCAGGCCAATAATCTTGGTGTTGCGCTTGTCGAAGTCAGGTTTGAGGCCCGCCATATAGCCGAGTTCGGTGGTGCACACCGGCGTAAAATCCTTGGGATGAGAAAATAGAACGGCCCAGCCGTCGCCGATCCACTGGTGGAAATCGATCGTCCCTTCGGTTGTGTCCGTGGTGAAGTTGGGCGCCTCAGAATTAATGCGTAGAGTCATCGATACCCTCCAAGTTATGCGGTTTCATTGGTTTAGCGCGCCAGGGGTACGCTTGAGGCTTCAACGTATGGCCCCGAATGCACCGTTTCAATGCGTCAGCGGGCTCACACGTGGAGAATGCTTCCCGCAAACCCCTATCCTCGTCCCACGATGTCCGGCGTTCCCAAGAGACTTTCGTCTAGTTTGGACCCATTGCGCGATGGCAGGTCGCTCCGGCCAATGGAATGACACCCGAACAAGTCCGGGCTGATACCCGGCATCGCTGCCTAGTTTCTCCAATGTTCCCAATTCACCTTGACCGCCATACCCCGAAACCCTAGAAAAACTGCCGTGGGGCGATTAGCTCAGTTGGTAGAGCAGGTGACTCTTAATCACCGGGTCCGGGGTTCGAATCCCCGATCGCCCTCCATTTTCTTGCGCGGACTGGCCGTTTTTTGGCACCCGCCAGGGTGCTCCAGCCGCTGGTTTTTCCGTGAATAGTCCCCCCGATCCACAGACCGACGTCCCCGAAAAGCATGATTTTGTGCGTGAGATCGTGCGCAGCGACCTTGCTGCGGGAAAACACAAGGGCGTCGTCACCCGCTTCCCACCGGAACCCAACGGCTATCTCCACATCGGGCATGCCAAGTCGATCTGCTTGAACTTCGGGATCGCGGCCGAGTTTGGCGGTCGCTGCCACTTGCGCTTTGACGACACCAACCCGGCCAAAGAAGAGGCGGCATACATCGACGCGATCCAACGCGATGTGCGCTGGCTCGGCTTTGACTGGGGCGACAACCTCTACTTCACGTCCGACAATTTCGAACAGCTCTTTGACTGGGCCGTGCACCTGATCGAAACCGGCGACGCCTTTGTCGACGATCTCAGCGCTGAGGAGATCCGCGCTCACCGTGGCACCTTGACCGAGCCTGGGCGCAACAGCCCGTTCCGCGATCGAACGGTGGCGGAAAACCTCGACTTGTTCCGACGCATGCGCGCCGGCGAATACCGCGACGGCGAACGGGTACTGCGCGCCAAGATCGATATGGCGTCCGGGAACATCAATTTGCGCGACCCGGTGATGTACCGGGTGATCCACGCGCCGCATCCGCGCACCGGCACAGCCTGGTGCATTTATCCCAACTATGATTTCGCCCACGGCCAATCCGATGCGCTCGAGGGCATTACGCACTCCCTGTGCACGCTGGAATTCGAGGACCACCGGCCGCTCTACGATTGGTTCCTAGATCATCTGCCAGCGCCGGCGCGGCCGCGTCAGCATGAATTTGCCCGCCTCAATCTCTCATACACGGTGCTGTCCAAGCGCCGCCTCATTCAATTGGTCGACGGAGGCCGGGTGAGCGGCTGGGACGACCCGCGGCTGCCAACCCTTGCCGGCCTACGCCGTCGCGGCGTACCGCCCGAAGCTGTTCGCCAATTCATCGGCAGCATTGGCGTCGCCCGCGCCAACAGCGTTGTCGACATGGCGATGTTCGATCATGCCGTGCGCGAAGTGCTCAACAAGACTGCGTTGCGGCGCATGGCGGTGATGCGACCGCTCAAGGTGGTGATCGAGAATTATCCCGAAGGCCAAAGCGACATGCTGCCGGCGGTCAAT
>ERZ890510.527-NODE-527-length-29929-cov-6.789181_pt1 | contig 29929 bp, 31 predicted proteins | sample MGYA00521265_ERZ890510 | MGnify/ENA primary metagenome ERZ890510 (study PRJEB32303, sample SAMEA104408624) | aquatic metagenome | biome: Brackish water; feature: Chemocline; material: water | place: Baltic Sea | collected 2014-10-26T21:54:00 | depth 110 m ... | reverse complement strand
GTCCAGTCTTTCATGATGCTGACCGCCAAGGGCCTCTGCATCACCCACGCGACCTTGCACGAATCGGTGTCGCAGGCACTGGCCCGCCTCTCGCCCGACCTCGTCGTGGCGGCAGCCCGCGCCACCGTGGCCACGGCCAAGCGACTGGGCATCGCCGCTCCGAGCCTCGGCGTATTCGGCATCAATCCCCACGCCGGCGAGGATGGTCTGTTCGGCGACGACGACGAACGCATCACCAAGCCTGCCGTGGCACGGCTCAAGGCCGAGGGCATCGCGGTCGACGGCCCGGTCGGCGCCGACCTGCTGCTGAGCCAGCGCAAGCATGATTTCTATCTCGCGATGTTCCACGATCAGGGGCACATCCCGATCAAGCTGATCTCACCCTTGCGCGCCTCGGCGCTGACCATCGGCGTGCCGGTGCTGTTCGCATCCGTCGCCCATGGCTGCGCCTTCGATATCGCCGGCCAGGGCGCGGCCGACGCGACCGGCGCGATCGAGACGCTGGAGCTGCTGGCGGGCGCCTACTTGTAGGACGAGATCTCGATCAGGCTGCCGTCGGGATCGCGGCAATAGACCGACACGATCGTCCCCATCGCGCCGCGCTTTTCCGACGGGCCCTCTTCGATGGCGACCCCGCAGGCGCGCAGATGATCGGCCACTGCTTGCGGCGAGGATTTTGTCAGAAAACAGAGGTCATCGCTGCCGGGCGCCACCTGCTTGCCCGTGAACCATTCCTGTTGAGTCGCCGAGGCTGGCCTGAGATTGATCTTCTGCCGGCCGAATTTGACGGTCGTCCGTCCGGACCTGCCCGGCCCGGGCTGCCAGTCCTCGCGCGCCATGCCGAGCACGCGTTGATACCATGCAGCCGCGACGTCGACGTCCCGGACATTGATGACGATATGGTCAATTGCGTCGACGACAACAGTCATGGCTAGAGCCTCGTCACTTTGGCATGCAGCACGGCCGAGCGGCCGCCCCGCACCGCGGCGAGGCAGCGGCCGATGGCGGCTTCGACGGCGTCGGGCTCGGAGACAAGCTCACCGTGCGCGCCCGCGGCCTCGGCCACCATGGCGAAGTTCATGTCGGGCGACAGGGTGGCGCCGTAGTCGCCGCCCGCCTTGGCCTCGCCGTCGGGATAGACGCGCAGGGTCGCCTCCTTCACCGCCGCCCAGCCGGTATTGTCGAGCACGACCGTCAGCACCGGCAGCTTGTATTGCCGCGACACGGAGAGCGTCGATTGCGGGTTGGAGAAGTAGAAAGTGCCATCGCCCACGATCTGCACGATCGTGCGTTCGGGCATCGCGAGCTTCAGGCCGAGCGCCATGCCGCCGGAGAAACCGAGGCCGCCACCCGCCAGGCCAACCAGAGTGCCCGCTTGGGTACGCGGCATCTGGGCGGACACCACCGGCCCATTGCGGATGGCCTCGTTCAGCACGATGTCCGAGGGCGCGAGCGCCCTGGCCAGCGTAGCGCAGAGGAAATGCGGGTTGATCTCGCCCGCCACGCCGCGGTTTGCGGCCGCCTTGGTGGCCTGATCGCGCCGCGCCGCGCCCTCTTCCTGGAGCGCCGCGACCCGCGCGGCAGCGCGGGCCCTGAAGCCAGCATCGGCCCGTGCCTTCAGGGCCGCCAGCAAATCAGCCAGGATGCGATGGCTGTCGCCCTGCAGGCGCAGGTTCCCCGGGAAGGTCCACATCGGGAAATTGCGCTTCTCGGGATCGACATCGACATGCGCCCACCAGGTTGCGGGATTGTCCGGCATGTCGCTCGGAATCCACGGCACGTCGACGTCGACCAGCAGGCCGACGTCGGCCTCGGCGAGCGCATTGGCCGGCGTGAAGCCGCCGTGGCAGGGTGAGTCGTGCGGCAGGTTCACATAGAGCGGATTGAACTCGACGACCCGGATACCGGCGAAGCGCGCCAGTTCGTCGAGCACCGCGACGATTGCATGATTGCGCCCGGCGTAGGCCGAGATCAGCAGCGGCCGCTGGGCAACGAGCAGTTTCGTGGCGATGGCGTCGATCGACCCGGCATCGAGGCCGCGTGCCGACACGGCGCCGAAGCGCTCGGCCGGATAGGCGTGGATGGCACCCTCGTCCCAGTTCTCGGTTAGGATCTCGCGCCGGAAGGTCATGTAGACCGGCCCCTTGGGATCGCTCTCCATCACCGTATGGGCCCGACGCAACGCTTCCTTGGCGATCACACCACACGGCAGGTCGTACTCCCACTTGGTGTAGGGCCGCACGATGCTCGCCTGGTCGAACGGCTCCTGCACGAAATGCACGTAGGTGTCGCGCGTACCCAAAAGCTCGCCACGCGTGGTGTAGGGTGCCTTGCCGGCCATCAGCAGCACGGGAATGCGCGCACGGCAGAGATTGTGCAGCGCCATTGCCGAGTTGGCAGTGCCGGCGTCGACATGGACCATGACGCCCTGGCCACGGCCGGTAGCGATGGCGTAGCCCGCCGCCATGTGCACGGCGGTGTTCTCGTGCGGACAGAGAATCGTCGTGGGCATGTCCCGCCCCGCGCGCTTGAACGAGGCCATGGCCTCGATCAGCGGTGCATGGTCGGTGCCGAAATTGCAGAACAGATAGTCGAAGCCCAACTCGTTAAGGCCTTCGAGGAAATAGTGAGCCGCCGAGTGCCGGGCTTCGTTGCCGTCCATGTGTGCCTCACTCGATCTCGATGTTGGGCGCGGTCGCCCCGGCTTTCCAACGTGCGGCGGCACAGAGGCCGCGGATCAGTCGCATGGTGGCGCTAAGACTAGGCCGGAAACAGTGAGAGGCATAGGCGGTCGAGGACGGCTATAAGCACCTCCGATGGACTCCCTGCCCGTCGACGAAGCCCTGCCGCGCCTCAAGGCCGCGCTGGAGGCCGGCAATGCCGCCGTGCTGGTTGCACCCCCCGGCGCCGGCAAGACAACGCGCGTGCCGCTGGCGCTGCTCGACGCGCCGTGGCTCGCCGGCCGCCGGATCGTCATGCAGGAGCCGCGGCGGCTCGCCGCCCGTGCCGCCGCACGGCGCATGGCGGCAACGCTGGGCGAGGCGGTGGGCGAAACCGTCGGCTATCGCGTGCGCTTCGACAGCAAGGTCGGGCCGCGCACGCGGATAGAAGTCGTGACCGATGGCCTGTTCCTCAGGATGCTGCAGGACGACCCGTCGCTCCCCGGCATCGGGTGCGTGATCTTCGACGAATTGCATGAGCGCGGGCTCGACACCGATCTGTCGTTCGCCCTGGTGCGCGAAGCACAGACGGCGCTGCGTGAGGACCTCAGGGTCATCGCCATGTCGGCGACGCTCGATCCCGGCCCGGTCGCCGAGCGGCTGGGCGGGGCGGCATCGATCGAGTCCGCCGGGCGCATGTTCCCGGTCGAGACGCGCCATCTCGACCGCGAGGCATCGGGCCGGATCGAGGACACAGTGGCCACCGCGATCCGCCGGGCGATCGCAGAAGAGAGCGGCAGCACGCTGGTATTTCTTCCCGGCGTCGGCGAAATCCGCCGGGTCGAGGAGCGGTTGCGCGGCCTCGGTCCCACGATCGACGTCGCGCCGCTCTATGGCGACCTCTCGCCCGCCGAACAGGACCGCGCCATCGCGCCATCACCGGCCGGCCGGCGCAAGGTGGTGCTGGCCACTTCGATCGCCGAAACCAGCCTCACCATCGAAGGCGTGCGGATCGTGATCGACTCGGGCTTCATGCGGGTGCCGCGCTTTTCGCCGCGCTCGGGGATGACCCGCCTGGAAACGGTGCGCGTCAGCCTGGCCTCGGCCGACCAGCGCCGTGGCCGCGCCGGCCGTCTCGAACCCGGTGTATGTTACCGGCTGTGGACCGAGGAAACCGGACGCGGGCTGCTGGCCTTTACGCCGCCGGAGATCCTCGATGCCGACCTGGCGCCGCTCGCCCTGGAACTGGCGGCATGGGGCGTGGGCGACGCCGCCAGCCTGCCGTGGCTGACACCGCCGCCGGCAGCATCGCTCGCCACAGCGCGCGCCCTGCTGGCCGATCTCGGCGCGTTCGACGACGCCGGTGCGATCACGCGACATGGCCGCGCCATGGTGCGTCTTGGCCAACATCCACGATTGGCGCATCTCGTGCTCAAGGGCCGCGAACTCGGCCAGGGCAAGGTCGCCGCCCTGCTGGTGGCGATCCTGGGCGAGCGCGACTTCCTGCGGCTGCCGCCCGGCCAACGCGACGCCGACCTGCGCCATCGCGTGGATATCGCCCTGTCGGGCAAGGCGCCGCGACAGATCCTCGAAGTGGCGCGGCGGCTCGCGCAGGGCAAGGATTCCGACAGCTCGATGACCGGCGCCCTGCTGGCACTGGCCTACCCCGATCGCATCGGCCGGCGGCGCGCCGCCACCGCGGGACGTTACCTGCTGTCGGGCGGTCGGGGTGCCGCCCTGCCGGAGGGCGATCCGATGGCCAACGAAGAATTCCTGGTGGTGGCCGAAACCGACGGTTCGGCCCAGGACTCGCGCATCTTCCTCGCCGCCCCGATTGCCGCCGGCGAAATCGAGGAGCTCTACGCCGATCGCATCGTGGCGGAGGAGATCGTGCGCTGGAGCCCGCGCGACGGCGCCGTGCTGGCCCGCCAGCGCCGCCGTCTCGGCGCGCTGCTGCTGGAGGACCGGCCGCTCACGCAGCCCGACGCCGAAAAAGTGAAGACCGCCATGCTCGACGGTATCCGTCAGCTCGGCCTCGGCGCCCTGCCGTGGAGCAACGATCTGGCGAGATGGCGGGAGCGCATCGCCTTTCTGCGGACTCACGACGAGACCTGGCCCGACCTTTCCGATGCCGCCCTCGCCGCCACGCTCGAGGCGTGGCTGGCGCCCTTCCTCGAGGGCGTATCGCGCCGCGATCACCTGGCGCGTGTCGACCTTGCAGCAGCCCTCAAGGCATTGGTGCCGTGGGATCGTGGGCGTGAGCTCGACCGGCTGGTGCCTACCCATATCGCGGTACCGAGCGGCAGCCATGTACCGGTCGACTATACCAACCCGGCCGAACCCACGCTCTCGGTGCGTCTGCAGGAGATGTTCGGCCTCAGCGACACGCCGCGGATTGCCGGCGGCAAGGTGCCGCTCATCATCCACCTGCTGTCGCCGGCGCGGCGGCCGGTACAGGTGACGCGCGATCTCGCGAGCTTCTGGGCCACCGGCTACAGGTCGGTGAAGGCGGAACTGAAGGGGCGCTATCCGCGCCACTACTGGCCGGACGACCCGCTGATCGCCGAGCCGACGGCGCGGGTCCGCCACCCGCGCCCGCGCTGAGCGCCTATTTCAGCTCGATGATTCGCAACAGCAGGCGCCGCATCACCGGCATCAGGAAAAGCATGATCGGAAAGGCCAGGATCCACGTGGCAAGCCACGACTCGATCCAGCGCGACCACATGTCGTCGGCGAAACCAATCGCCCGGATGGTGGCCACGCCCGAGACCAGGAACGTCATGACGAAAGTCAGCGCGAGCGGCAGCGCGAAATGCATCGTGCGGGCGGGGAGTTTCTTCACGGCGGCCGGCACAATATGGTACAGGCTATAGGCGCGTCCATCGCCGGAACGGAACCCCTCCCATGTCGCTTGCCCTGCCCTTCCAGACCGCCAAGCAGCTTGCCGCCGCGGTCCGTAAGAAGAAGATCGGCTGTCTTGAGCTGCTCGACCTCTACCTGAAGCGAGTCGAAGCCTACAATCCGGCGCTGAACGCGATCGTTGCCACCGACATCGAAGGCGCGCGCAAACGGGCGCGGGCGTCGGACAAAGCGCTCAAGGCGGGCAAGAAGCTGGGACCGCTGCATGGCGTCCCGATGACGATCAAGGAATCGTTCGACGTCGCAGGCTATCCGACGACCTGGGGCGATCCGGCCTTCAAGGACAGTCGGGCGGGCGCCAATTCCCTGGTCGCCCAGCGCATGATCGACGCCGGCGTGACGCTGTTCGGCAAGACCAATGTGCCGCTGAACCTCGCCGACTGGCAGAGCTACAACGAGGTCTACGGCTCGACCAACAACCCGTGGGATCTCGGCCGCACGCCGGGCGGTTCGTCCGGCGGCTCGGGCGCGGCCCTGGCGGCGGGCCTCACCGGCATCGACGCCGGCAGCGACATCGGCGCCTCGATCCGCAATCCGGCGCATTACTGTGGCGTCTGGGGCCACAAGCCGACCTGGGGCGTGGTCTGCCCCCAGGGCCATGCACTTGCCGGCAATGTCGCCTACGGCGACATCGGCGTGGTCGGGCCGCTGGCGCGCGGCGCCGCGGATCTCGAGATCGCGATGGACGTCATGGCCGGGCCCGACGCCATCGATGGCCGGGGCTGGAAACTTTCGTTGCCGCGCAGCAGGAAGAAACGCCTGCGCGACTTCAAGGTGGCGGTGCTGCTGACCGACCGCAATGCCGAGGTCGATCACTCGGTGCAGGAGCAGATCCAGCAGCTCGCCGACTTTCTTGCCCGGAAGAAGGCCACGGTCAGCGACAAGGCGCGCCCTGCCATCGATACCGCCGAACTGAACGACGTCTATATACGGCTGCTGCGCGGCGCGACCTCGGCGCGGATGACGGATGCCGTGTATGAGCAGGCACGGGCCGATGCGGCTCACCTGCCGGCCTCCGACATGAGCTATTTCGCCCAGATGCAGCGCGGCAACTCGCTGGCCCACCGCACCTGGCTGCAGCTCAACGAAAAGCGCCACCGCATGCGCCTGGCCTGGGATGCCTTCTTCGAGGACTACGACCTGATGCTGTGCCCCGTCGCCGTGACCGCAGCCTTCCCGCACGACCAGGCCGGCTTGCGCCACAAGCGGACGATCGTGGTCAACAACCGCCAGGTGCCGGTGGTCGACCAGATATTCTGGGCGGGCTATTCCGGCGTCACCTGGCTGCCGTCGACGGCGGCACCGATCGGTCAGACCAGCGACGGCCTTCCGGTCGGCGTGCAGATCATCGGCCCGCAATACCGCGACTATGAATGTATCCAGTTCGCCAAGCTGCTGGAAAAGGAATACCGCGGCTTCGAACCTCCGCCCGCCTACAGTTGATTTCCAGGAAGAGACATGACCAACGATATCGATCTCAAGAAGCACATCCGTTCGATCCCCGATTTTCCCAAGCCGGGCATTCTGTTTTACGACATCTCCACCCTGCTGGCGCACGCCAAGGCCTGGCACACGACCATCGAGCGGATGGCGGACGTGCTGAGACCTTACAAGCCGGACGTGCTGGCGGGCATCGAATCGCGCGGTTTCCTGCTGGCGGCACCGCTCGCCCTGGCGCTCGGCACCGGCTTCGTGATGCTACGCAAGCAGGGCAAGCTGCCGGGCACCACGGTGCGCCATACCTACGCCCTGGAGTACGGCACCGACACGATCGAGATCCAGCAGGACGCGGTCAAGAAAGGCGCGCGCGTGGTGCTGGTCGACGACCTGCTCGCCACCGGCGGCACCATGGCGGCGGCGGTCCAGCTGCTGGAGACGGTCGGCGGCGTCGTGCCGGCGGCGGCCTGCGTCATCGAACTCACCTTCCTGGACGGCCGGGCCAAGCTCAAGGTCCCGGTCGAAACGCTGCTCAAGTACGACAGCTAGGGCCTCCACGTTCCGCGCCGCCGCCAAACCGGCTACGATGGCGGCGGGAGGAATTCATGGTCTCAGTTTCCGGGTGCTTTTCCGAGAGCTATGCCGAGGCGCGGCCAAAGTTCTGCAGTGCGGCGGCGGATGCCGGCGGGGCCCTGCGGTCCTGGCTCAATCCCAAGGCGCGCGGGCCGAACGGCGAGGCGCTCTATCTCGACACCGCGCGGTTCGGCGCCGCCGACGCCGCCAACATGCTGGTGCTGATCGCCGGCACCCACGGTGTCGAGGGGCATTGCGGCTCCGGTGCCGAGATCGCGTGGCTGCGGAGCGGCGAGGCGGCCAGATTGCCCAGGGATACCGGCGCGTTGCTGATCCATGCCATCAACCCCTACGGCTTTGCCTGGACGCGCCGGGTGACCGAAGACAACGTCGATCTCAACCGAAATTTCGTCGATCACCACAGAGGCTACCCGAGCAACGACGGCTATCTCGCCCTCGCCGACGCGATCCTGCCCCACGAGTGGAACGACGCCAGCAAGGCGGAGACCGAGCGCGTGTTCGCCGCCTACGCACAGAAGCACGGCGCGTTCGGCCTGCAGGGTGCCATCAGCGCCGGCCAGTACACCCACCCCGACGGCATCTTCTTCGGCGGAGTCGACCCGACCTGGAGCAACCGCACGGTCCGCGCCATCGCCCGGGATGAGTTGTCGCGAGCGCAGCGCGTGGCGGTCATCGATTTCCATACCGGCCTCGGCCCGTTCGGCCACGGCGAGCTGATCTGCACGGTGCCGCCATCGGCAAAGTCGTTCGCGCGGGCCAAGGCATGGTACGGCGACGAGATGACCTCGCCCGAGGGCGGCACCTCGACCTCGGCCGTGGTGGTGGGTTGCATGACCGATGCATTTCCGCAGGAACTGCCCGATGCGGAAGTCACGTCCATCGCCATCGAATACGGAACCTATCCCGTGCCCGACGTGCTGGGCGCGGTGCGCGCCGACAATTGGCTGCACCACCGCGGCGACCTCGCCTCGGCGCTTGGCCGCACGCTCAAGGCGGACATGAAGGAGCGGTTTTTCCCGGCGGGCGACAAGTGGCGGGAAATGGTGTGGCTGCGCGCCGAACAGACCATCGGCTGGGCGGCGAAGGGCCTCACGGGAAAATGAGATCCCGCCGGTGACCGCCATCGCCACCCCGCACGAGGACGCATCGCTGCTGCGGCTCCGCCGGGCGTTGCAGCGCGCACCGCTGTTCGCCGAGCTCGATGCCAGGAACATAACGGCGGTCGAGCGCGAACTCGCGCGCCTCGTCCTGCCGGGGGGCGCGCCGCTGTTCCGCCAGGGCGAAGCCGCCGATGCGGTCTATCTGGTGGCCAGCGGTTGCCTCGGTGTGTTCCGCCATGAGGACGACAACGTCGACGAGCCGCTGCTGATCGCCGAGATCACGCCCGGCAATATCGTCGGCGAAATGTCATTGCTGTCGGAGGGCGAGCGTACCCGCAGCGTCGCGGCGCTGCGCGACAGCGAGGTCTGGCGGCTGTCACGATCCAATTTCGACTCCCTGACCGAACATCATCCGGAAGTGCTGCCGACGCTCATGCGCTACGTCGCGGCCCGCAATGCCGCGACACCCAGCAAGCGACGCCGCCAACCGCGGACTTTTGCAATTCTGCCCGCCGGGCCCGACGTGCCGTCGGCGCGGTTCGCCGTGCTGCTGGCGGATGCGCTCGGCCGGATCGGCAACCAGGTCCAGATTCTGGGTTCCGACTCGCTTGGCGAGGAGCCGGAGTGGTTCGCGCATTGCGAGATGGAATCGTCGTTCGTCCTGTATCGTGCCGATCAGATCCTCACGCCATGGACCGAACTTTGCCTGCGCCAGGCCGACTGCCTGGTGGTGGTGCGCCGCGCCAGCGTCGCCCGGCCAACCAAAGTGCCCTTCGAGATCGAGGCCGCACGCAGCGGCGCGATTTTCCACCGGCGCCGCGAGCTGGTGCTGCTGCACGAGGGACGCGATCCCGACCCGGGTTCGACGACAGCGATGCTGGCCGGCGGGCTCTACGGCCAGCACCATCACGTCCGCCTCGACGTTCATGCCGATGTCGACCGGCTGGCACGGCTGCTGACCGGCCACGCGGTCGGCGTCGTGATGGCGGGCGGCGGCGCACGGGCCTTCACCCACATCGGCGTCGTCAAGGCGTTGCGTGCTTCCGGCGTGCCGATAGACCAGATCGGCGGCACCAGCATGGGTGCCATCGTCGCCGCGGGCGTGGCCGCACGCTGGAGTGACGAGGAACTCACGGAGCGGTTTCGCCGGTCGTTCGTCGAGGTCAATCCCCTCAGCGATTACACCATTCCGGCGATCTCGATGTTCTCAGGCCATCGCGTCCGCGGCCTGCTGCGCTCGGCATTCGGCGAACGCGACATCGAGGACCTGTTGCTGCCGTTCTACTGCGTCACCGCCAACCTCACGACATCCGCTGCCGACATCCACACCGTTGGACGGCTGTGGCGCTGGCTGAGCGCCAGCGTGTCGATTCCGGGGGTCCTGCCGCCCTTCAACGAGGCCGGCGAAGTCCATGTCGATGGCGGCGTGATCGACAATTTTCCGGTCCGCGCGATGCGCCGGCTGGGCCGCGGCCTGACCATTGGAATCGATATCGATACCGGTGGCGCGCTGGCGGCCGGTGCCGGCGTCATGGAACCCTGGTCGGCCTGGGAATTCTTCCGGCGCCTGCTGTGGCGGCGCGATGAAACTCTGCCGATTCCCTCCATCGTCCGCATCCTGCTGCGCGCGGCACTGGTCTCCAGCACTGCCAACGCGCAGGAGGACCGCGCGGCAGCCGACCTTCTGATCACGCCGCCGATGAACCATGTCGACCTGCTCGACTGGACGAGCTTCGACAACGCCATCGAGGTCGGCTATCGCACCGCCATGGAGGCACTCGACAAAGCGCGTGCCGTGCCGACGGGAGCCCGCCTCTTCGTCGCCTGACGGGAAAGTCGAAGGAAAGCCGCATGACCGACGCATCCGACTTGAAGGTACTGGCCGATCTCAACCGCAACTACGTGCGCCAGTCGACCAGGCCGACGTGCGCTGGTTCGACACCCATTTGGCGGACGATTTTTGCAACACCAACCCCGACGGCACTTTTCTCGACCGGGCTGCGTTCCTGGCCCAGATCGGGCGCGGCTCGCCGGTGAAGAACATCCGCGAGCACGATGTGAAGATCCGGCTTCTCGGCGACTTCGCCATCGTCCACGCCCGTACGACCTACACCAAGCCCGACGGTTCCACCGGCGCGGGGCGCTACACCGATGACTGGCAACGGCGGCCGGAAGGCTGGCGCTGCGTATCCGCCCACGTCGGCCGCTCCTGAGCCTGCCGACGCACCGCCTAAGACAGGAACTTCAGCCCGTTCACGGTCTTGTCGACGGTCCGGCGGGGACCGTGGAGTCCGATGCCGACGAAGTCGAGGGCGTCCACCGGAGCCGAGGCGACCACGGCACGGTTGTCGGCATCGTTGGTCGTGGTGAACATCGGCTCGATGTAGATCGCTGGCTTCAGCTCACGCGACAGAGCCCGTTGGTGGGTCCGACGCAACTCGTCAAGCGTGGCACCCAGCACGAAGACGGGCTCACGGATCAACGGCGTGTACTCCCGCCCCTGTCCATCCCGATACGGCTCACCGACGATGTGGGGGTGGGCACCGGCAAGGCCACCGGCGAGGAAGGCCGCGACATTGGCCACCTGCCAGACGGCCAGGTCCCGTCGCAGAACAAGTACCGTCTTGGAATCGTAGATCATGCGGTCGATATGAGGCATGTTGGCCTGTCCGTCTTGAAGGTTTGTGCATGAATACGCCGGACCAGATTCGCTTCGACGAACCGCATTGCGGCCTGCAGCGGCTGGACGCGCGCTTTGGCGGGCATGCCTACGACCTGCATCGCCACGAAACCTACGCCGTCGGACTGACGCTTCGCGGCATGCAGGTCTTTCACTACCGGGGCACACAGAGGGCGAGCCGCGCCGGCCAGGTCATGGTCCTGCATCCGGACGAAGCGCACGACGGACATGCCGGATCGACGAGCGGCTTCGAATACCGAATGCTCTATGTCGATCCGGGCTCGATCACGGCCGCGCTCGGCGGAGCGCCCCCGCCTTTCGTGCCCGACGCGGTGGCCGATGACCCCGCGCTCGCCGCCGTGCTGCACGAGGCTTTCTGCGACTTTCCACGGGCGCTGGAGCCTCTGGCGGTCGATGCCATCGTCGAACGGCTAGCCGAAGGCCTGGGTGCGCGCGGCGACGCTGGCAAGCGGCCAGCGCGCCACCCCACGGCTCATCGCGCCGCCAGCCGCGCCCGCGACTTCCTCATGGCCGACGCGACCCGCGCCATTGCCTCAAGGGAGCTGGAGGACGTGAGCGGCCTCGACCGCTTCTCCCTCGCCCGACACTTCCGCGCGACATTCGGCACTTCGCCACACCGCTTCCAGGTGGGACGGCGGCTGGCCCGGGCAAGGACGATGATCGCCCAGGGCGTGCCGCTGTCGGAGACTGCCGCCGCGACCGGTTTTGCCGACCAGAGCCATCTCACCCGGCATTTCGCGGCCCGGTTCGGCCTGACGCCGGGTCGCTGGGCCGCTCTGTCACGCGGCGGCGCCTAGGAGCCGAGCCGGTAGCGGCCCTCGCCATCGAGCATGTCTGTCGACAGCCAGCCTCGGCGCAGGCCGGCGAGCGTCGTCGTCATGATCGGACTCAGGCCCGGCGCGAGACAGGCGACCCCCATCAGCGCATCGCGTGCCCATCCGAGTAAAGGCCGGTCGGATTGGAAGAACGGCGTCAACAGATGGCTGGCCTGGCGATAGAAGCGAACGGCTGGATCGCGCCGGCGCGCAAACAGCGCCAGGGCCGCGGCGAGGTCGGTGCCCGCGGCCAACGCCTGCGCCAGAACATAGGCATCGAGCAATCCAAGATTGGCGCCTTGCCCGAGTTGGGGGCTGGTGCCGTGAGCGGCATCACCGATGAACAGCACCGGGCCGACATTCCAGGACGGCAATGTCACATGCCGATAGGTCGCGCGGGCGAAGCCGTCGGCATCGGCCACCTGCTCGATCAGGCCTGCAGCCTCCGGCCAGAGCGCGAGCGCCTCCATCCGCCAGGAATCCATATCTATCGGTCGACCGGGCTCCAAAGCAGCCGCCGGCAGACTCCAGAACAGCGTAGCCAGCCCCTGCCCCACCGGAAGCAACCCCATCATGGTCGTGGTGCCACTGAGGCGCTGCTGCAGCATGCCGGGAGCAGTGGCAAAGCTCCGATGGTCGGGGATGGTCGCCCAGATGCAGCCCCAGGGATAGAGCGGCGCCCGCGCCGGTGGCATGACGCGCGCGCGCAATTGGGAATGAGTACCGTCGGCGACAACGACGAGATTGAACGGCCCCTGCCGGCGCCCCCCGGCTTCGACGACCGACGCACGCCCGCCATCGCGCTCGATATCGACGATCTCGGCCCCGGTAACCAGCTGCGCCGGCGAGCGCTGCAGTCGCTCCTGCAACAGCCCGAACAGGGCGCCGCGATGAATTCCCACGCCATGCGCCTCGGGATGCAGGTCGGCATAGGCAAGGTCGATGACCGTATGGCCGAGGTCGTTTCGCCCCAGAAGTCCGTCGATCCGCGCGCCCAGCCTCTCCGCCTGTCCCTCAAGACCGAGCGCGCGCAATACTGCAAGCCCCGTGGGCTGCAACAGAAGGCCCGCACCCAACGGCCGCGGTTCGGCAAAGCGCTCGAAAACGGTGACGCGGTGCCCGGCGTCGGCAAGGAACGTCGCCGCAGCCTGCCCCGCCACGCCACAGCCAACGACAGCGATTTCCAAAGCCGCGACCGACATGTCCCATCCCACTCGCCGACGGAGCCCCGACCAAAAAAGAGGCGGCCCTTCGGCCGCCCCTCGGTTTCGTCCGGCTCAGGTACTACAGGCCGCCGTTCACCACCAGGCACTGTCCACTGACATAGTCGCTATCGGGGCTGCAGAACAGATAAACCGAGCCTGCCGCCTCTTCCGGCAAGCCGCCGCGGCCAAGCGGGATCATCTGGTTCATGGCGGCGATCCGGCCGCCCTGGACACCGACCTTGACCTTGCGGCCCTGGACCTCGATCTCGCCGGCCTCGCCCTGGTTCAGCGGCTGGGTGAGGCGGGTCTGGATGTAGCCGAACGCAACCGCGTTCACGGTGACGTCGTAGCGGCCGAACTCCTTGGCCAGCGTCTTGGTCAGACCGACGATACCGGCCTTGCCGGCCGAGTAGTTCGATTGCCCGGCGTTGCCGTTGACGCCCGAGGTCGAGGAGATGTTTACGACCTTGCGCACGACACGTTTGCCCTCGGCGCGCTCCTTCTCGACGGCTTGGCGGAAATGCTGCTGGAAGGCGCGCAGGACCCTGAACGGCGCGGTGAGATGGACGTCGAGAATGGCGTACCACTGCTCGTCGCTCATCTTCTGGATGACCGAGTCCCAAGTGTAGCCGGCATTGTTGACCACGACGTGGCAGTCGCCGAAGGCATCGACCGCCGCCTTGACGATGCGATCGCCGAAGTCGGGCTTGGCCACGTCGCCATTGCAGGCCACCGCCTTGCCGCCCATCTTCACGATCTCGGCCACGGTCTCCTTCGCCGGCGCGTCGTCGATGTCGTTGATCACCACACTGGCGCCGTCACGCACCAGGCGCAGCGCGATCTCCTTGCCGATGCCGCGACCCGAACCGGTGACGATCGCCACCTTGCCATCCATCTGACCCATGTCGTTCTCCCGGTTGCGTGTCTTAGGCCAGCGCGACCGTGGCGCTGCCCTGCAGCGTGTCCTGGCCGTTCTGGTTGGTGCACTTCACCTCGAGATCGACCAGCTTCTCGCCGTTGGCCTCGCGCTTGCCCGTGACCTTGCCGCTGACGGTGATGACGTCACCCACCCAGGTGATCGACGTGAAGCGCGTGCCGAGACCGCGCACCTGCTTCTGCGGCACCCAGGAGGTGACGAGGCGACCGAGAAAGGCCATCGACAGCATGCCGTGGGCAAAGACGTCCTTGAAGCCGAACTTCTTGGCAAAATCCAGATCGACATGGATCGGGTTGTGGTCGCCCGAGCCGCCGCAATAGAGCGCAAGCTGGTGGCGGCTGACGGGCGGCAGGACCAGCGACTTGAGCTGATCGCCGACCTTGATCGAATCGAACTTCGGAGCGGTCGCGGTTGCCATGGTTGCCTCCCTCACTTCTTCGCCGCATCGGGATTGCGCACGACGGTCACGCCCTTGCCCTTGGCCAGGAGCTTGCCCGCCTTGTCCTTCATCTCCATCTCCTGGACGACGAACCAGAGCGCGCCACCCTTCTTGTCGTAGATGTCGACGACCTTTTCCTGACAGGTGACTTCGTCACCGACCACGACGGGCGCGAAATACTCGAAATGCTGCTCGCCGTGCAGGATCAATCCGATGTCGACGTTGAGCAGCCGCAGCAGCCCGCCCTTGTTCGGATCATCGGCCTGGAGCGCGCGCAGGAAAGTGGGCGGCGCGGTGATGCCGCGATAGCCTGCCGCCTTGGCCGCCGCCTCGTCGGTGTAGATCGAATCTTCCTCGCCGATGGCTTTGCAGAACAGCCGGATCTTGCCGGCCTCGACCGTCGTGGTGAATGGCTTGAACGTATGGCCGATAAGCTTCTTGTCGAGCTGCATGGCCGTCTCCTCCTGAATGCCGAAAGAAACGCCCCCGCCCGTTACAGGCGAGGGCGCGACACACTGTTGTCATCCTGAGCGCAGCGAAGGATCTAGGGGCGGCCCGTAGATCCCTCGGCTGCGCCTCGGGATGACGGCTTCGCTGTCACTCGTAGCGGCCGACGATGGCCACGCTGGAAATGTTCTCGCGTGGCGCGCCGCCCAGATTGTGGGTCATGCCGATGCGCGGGTCCTTGAGCTGGCGCGGACCTGCCTTGCCCTGGATCTGCAAGTACATCTCGTAGAGCATGCGCAGGCCCGAGGCGCCGATCGGATGGCCGAAGCACTTGAGGCCGCCGTCGATCTGGCAGGGGATCTTGCCGTCGGCATCGTAGAAGCCGTCGAGCACGTCCCTCCAGCCTTTGCCGGGCTCGGAGATGTGCAGGTCTTCCATGGTCACGAGCTCGGTGACCGAGAAGCAGTCATGGACCTCGAACATCGAGACCTCGTCGCGTGGGTTCTTGATGCCGGCCTCTTCGTAGGCCTTCTTCGAGGCGATGCGCGTGGTATGGAAGTAGCTGCCGTCCCACGAATTGTGGCCCGACTCGGAGCCGTTCGAGACCGAGAGCTGCAGCGCCTTGACGCTGACGATGTCGTGCTTGCCGAGCGCCTTGGCGATCTCGGGCGTGGTCACGATGGCCGCCGCCGCGCCGTCCGAGACGCCGCAGCAGTCGAACAGGCCGAGCGGCGAGGCGATCATCGGCGCGTTCAGGATGGTGTCCATCTCGACCGCCTTCTGCAGATGGGCCTTGGGGTTCTTGGCGCCGTTCTGGTGGCTCTTCCACGAGACGTGGCCGATCGCCTTCTTGAGGTCCTCGCCGCTCACGCCGTGTGCCGTCATGTAGGCGGTGGCGAGCTGGGCGAAGTTGCCCGGCGCGGTGCCGCTGGCGTTCCACAGGGCTTGCAGCGGGCCGCCGCGGCCACCGGGAAGGCCGCCGTAGCCGGTGTCCTTCAGCTTCTCGACGCCGAGCGCCAGGGCGAAATCAGCAGCACCGGAAGCCACGGCATAGCAGGCGCCGCGGAAGGCTTCCGTGCCCGAGGCACACATGTTCTCGACATGCGTCACCGGAATGTTGGGCAGGCGCAGCGTGGTGCTGAGCGGGATGCCCGATTTGCCGACGTGAACCTCGTCGATGGCGGTGGAAAACCACGCCGCCTGGAGCTGGTTCTGGTCGATGCCGGCGTCCTTGAGGCACTCCTTGTAGGCCTCAAGCATCAGCTCCTCGGCGCCGCTGTCCCAGCGTTCACCGAACTTCGAACAGCCCATTCCGAGAATCGCGACCTTGTCCTTGATGCCCCGAGCCATGGCAGGCCTCCTGTAGTGGGGTTGGAATTCTAGACCCTTGACCGATGGAAGGCGACCTAGACCGGCGCCGCCTTCCAGAAGTAACGCTTGAAGCCACCGCGCATCTGATCGTTGTCGCGGATGCGGAATGTCATGCGCATCTTGGCGCCGACCTTGACCTGATCCTTGTCGCTGTCGGTGAAGTCGGCCATGAAGCGACCGCCCTCGGGAAAGGTGATCATGCCGTAGTAACCCGGCGGATCAGGTGAATAGACCAGCGAATCGGCGGTAAACGACATCACCGAGCATTCGAGGCCGGCCATCGCATAGGGATCCTGGCTGTCGATGGCGTGGCAGTTGGGATTGACGCAGACTTGGCTGCGCGGGAACTGCACGGTGCCGCAGACCCTGCACTTGCCGCCGACGAGACCGTAGATCATGTCGCGCTTGCGCCACAGCACCGAGAGCGCGGTCTTCTTGTCGAACTCCGCCCGCATGCCCTTTTCGATCGGCAGCATGTCGTTGAAAGCGAGGAACTTCATGTAGTTCTTCTCTTCCTTGCGACGCGCCATCCAGCCCGACACGCCTTTGCGCTTGGGCAGCTTGTCCTTCTCGGCCGTGACCTCGAAGACCAGGGTGTCGACGCCCTGGCCGAACGCCACCACCATGATCTTGTCGCCGGCCTTCGCACCTTCAAGCGCATCGACCAGCATGACCAGCGCATGAGCCGCACCGGTGTCGCCGAGGTTGGCGCCCAGCAGGTCGCGCACCGCGCCTTCGGCGATGCCGCAGATCTTGGCCATCTGCTTGGGAACGGCCGGCATCAGGCTCGGCATGATGAACTGGGTGATGTCGCTGCCCTTGAGCTTGCAGGCGGCGAGCGCTGCCTTGATCGCCGGCGGCACGATCTTCGAATAGCCCTCGTCGCGGATCCAGCGCTCTTCCCAGCCGTAGTCGAAGTCCGACTCGTCGCCGCGGAAATGATCGACGAAATCCATCGACACCGAATGATGGCCGACCAGCTTGGCAATCACGTTCTCGGTGCCGCAAAGCAGGGCGGCGGCGCCGTCGCCGTAGTTGAGTTCACCGCTCGAGGCGACACGGGCCAGACGCTTGTCGGCCGCGGCCACCAGAGATGGCGCGCCACCCTTCGATGCATTCAACCCGGCGATCAGCGCCGAAGTGCCCGCCTTCAGCGAGCCGCCGATGTCGGTCGCCGAGAGATTCTGTTCGACGTTGAGCGCAGTGCCGATGACGCCGGCGTTCTGGCGATCCTTGAAGGGATGCGTCGTCGAGGCGAAGTAGATGTTGCGGACGTCCTCGGCCTTGTGGCTGGTCAGGCAGTCGCGCGAGGCCTCCACCGCCATGGTGATCGAGTCCTCGTCCCAGTTGGCCATCGAGCGCTCGCCCTTGGCGAGGCCGCGCAGGCCGGGCGCGAACCATTTGTTGGCGTCGTACGCCGCCTGACGGTTGAGGCGCAGGCGCGGCACATAGGCGCCGAAGGCGACGATTCCGACCATTCTTGTTTTTCCTCCGATTGCCCGGCGGGAGCCCGCCGGCTCATGAATGCTTGTTCATTTGGTCTTAGCGCGCCGGCCCGCGCGTTGCGAGCCGGATTTCGTCATGGCTGCCGCCCATGCAAAACTATCTTCCGGTCTGCGGAACTCCACCTGCCGCCGGCATCTCGCGAATCAGATTGCGATAACCGGCACCCTCGGGAATGTGCAGGAAGCGCTTGCCGTCGCGGGCTTCGACCCAGGGCTGGACGGTCACCACCTTGCGGCTGGCTGCTTGAGCAAGGGCACCGGCGACAGTGCCGCCTTCAGCCAGCAGCTCGAGATTCTTCTGCGTCGCATGGACCAGCGTACGCTTGCCCGCCTTGGCCTCGTCGATGGCCTCCTGGGCCCCGATCCACACCGAGTCGGTCGATTCCGATCCGTCATGGAGCGCCACCTGATCCTCCGGCGCATCGGCCAGGAAAAACCAGGTGTCGAAGCGCTTCGGCACGAACGTCGGCGTGATCCAGTGCGCGAACGGCGTCATGAGCTCGGTCGCCAGTTCAAGATCCTCGGCCTCGACCAGATCGAGGATGCTCGCGTCGTCCCTGGTGAGTTTGGCGCGCCAACGGTCCTCGATGGGCTTGAGGTCGGCGGCACCGATCAGCGCCTTGTGGCCGCGCTTGCGCGCCAGCAGGACGCCGCATTCCTCGAACGCCTCGCGCACGCCGGCAATACGGAACGTCAGCTCGGAGTCGGACAGGCTCGCCGGACCGCCGCAGCGTGCCCGCAGCTTGGCATTGCCGTCGGCGTCTTCGAGTTTGCCTCCGGGAAAAACCAGCGCGCCGGAAAACGAATCGATCTGATGATGGCGAACCACCATGAAGACCTCAAGCAGCGACGATGCATCGCTACGCTTCGAGGGCCTCAGCAGCAGGACGGTGGTGGCGGGACGCGGCGGTGCCGGCTCCTTTTTGGGCGTGTCGTTCATTTGTATCCGTATCTCCGTGAGGCACGCAGTTTCCCATACAACCGGCGACAGTGCCATTGGCCGCGTGTAGTCTGTCGCCTCGCGTTCCGCACTGAAGGAGGACGACATGTCCATGACCGCAGACAAATCCGCCCCCAACAGCCTGGGCGAAGGCCTGAAGATGCTGAGCGCCAAATGGGGATGGATCGTCGCGCTCGGTATCGTCTTCATGATCGCCGGCGTGGTGGCACTCGGCAGCGTCGTCGCTGCCACGGAATCGGCGGTGTTGATCGTCGGCATCATGATGATCATGGGCGGAGCGGCCGAGCTGTTCGCCGCCTTCAGCGTCAAGAGCTGGGGCAAGTTCGCGTTCTGGCTGCTGCTGGGCGCGCTCTATGTCGCCGCGGGCATCATCGCGATTCTCAATCCCTTCGCGGCCGCGACCATCCTCACCCTGATGCTGGGTGCGGCCCTGGCGGTCGGCGGACTGCTGCGCATCTTTCTCGCCTTCCAGATGAAGCATGGCTCATCGTGGGGCTGGGTCGCGCTGTCGGGCGTCATCACCTTGCTGCTGGGGGCCATGATCATCGCCCAATGGCCGGCTTCCTCGTTCTTCGTGCTCGGCATCTTCCTCGGCATCGATCTGATCTTCATCGGTTCCGGCTGGCTGACGATGGGACTGGCGCTGCGCAAGCGCGCCTGAGGCCCTTCGGCTCGGCACGGGGCGACGCGGCTATCGCCTCGTCGGATCTTCGGCGACCTGCACCAGCAGCTTGCCGAAGTTCCGGCCCTTGAGCAGGCCCATGAAGGCCTCGGGCGCATGCTCGATGCCTTTCACGATGTCCTCGCGGTACTTGATCTTGCCGGCCTTGACCGCGGGCGGCACTTCCTTCCAGAAATCGGCCATCTGGCCGAAATGATCGGACACGATGAAGCCGGTCACTGTCGCGCGCTTGACCAGCAGCAGGCGCCAGTCGGGACCTGAGCCCATTTTCATCTCGTTGTACTGCGAGATCAGGCCGCACAACGGCACGCGGGCGAAATCGTTGAGCTGCGGCACGACGGCGGCCTGCACGACGCCGCCGACATTCTCGAAATAGACGTCGATGCCCTTGGGTGCCGCCGTGCGGATCTCCTTGAACAGGCCCTCGCCGGCGGCGCGATAGTCGACGCAGGCGTCGAAGCCCAGCTCCTTGATCACGTAATCGCACTTGTCCTTGCCGCCGGCGATGCCGACCACGCGACAGCCGTGCAGCCGGGCGAGCTGGCCGACCACCGAGCCGACCGCGCCCGACGCCGCCGATACCACCACGGTCTCGCCCGCCTTGGGCTTGCCGATCTGCATCAGCCCCCACCACGCCGTCATGCCCGGCATGCCGAGCACCGAGAGCGCCAGCGACAGCGGCGCCGTCGTGGGGTCGAGCTTCATGCTCATGGTGCCATCGGATACCGCGTAGCTCTGCCAGCCCGAATATTCGGCGACGAAATCGCCTTCCTTGAACCGGGCATTGTTCGACTTCACGACCTGCCCGACAGTGCCGCCCACCATGGCGTCGCCAAGGTTGACGTTGGCAGCATAGCCCTTGGCCTCGGCCATGCGCCCACGCATGTAGGGATCGAGCGACATCCAGATGGTGCGCGAAAGATACTCGCCGTCCTTCGGCTCGGGGATCGGATGCTCGACGATCTCGAAGTTGTCCTGGGTCGGTTCGCCCAGCGGGCTCGACTTCAGCAATACGCGGCGATTGGTGGCGGCCATCGAATCCTCCTGCTTTGCCGGACGCTAGCACGCGCCGGAAGGTGTGCTAAGACGCGCACCGCATGAACCACTCACGCACCTTTGTCTGCCTGCCCGGCGCCTGGATGGGCGCCTGGTCATGGAAATTCGTCATCGAACGCCTGCAGGCGGCGGGCCACGACGCCCGCGCCCTGCCTTTCCGCGGCGTCGGCGAACGCGCGGCCGAGCTTGGACCCGACATCGACAACGACCTGCTGCTTGGCGACACGGTCGATTATCTCGAGAAGGAAGATCTTCGCGACGTCGTGCTGGTCGGCCACAGTTTCGGCAGCCTGATCGCGACTCTCACCGCGGATCGCGCGCCCGAACGCATCGCGCACCTGGCTATCATCGACGGCGGCATCGCGGTCGATGGCCAATCCATCTTCGGCCGTATCCCGGCCGAAATCGTGGCCAAGCGGAAGAAACTGGTGAAGGTCGTGGACGGCACCGAGGTCCTGCCCTTCGCGCCGGTCGGCAGCCTGATCATCGACGATCCCGAACTCGCCGCCTGGACCCATCGTCATCTCACGCCGCACCCGCTGGCCTGCTATACCAAGCCGATCCGGCTGCACTATCCCGCAGGCAACGGCCGGCCCATGACCTACATCGCCTGCACCCGGCCGCGCTATCCGGTGTCGGCGGGCATGCATGAGAAGGTCCAGGCGATGCCGCATATCCGCTACAGGCCGATCGAGGCAGGCCACAACTGCATCATCTCCGCGCCGCATCTGGTGGCGCACGAACTGCTGGAGATCCCGCGGTGAGCACGCAGATGATGATCCTGGTCGCCGGGCCCTATCGCTCCGGTACCAACGACGATCCCATCCTGATCCAGCGCAACGTCGATGCCATGGAGGACATGGCGCTGGTCGTGTTTCGGCTCGGTCACCTGCCGGTGCTGGGCGAATGGTTCGCCCTCCCGCTTCTCAAGCACGCGCGCTCGAAGAAGATCGGCGACGCGGTGTTCGACGAGATCTTCCATCCCATCGCCCGCGAATTGATCGCCAAGTGCGATGCCGTATTGCGAATCGGCGGACCGTCCGTCGGAGCCGATGACATGGTGGCAACGGGCGAGCGCCTCGGGAAGCGCATCTTTCGGGATCCCGCCGAAATACCCAAGCGCCAGCGGTGAGGCGGTAGAAGCAAAATCCCATGCAAAGCGATCGGCACACCGGCTGGCAAAAATGGCGGCGCGACCCTCTGGTCGTCTCCGTCAATGCACTCGGCATCACCCAGATCACGGCCTGGGGCACGAGCTACTACTGCCTGGGTGTGCTGGCAAAGCCGATCGCGGCCGAGACCGGATGGGCGATCAGCACGATCTTCCTCGGCTTCAGCGTTGCGCTGGTGACGATGGGTCTGATCTCGACCTCGGTCGGCCGGCTGATCGACCGGATCGGCGCGCGCTCGGTCATGTCGATCGGCACCATCATCGTCTCCGTGGGCCTGCTCGGCCTTTCGCAGGTCGGCGACATCGCCTCCTACATGGCGGCCTGGCTGGTGATCGGCGTCGGCATGCGTTGCTGCCTCTACGACGCGGCGTTTGCCGCCCTGGTTCAGGCCGTGCCGAGCCGCGGGCGCGCCGCCATCTCCTACCTCACCCTCTACGGTGCCTACGCCTCGACGGTCTTCTGGGTGATCGGCCACTACCTGAACACCGCCTACGGCTGGCGCGGGACGTTGCTGATCTTCGCCGCCGTCAACCTCGTGGTCTGCCTGCCGCTGAACTGGCTCGGCCTCTCGCGCCGCGAAGCCGCCACCGAAACGGCGACCGCCAAGGCACCTGAGAGAGCGCAGGACGGTCCCGCCCTGGAAGGGCGCCTGCGCACGGTCGGCATCGCCCTGTTCGCCCTCATCATGTCGCTCAACGGCTTCGTATTCGGGGTCGTGTCGCTGCAGCTGGTGCCGTTGCTCGAATCTGCCGGCCTGGCCGGCGCCGCGGCGGTGTGGGTCGCCTCGCTCAAGGGTCACGGTCAGTTCGGCGGCCGACTGGTCGAGATCTTTTTCGGCAAGAACCTCAGGGCCATGACCATAGCGCGCATCGCCATCGGCGTCCTGCCGCCGGCGATGCTGCTGCTCATGCTGGCGCGCGGCGAGTTCCTGCTGCTTGTCACCTTCACCCTGTTGCTGGGCGCCTCGCAGGGCGTGATCACCATCGTGCGCGGGGCAGTGCCGCTCGCGCTGTTCGGCACCCAGGGTTATGGTGCGGTGCTGGGGCTGATCGCGACGCCGATCCTGCTGGTCAATGCCTTCTCGCCGGCGCTGTTCGCCCTGATCGTCGACCACGTCGGCTGGCACAACGCGCTCTATGCGCTGCTCGCCTGCTCGATCCTGACCTGGTTCGCAATCGAACTGATGTCGCGCTGGTATGAAGGCGCACGGGCGGGAAAGACCGCACCGACCGCCTAAAACGTCTCCTTGTACGGCCTGATGTCGATCTCGTGGGTCCAGGCGCTGCGCGGCTGGCGGTGGATATGCCAGTAGTTCTCAACGATCGCCTCGATGCCCAGCAAGCCGTCGGCGCCGGCCTTTTCCTTGCGGTCGGGCATGCGCGACAGCAGTCGCTCGCCCTCGATGCCGCCGTCGATGATGACGTGCGCGACGTGAATGCCCTGCGGCCCGAACTCACGCGCCATCGACTGAACCATGAGCCGCAACCCACCCTTGGTGGCATTGAAAGCGGCAAAGCGCGGGCGGCCGCGCAGGGAGCCCGAGGCGCCGGTAAAGATCACCGTGCCGCGGCCGAGCGGCGCCAGCCGGCGCGCCGCCTCTCGGGCGAACAAAAAGCCGGCGAAGCAGCCGACCCGCCAGGAGTCCTCGAAATGCTGCGCCGTCATCTCGCGGAAATCGACGGCCTGATTGTTGCCCATGTTGAACACCAGCAAATCCGCCGGCGCGCCTTCGGCATCGTCCCTCATCGCGCGGTCGAACAGGGCGACCACCTCGGCTTCCTTCGTGCCGTCGGTCGCGACGGCCGTCGCCGACCCACCGGAAGCGCGGATGGTCTCGGCGACTTTCTCGATCTTGGCCGCAGTGCGGCCGGCCACCAGCACGTGATAACCCTCTTTCGCAAAGCGGCGGCTCAAGCCGGCGCCAACGCCGCGTTCCGCCCCAACACCCAGCACGACGGCTTTCGACTTCCTGGCCATCCGGACTCTCCTTGAGATGATGTGAGGAGAACTTGCGGGGCCTGCAGCCTCTTCGCTACGGTCGGTCGCATGAAATTAGCTCCCTACCCCATGATCGAACTCGACCCCGGCGCCCCCCTCGATCGCCACCGCGCCACCGTTAAGCCCGACTGGATCGACTGGAACGGCCACATGAACGTCGGTTACTACGTCGTGGCCTTCGATCAGGCGACCGATACGCTGTGCCAGCAATTCGGCTGCGGCTTCGAGTACACGCGGGACAAGATCGGTATGACCTTCGTGCTCGAGGCCCACGTCACCTACGACCGTGAAGTCAAGGAAGGCGATCCGCTGCGGATCACCACCCAGATCCTCGATCATGACGCCAAGCGCATCCACTACATCCATGCCATGTATCATGCCGACGAGGGCTACCTCGCCGCCACCAACGAGCTGATGCTGATGAACATCGACTACGCGAGCCGCCGTTCGGCGCCATGGCCGGTCTTCGCCATGGAGCGCATTGAGAAAATGGCCGCGGCACACACGGTGCTGTCGGCGCCGAAACAGGCCGGCCGGCTGATCGGCCTGCCCAGGAAGAAATAGGTTCTCCGCAATGCTGGATTCGCTGCCCTACGAGTTGCCCGACCTCGTCACGCGTGCGCCGCTCGACACTCACCGCTCGACCGTGCTGCCGGAATGGGTCGACTGGAACGGCCACATGAACGTCGCCTTCTACGTCACGGCCTTCGATCAGGCGTCAGGCGCCTTCATGCGCAACCTGGGACTGGGCCGCCGCTACGTCGACGGCAAGCTCGGCATGACCTTCGTGCTCGAAACCCATGTCACCTACGATCGTGAAATGAAGGGCGGCGCCCCAATGCGCTTCGCCACCCAGCTGCTCGATCGCGACGCCAAGAAAGTTCACCTCTTCCACGAGATGTTCCATGCCGAGCAGGGTCATCTGGCGGCAACCAACGAGACGATCGTGATGAACATCGATTATGCCACCCGCCGTTCGGGGCCGTGGCCGCGGCCGGTCGCCGAACGGCTGGAAACCTTGTGGGCGGAGCACCGCCTGCTGCCCAAGCCGGCCAAGGCCGGCCGGGTCATGAGCCTGTCGAAGAAGACCTAGCGAGCGCCGCCAGCGGCTCGCCGCTCAGCCGGTAGGGCAGCCAGTTGCGGATCCAGCGAAAGCCCAGCCGCTCGTAGAAGCCGCGTGCCGGGTTCCAGTCGAGCACGTTGAGATCGATCCGCTTGAAGCCCTTGGCGGCGCACTCGCCGGCAAGCGCCGCCATCAGGGCGCGGGCGACGCCACCACGGCGTTCCTCGGGCACGACCCAGATGTCCTCGATGAAGATGCCGCGCGCCGCGGTCCAGACCGAATAATTGAAGGTGTAGAGCGCAAACCCGACCGGGGCGCCGCCACGCTCGGCAATCAGCGCCGCGAACTTCGGATTGCTGCCGAAGCCGTCGCGCGCCAGGGTCTGGGGCGTCGAGGTGACGGCGTCCGGCTCGTCCTCGTAGGCCGCGAGATCGATCGAGAAACGGTGCAGCAGGTCGACGTCCTCGACGGTCGCCGGCCGCACCGTGACCGCTGCGGTTCTAGACGACAAGGTAGCCTCCATCGATCGGAAGGACCGCCCCGGTCACGTAACTTGCCGCGTCGGAACAGAGAAACACGACCGGACCGGCGAGCTCCTCCGGCTGCCCAACACGCTTCATCGGAACATGGGCCAAGAAAGCGTCGAGGCGCTGCGGATCGGCCCGGGTCACTTCGGTCATCGCCGTGGCGATAATGCCGGGCGCGATGGCGTTCACCCTCACCCCGTCGGCGGCAAGCTCAGCCGCCAGCCCGCGCGTGAACTGGGCGATGGCGCCCTTGGAAACCGGATAGGCGCCGCTGCCCGGCGGCGCCACGAAGGAATTGGTCGAAGCGACATTCACGATCACGCCCTTTGTCTGCTTGAGCTGATCGAGGAAGGCCATCGTGACGTTGAAGGTGCCTTGTACGTTCACCGCCATGGTCCTGGCCCAGCGCTCCCTGCCTTCGGCCGCGGCAAAACCGCCGCGCAGAAAAATGCCGGCGTTGTTCACCAGAATGCGAACGGGACCGACCAGCAGGGCGATGTCCTCGGCGAGCTTGCGGCAGCCCTCCTCGTCGGTCACGTCGAGGGCGAAGCCGCGCGCCTCGCCACCCGCCCTGGTGATTGCCTCCGCGGTATCGTGCGCGGTCTGGCGATCGACATCGGTCACGATCACCTTCGCGCCGGCCTGGGCCAGCCCATGGGCGATGGCGGCGCCGTTGCCGCGCCCAGCCCCGGTTACCAGGGCAATGCGCCCAGCCAGAAAATCAGCGGTCATTTGGCTCGCCTTCCCTCTCCGGGCGCGCCGCTGCCAGCGCTTCCCGGATGGCGTCGGCATCGCCGACATGATTGACCAGCAGCAGGATCAGACGCGCATCGAAGGCGCGGCATTGCTCATCGTCCAGATCCTTATGGGCATCGACGATGGCATTGTAGATTTCATCGGGTCGCGCGAGATTCAACGAGCGCCGGAGCGCACCTGTCGCTGCTTCCGCCATTGTCTTCTCCTTCAACCGTGACCCGCGGCACGCCGGACCGCCGCCGCCAGCACCATTGCATCGGGCCGGCGCCAGCGCGCCGCGACATAGCGGTCGGGGCGGATCAGATAGGCCGTGCCTTCCCGGCCATCGTAGCGCTGTTCCAGCAGGCCTTCGCGATCGTGCCGCGCCGCCCATCCGGCCGGCGCAGGGCCTTCGTGTCCCACCATCAGGCCGGCGACGCCAGCCGGCAAGCAAGGCAGATCGGCGGCGCCCGCGGCAAAGCACAGCACCGTGAAGCCTGGTCCGAGATGATCGATCAGGAAGCCGCCGAGGTCGCTATCGACCGGGGCGTCGAGTATCGCCGAACCCGGCGCCGGCCCCCGCTGCCAATCGCTGTCGCCATCCGGCGTGTCGAGTGGCGAGCCGGGCTGGACGGTCGGCACCGACAGCCGGCCGCTGTTGACCAGGGCGCGGGCGAAGGGAAAGTCCCGCGCCAGCGCCAGCGTGGCATCGCGGAAGGCGCGCGACGCCGGGAACTTGGGCGTGATGAAGTCGGTGCTGCGGGTGGAATTCAGGATGTTCTCGCGCGCGGCGGCTCGGCGCTCGCTGCAATAGCTGTCGAGCAACGCCGCCGGTGAGCTACCTTCCAGCACGCGCGCCAGCTTCCAGGCAAGGTTGTCGGCGTCGGCCACCGCTGCGTTGCCGCCGCGCGCCCCGAACGGCGAGACGACGTGGGCCGCATCGCCGACAAAGATCGTCCGGCCGTGCACAAAGCGCTCCATCATGCGGCAGGTGAAGGTGTAGACGCTGGTCCATTCGTGCTTCCACGTGGCGTCGGGGCCGAACATCTGGCGCAGGCGGCGATCGACGTTCTCCGGCTTCTTTTCCTCCTCGGGATCGGCATCGCGGCCGAGCTGGAAATCGACGCGCAGCACATCGTCGGCCTGGCGGTGCAACAGCACGGAATTGGTCGGATGAAACGGCGGGTAGAACCAGAAGCGCCGCTCCTTCGGAAGCTCGCGGGCCAGGCGAATGTCGGCGATCAGGAACTGGTCGTTAAAGATCTCGCCTGGAAAGGGCAGATCGAGCAGATGCCGCACCGCGCTACGCACACCGTCGCAGGCGACCAGCCACTCGGCTTCGAGCGCGTAGCGCCCGTCCGGCGTCTCGACATCGACCGACACCGACTCGGGGCCCGGCCGAACGCCCACGACCTTGTTGCGAAAGCGCAGCTCGATCAGCTTCTCGGCGAGACAACTATCGAACAGATACTCTTCGACGTAGTACTGTTGCAGATTCACGAACGCCGGAAACTTGTGGCCGGGTTCAGGCGCCAGATCGAAATGATAGATCGGCTTGTCGCGCAGATAGACCTCACCCTGCTGCCAGGTAATGCCCTTCTCGACCATACGCCCGGCGATGCCGAAGCGGTCCCAGACCTCGAGGCTGTGCTTGGCCTGGCAGATCGAACGGCTGCCGAAGCTCACCGTGTCGTCTTCATCGAGCACGACCGACGGTATTCCCCGCGCCGCCATCGCCAAGGCGAGCGTCGGTCCGGCCATGCCGGCCCCTACGATCACGACCGGATGGCGTTTGCTCCTGCCGTCAAGTTCGGCTGGCCGGCGGTAGGGATAGCGGCGGTACTCGTAGGAACCCATGGCGCCTTGTTCAGGCGCCCTTTTCCAGCGCCGCCCACATTTCGATGTCGCGCTCCGCCGTCCAGATACGCGGATGGTCGAGACCCTTGGCCTCGTCATAGGCGCGCGACACGTCGAACGGCATGCAGTGCTCGAAAATCACCCAATTGCCGTAACGCGGCTGCAGCGCCGTCATCGTCTTGTCGTAGGCCTGCTTCAGCGAATCGCCGGCCTCGGCGCTGGCCGACACGGCCTTGTAGAGATCGGCCAGGAAGCCCTGCGTGCCGGCGATGCCCTCTTCCACGGCGACTTCACCCAGCAGCGCGTCGCCACGCCCCGGCACCAGCGCCTCGGCCTTGAGGTCGCGCAGCTTCTGCAGTGTCGCGGGCCAATCCTTGTAGTGCGCGTCGCCGGCATAGGGCGTGGCGCCGTATTCGACGAGGTCGCCACTGAACAGCGTGCGCTCCTCGGGCAGCCACACGATCGTGTCGCCCTTGGTGTGGCCCCGCCCGGCATGGATGATGTCGACCTGCAGCTTGCCCAGCCACAGCGTCATGCGGTCGTTGAAGGTGATCGTGGGCCAGGTGAGGCCTGGTATGGTTTCGGCGGCCTGGAACAGGCGCGGAAAACGCTGGAGCTCGGACTTGTAGTCCTGCGCACCACGCTCGACGATCATCTCGCGAGTCGCCTCGCTGCAGATGATGTGCTCGGGGCTGTAGCCGCTGGCGCCCAGCACGCGCACCGCATGGTAGTGCGACAGGACGACGTACCTGATCGGCTTGTCGGTGACGGTGCGGATGCGTTCGATCACCTGTTCGGCCATTTTCGGCGTCGCCTGGGCGTCGATCACCATGACGGCATCGTCGCCGACGACGATGCCGGTATTGGGATCGCCCTCGGCCGTGAATGCATAGGCATGCTCGGACAGCCGGCTGAAGGTGATCTTCTTGTCCACCATGTCCGCCTGCGAGGCGAAGGCCTTGGCCATCGGTATATCTCCCTACGCTTTGGATGTTCGCAGGGAACCTATGCAGCGTACTTGCGCCGAGTCAAAGCACGACACCGGGGACTATTCACAACCCCGTGGCCGGGGCGTCGTCAGTCGGAACCGTATTTGTGGTAGCTGCCCCGGTCGCCTGAGCGCACAGCAACCTCGAAAGCGTCGCTGTCGCGCTCCATGCGCAATCTCACCGCCGTGCCGGCCGGACCGCTCGCCCACAGTTTGCGATAGAAATCCGCGACGTCGTCCAGAACCTCGTCGTTCAGGGCATGCAAAATGTCGCCGCGCTGCAGCCCGGCGCGGTCCGCGGGACCACCCTCGGAAATGCCGCCGATCACGATCTGCCCCATGTGCTCCACCGAATAGACCCCCAGCCATGGCCTGGGCGGCGTCGACAGGCGGCCATTGGCGACCAGCTCGGCGAAAATCGGCTTCAGCCGGTTGATCGGCACGTACATGTTGCCGGGAAAAGCCTGGGCCCCGGGACCCAGCGCCTCCTGCACCAGCAACGAGCCGACACCCAGCAATGTCCCGTCGGCGCCGACCAGCGCCGAACCGCCCCACAAGGGATAGGCGGGAACCGTGAAGATCGCGTTGTCGAGAAGGTACTCCCAGTAGCCGGCAAACTCCCGCCGCCCGGCAACCTTGACCTTGAGCGCCGCCTTCTCGCCGCCCAGTCCGGCAGCGACGGCTTCGCCGCGCAGCGACAGCGTGTCGGAATCGCCGAACCGCATCGGCGTGATCGGGAGCGGCACCTCGGCACGCACCA
>ERZ890510.525-NODE-525-length-29968-cov-4.498211_pt1 | contig 29968 bp, 29 predicted proteins | sample MGYA00521265_ERZ890510 | MGnify/ENA primary metagenome ERZ890510 (study PRJEB32303, sample SAMEA104408624) | aquatic metagenome | biome: Brackish water; feature: Chemocline; material: water | place: Baltic Sea | collected 2014-10-26T21:54:00 | depth 110 m ... | reverse complement strand
GAGTAGTGGATCGAGTCTTTGGTGGAGTTGGATTAAGGCGTGGCAGGAGAGATCCAAACTCTTTACAAGTTGGAGAAACTTTAGATTTTTGGCGAGTGGAAGAAAGAATTCCGAATCAATTATTAAGACTTAGAGCAGAAATGACAATGCCAGGAAAAGCATGGCTGGAATTTAATATCGAAGCAGTTGGAGACAATAAATCAAAATTAACCCAACGAGCAATTTTTTACCCTAAAGGTTTAGCAGGTCATGCTTATTGGTGGTCAATCTTGCCATTTCACGGTTTAGTTTTTCCAGGAATGTGTAAAAACATTGGAAAAGCAGCAATGGAAATTGCTAAATAATTTAACTATTTACCCTGCTGATTAATACGGCCCTTGCCTTGATGTAATCTTTGAATTAATGAAAAACACACTCGTGGTTATTAGCGAGCGCGTAGGCTAGCAAGATTTAGCCCTCGCGCCTCCCTCCGTTTGCCCTCAAAAGGCCGGGGGGTTTTTTAGTGGGCTAAGAGCAACTGAAAGAATTGAAGAATACTTGTAACAAAGAATTCTTCCCCTACCAAGAAGGAAACTTAATGGCCGAAATAACAGGTGCCCAAAGTTTGATCCAAGCATTGGAATCAGCTGGCGTTGACACGGTCTTTGGAATTCCTGGTGGAGCAATTCTTCCCGCATATGACCCAATGATGGATTCAAAAAAAGTTCGACACATATTAGTTAGACATGAACAAGGTGCAGGACATGCTGCTGAAGGTTATGCACTTGCAACAGGACGTGTTGGTGTTTGTATGGCAACTAGTGGACCGGGTGCCACAAACTTAGTAACACCAATTGCTGATGCACATATGGATTCTGTTCCTATGGTTGCAATCACTGGACAAGTTCCATCAAATGCAATTGGAACAGATGCTTTCCAAGAAGCAGATATTAGAGGAATTACGTTCCCAATTACCAAACACAATTATTTAGTAACAAATGCTGATGAAATACCTCGAGCAATCGCTGAAGCGTTTCATCTGGCCTCAACTGGTAGACCAGGTCCAGTGTTGGTTGATATTTCAAAAGATGCACTCAATGCTAAAACAACTTTTAATTGGCCACCGGTTATGCAATTGCCCGGTTATCACCCAACCACTAAACCAAATTCCAAAAGAGTTAAAGAAGCTGCTGAAAGAATTATTGCTGCCAAAAAACCAGTCCTTTATGTTGGCGGCGGAGTTATAAAAGCTAATGCTGCGAAAGAACTATTTCAATTAGCAGAGTTAACTCAAATTCCAGTTGTTACAACATTGATGGCAAGAGGTGCTTTCCCTGACTCACATCCACAACATTTAGGTATGCCAGGTATGCACGGTACTGTTGCGGCAGTTGGTTCTTTGCAACAAAGTGACTTACTAATTGCACTTGGTACACGTTTTGATGATCGAGTAACTGGTCAACTTTCTTCATTTGCCCCAGATGCAGATGTAATCCATGTTGACATAGATCCCGCAGAAATAGGTAAAAATAGATTTGCCCACGTACCAATTGTGGGTGATGCTAAAGAAACCATAATTGAACTAATAGCTTTTATAAAAGATGAACATAAAGCAGGTCGCATAGGAAATTATGAAGCCTGGTGGGCGGACTTAAATAGATTAAGAACTGAATATCCACTTGGCTACGATCATCCAACTGATGGTTCTTTGTCACCCCAGTATGTAATTGAAAGAATCGGTGCCATCACTGGACCAGATGCGCTATATGCAGCAGGTGTTGGTCAACATCAAATGTGGGCTGCTCAATTTGTGAAATATGAAAAACCAGGAACATGGCTAAATTCTGGTGGTCTTGGAACAATGGGTTTTGCAATTCCTGCAGCTATGGGTGCCAAAGTAGGAGCACCAGATAAAACAGTGTGGGCTATCGATGGTGATGGTTGCTTCCAGATGACTAACCAAGAATTAGCAACTTGCACTATTAATAATATTCCAATAAAAGTTGGTTTGATAAATAACAATGCCCTAGGCATGGTTAGACAATGGCAATCATTGTTTTATAACAACAGATATTCCAATACTGATTTACACACCAACAGAATTCCAGACTTCGTGAAATTAGCTGACGCTTATGGAGCACATGGATTACGTTGCGAAAGCAAAGATGAAGTAGATACCATAATCGAGAAAGCACTTTCCTTAAATGATGCGCCAGTGGTAATAGATTTTGTGGTACATAAAGATGCCATGGTTTGGCCAATGGTTGCTGCTGGAATGAGTAACTCTGAAATAAAATTTGCTCGCGATATGGCTCCACAATGGATGAGAAGTGATGACGAATGAGTAGACACACTTTAAGTGTTTTAGTGGAAGATCAGCCAGGTGTTTTAGCCAGGATTGCAAGTTTATTTGCTCGCCGTGGTTTCAACATCGAATCACTTGCAGTAGGACCAACTGAAGCATCTGGAATTTCTCGTATGACAATTGTGGTTAATGTTGATCAATCCCCGTTGGAGCAAGTTACCAAACAATTAAATAAGTTAATCAATGTTCTTAAAATTGTGGAACTAGATAACACCGCAGCAGTGCAAAGAGAGTTGTTGCTAGTAAAAGTTAAAGCTGATGCTAATTCTAGATCCAAGATTTTAGAAATAGTTTCACTTTTCAGAGCCAAGGTAGTCGATGTGGCACCAGATGCCATCACCATTGAGGCCACTGGAAATCACGAAAAGATTCAAGCTCTCCTAATTTCATTAGAAGAATTTGGAATCAAAGAGCTAGTTCAGTCAGGCATGGTGGCAGTGGGACGCGGAGCTAAAGCCGTATCTGAGCGTTCATTACGCTCTAGCTAGAACCTAAATAACCAATATAACCGAAAAGAAAGTAGATCAAGATGGCTGAAATGTTTTATGAAAAAGATGCAGATATTTCTATTCTCCAAAATCGCAAAGTTGCTGTGATTGGTTACGGTTCGCAAGGTCATGCTCATTCTTTAAATTTGCGCGATTCCGGTATTGATGTTCGTGTTGGCTTGAAAGAAGGATCTTTAAGTAAAGCCAAAGCAGAACAAGAAGGACTAAGAGTTGTAAGTGTTGCTCAAGCTGCGCAAGAAGCAGATGTAATCATGATTTTGGCACCAGATCATTTACAAAGACACATTTATACAGAATCAATTGAACCAAATTTAACTGAAGGTAAAGCATTGTTCTTTGGTCACGGTTTCAATATACGTTTTGGTTACATTAAGCCTCCAAAAAATGTTGATGTTTGTATGGTGGCACCAAAAGGTCCAGGACATTTAGTAAGACGCGAATACACAAACGGTCGAGGCGTTCCAGTGATTGTGGCAGTAGAACAAGACGCCACAGGGACTGCTTGGGCATTGGCTCTTTCTTATGCCAGAGCAATTGGTGGACTAAGAGCAGGTGGAATTAAAACAACTTTCACCGAAGAAACAGAAACTGATTTATTTGGAGAACAAGCAGTTTTGTGTGGTGGTACTTCTGCCTTAGTGCAAGCAGGATTCGAAACATTAGTAAATGCTGGTTATCAACCAGAAGTTGCATATTTTGAATGTTTGCATGAATTAAAACTAATTGTCGATCTTATGTATGAAGGCGGATTATCAAAAATGCGTTGGTCGGTTTCTGACACCGCAGAATATGGCGACTATGTTTCTGGTCCAAAAATCATCAATAAGAAGACTAAGAAGAGAATGAAGAAAATCTTGTCTGAAATCCAAGATGGTTCTTTTGCTAAAAGATTTATTGATGATCAAGAAAATGGCGCAAAAGAGTTCAAGAAGTTTAGAACTGAGGGCGAAGGCTTAAAAATCGAAGAAGTTGGTAAAAAACTTCGTGGCCTTATGGCGTGGGTCTCATCTTCCAAAGATGACTACTCAGGAAAAGTCTCTCGCTAAGTAATCACAACTAGCCAAATTGGCCCACTTGCCTAAACTTAGGTAAGTGGGCCAACATATTTCAAGACTTCCTAAGCCAGAAAAGATTTGCGTTACCTGTCAGCGAAAAATGCAGTGGCGAAAAGCCTGGGCTAAGAATTGGGATGAAGTTAAATACTGCTCAGACTCATGTCGCCGAAAAAAAACTAATCACTAGACTAATTTTATGACAAAGCCTGTGGTATTAATTGCAGAAGAGCTTTCACCTGCCACAGTTCATGCACTGGGTTCTGAATTTGAAATAAGAAATTGCGATGGAACTAATAGAGAAGAATTATTAAAAGCTATTGCAGATGCAGATGCACTTTTGGTGCGTTCTGCCACAAAAGTTGATGAAGAAGTTTTTAAGAATGCTAAGAGTTTAAAAGTAGTAGCAAGAGCTGGCGTTGGTCTAGATAACGTTGATGTGGCAGCTGCCACTTATGCCGGAGTAATGGTTGTTAATGCTCCAACTAGCAACATAACTTCTGCTGCTGAATTAGCAGTTTCATTGCTATTGGCTACTGCTAGAAATATTGTGCCAGCAAACTTTGCTCTAAAAAATGGTGAGTGGAAAAGAAGTAAATATACCGGAATTGAACTATCAGAAAAAACAATTGGCATTGTGGGATTGGGTCGTATTGGAGTTTTAGTTGCTCAAAGATTAAGTGGTTTTGGAGTTAATTTAATTGCTTATGATCCTTATGTGCAACCTGCTAAAGCTGCTAGTTATAACGTAAAAATGGTTTCTTTAGATGATTTGTTGGAACAAAGTGATTTTATTACTGTGCATTTACCAAAAACTGCTGAAACAGCTGGATTAATTGGTGAAGAAGCCTTAAAAAAAGTTAAACCAAGTGTGAGAATTATTAATGCTGCACGTGGTGGCATTGTTGATGAAACAGCACTTTTTAACGCTCTTAAAGAGGGAAGAGTTGCTGGTGCAGGACTAGATGTTTACTCAAGTGAACCTTGCACAGATTCACCACTATTTGCACTCGATCAAGTTGTGGCAACTCCACATTTAGGTGCCTCAACTGATGAAGCCCAAGAAAAAGCAGGAATTGCTGTAGCAAAATCTGTGCGTCTTGCCTTGAGTGGGGAATTAGTTCCAGATGCTGTAAATGTCAGTGGTGGAGCAATTGCAAAATCAGTGAGACCACTTCTACCTTTGGTAGAAGATTTAGGTCGAATTGCTGCTGGATTAGTGCATGAATCAATTATTAGAGTTCATGTTGAAGTTCAAGGTGAAGTTGTTGATAATGATCTAAAAATTCTAGAAACCTCTGCATTAAAAGGTTTACTTACTCAATTAATTAGCGAACCAGTTTCATATGTAAATGCCCCAAATCTTGCTAAAGACAGAGGCATCGAAACTTCACTTCATGGCACACCTGAAAGCCTTGATCACAAAGTAAAAATCACAGTTGAGGTTACAACAACTAATGGTGAAGTTGCATCAGCTTCAGGAACAGTAGTTGGTCAGCAATCATTAATTAAATTAGTTGGTATTGATAAATATGATCTTGATGTGGCAATAAGTGAAAATATGGCATTTATTAAATATGGTGATCGACCAGGCATGATGGGTATAGTTGGTGGAATTTTAGGTAAAGCAAATATAAATATTGCTAACTTGCAACTTTCTAGAGACACTAAAGGTGGTAATGCCTTAATTGCTTTAACTGTTGACTCACAAATTCCAATGGATGTATTAAATGAAATTTCAAGTGCAATGCAAGCTTCGTTTGCTAGGGCAGTTAATTTAAATTAACGAACATTTCTGTTCAAGGCACTAATTATTGCCTTGAGAGAAGATGTCACGATACTTGGATCAATTCCCACACCCCATAAAATTTTGCCATCAACTAAACATTCCAAATAAGCAGCAGCTTGCGCATCGCCACCTGAAGCTAGGGCATGTTCGTGATAATCCAAAACTTTCAACTCAAGTCCATGACTTGATAGTGCTTGGCAAAATGCAGCAATTGGTCCATTTCCTACACCTTTGATTGCAACTTCTTTACCATTTTCTTTAATGGTTGCACTTAAGGTTGTATCGCCATCAACTGCTGAATCTTGTGCAACCGAGACCAAAGAATATTTACCCCAAGATTTAGCAGGATTTGGTAAGTATTCATCTTGAAACACTTCCCACATTTGAGTAGGACTAACTTCGCCACCTTCTGAGTCAGTTACTTTTTGCACAACCTGGCTAAATTCAATTTGTAACTTTCTTGGTAAATCAAGTTGGTGTTCAGTCTTCATAATGTAGGCAACCCCACCTTTGCCTGATTGTGAATTGACACGAATTACTGCTTCATAGGTTCTGCCAACATCTTTTGGATCAATTGGTAGATAGGGAACATTCCAAGTGAATTCATCAATCGATTTACCAGCGCTATCCGCATCTTTTTGTAAAGCTTTCAAGCCTTTATTAATAGCATCTTGATGAGATCCTGAAAACGCGGTGAAAACTAAATCTCCACCGTAAGGATGTCTTTCTGCAACAGGAAGTTGATTGCAATATTCAACGGTTCTTTTGATTTCATCAATGTTGCTGAAATCAATTTGGGGATCAATTCCTTGACTAAATAGATTCATTCCTAAAGTAACCAAGCAAACATTTCCTGTTCGCTCGCCATTTCCAAATAAGCAACCTTCAATTCGATCTGCACCAGCTAAGTAACCTAGTTCTGCTGCTGCCACAGCTGTGCCTCGATCATTATGTGGGTGCAGAGAAAGAATGACTGCATCTCGATAATTTAGATTTCTATTCATCCATTCAATTGAATCAGCATAAATATTTGGACTAGCCATTTCAACTGTGGCCGGTAAGTTGATAACACTTGGTCGATCTTTTGTTGGCTGCCATACATCGTTTACTGCATTACAAACTTCTGCAGCAAAATCAAGTTCGGTTCCGGTGAAAGACTCTGGGGAGTATTCAAAAAACACTTCGGTATTTTTCATTTGTTCGGCATATTTAGCCACAAGTTGTGCCCCGTGAACCGCAATATCTTTGATGCCATTTTTATCTAAATCAAAAACAACTTTTCTCTGTAAAGTTGAAGTTGAGTTATAAACATGAATAATTGCTTGTTTTGCCCCAACAAGTGATTCATAAGTTCTCTCAATTAAATGTTCTCTAGCTTGAGTTAATACCTGTATTACGACATCATCTGGAATCAAGTCTTCTTCTACAAGTTGGCGAACGAAATCAAAGTCTGTTTGGCTAGCGGCTGGAAAACCAACTTCTATTTCTTTATAGCCCATTTTTACGAGTAATTCAAACATTTTTTTCTTACGGGCAGGTGTCATCGGATCGATTAAGGCTTGATTACCATCACGAAGATCGACAGCACACCAACGCGGTGCCTTGGTGATTTTTTTACTAGGCCAGGTGCGATCAGTTAATTCAATAGGGGTAAAACTTGAATAGCGTTCAAAATTCATGGGGGATTGTTTTTGATTATTACTTTTCATTTTGCTCTAACCTCTTGGATTCGCTAGTGGGATTTTTCAAGACCAGCAAATGACTAATCCCGCAGCGAGGAGGCCAGTCGTTAGGCCTCGCTGCGGCTATGAAGTAGTAAGCAACGAATCATTATGAATAAAGGGTAGCAGTAACTATTTAAGTAGCCTCGCTCTACGCTGTACTTACTATGAATTCCTATCGAATTGCATTAATTCCAGGCGATGGCATCGGGGTAGATGTCGTTACTGAAGGTTGCAAAGTATTAAACGTTGTTGGGGGAAAGTTTGAGACCCAAACATTTGATTTAGGTGCCAATCGATATTTAAAAACAGGTGAAACATTACCTGATGCAGAATTAGCAGAATTGAAAAAATTTGACGCAATTTTATTAGGAGCTGTTGGAGATCCAAAAGTTGCTCCAGGAATTTTAGAACGAGGATTGCTATTACGCTTGAGATTTGAGTTAGACCATTATGTAAATCTTCGTCCAGTCAAACTATTTCCAGGTGTGAAAACTCCTTTGGCAAATAAAACTTCAGAAAATATCGACATGGTTGTGGTTCGCGAAGGAACTGAAGGATCTTATGTTGGAGCAGGTGGAGTTTTAAGAAAAAACACACCACAAGAGCTTGCAACTGAAGAATCCTTGAATACAGCTTTTGGTGCTGAAAGAGTTATCCGTGATGCATTCAAGCGTGCTCAAAAAAGAAGAAAACACTTAACACTTGTTCACAAAACAAACGTTTTAGTTTTTGCAGGGGATATGTGGAAGAGAACTTTTGAAAAAGTTGCGAAAGAATTTAGTGACGTAAAAACTGATTACCAACACATTGATGCTGCCTCAATGTTTTTTGTGACAAATCCTGAAAAATTTGATGTGGTCGTAACAGATAATTTGTTTGGCGATATTTTAACTGACATCGGTGCTGCTATTGCCGGTGGAATTGGATTAGCCGCAAGTGGAAATATTAATCCTGAAAAAACGACTCCATCAATGTTTGAACCCGTGCACGGTTCTGCTCCTGATATTGCAGGTAAAGGAATTGCTGACCCTACAGCAGCAATCATGAGTGTTGCCATGATGTTAGATCACTTGGGAGAAAAAGAATCAGCTGTAAAAATAGAAAAAGCAGTTGCAAAAGATTTAGAAACTAGATCAGATGTTAAAAGAAGCACTTCAGAAATCGGAGATGCAATCGTAAAATTGGTTAGCTCATGACTTCATTCAATATAACCAAAATTCCAAATCCTAAAACTGAAGCTGAAATAGCAAAGATTTATGAAAACCCAGGTTTTGGTCGTTACTTCACAGACCACATGGTTTTAATTGATTGGGAAAAAGAAAAGGGTTTCTTTAATCCTCGGCTAGTGCCTTACGCTCCCTTATCAATTGATCCAGCAAATATGGCACTGCATTATGGCCAATCTATTTTTGAAGGTTTAAAAGCATATAAACATAGTGATGGCAGCATAAAAACATTTAGACCAAAATCAAATGCTGCAAGATTTGCTCGTTCTGCAAAAAGAATGGCTATGCCAGAATTGCCAACAGAATTATTTATTGAATCTATTGAACAATTAATTGCTGCAGATAAAAACTGGGTTCCTGAAGATAAAGAAAAATCTTTATACCTTCGCCCTTTCATGTTTGCCACCGAAGTTGGATTAGGCGTTAAACCTGCAAATAAATATTTATTTATTCTGATTGCTGCGCCAGCAGGAGCATATTTCCCACAAGGTTTGAAACCTGTGTCAGTTTGGTTGAGTAAAGAATATGTTCGAGCCTCACCTGGTGGAACTGGAGAAGCCAAATGTGCTGGAAATTATGCGGCCTCACTAATTGCCCAAGCCCAAGCAGCAGCAGAGGGTTGTGATCAAGTTGTTTGGCTAGATGCAATTGAGCGCAAATGGATTGAAGAAATGGGTGGAATGAATTTGTATTTTGTCTATGGCAAAAAAGACAAAATTGAAATCACCACTCCTGCACTAACTGGTTCACTCCTACCAGGTATTACTAGAGATTCAATTTTACAGATTGCCAAAGATTTAGATATGGAATCTAGTGAAGTTAAAATTAGTGTGCAAGATTTAAAAAATGGTGCCGCCTCAGGTGAAATCACAGAAGTATTTGCTTGCGGAACAGCGGCAGTCATTGTTCCGGTGGGCAAAGTTAAGTCAAGTGATGGCGAATTTTCTATTGGGGATGCAACTACTGGTCTGGTAACTGCAAAATTAAGAGATGCACTTTTGGCTATACAAACTGGAACCACAAAAGACGTGCATGACTGGACTTTTAAGGTCGGATAAGACCCCAGTTGCTCAACCCTTGTTACAGGTGGGGCAAACTAAAGGCAATGACAAACCAGATAATTATTAGCTAAGCGCACTTTTTTGGGTTTAAGAAACTCAAACCAGGTGTGCAACCCCTTCGCGAAGAGCGAGAGGGGTTTTTTAATTAGAGGCCGATTTATGCAACAGAAAGGACAAAGAATATGACAAATGATTCTGCTCTAGATCCTGCTGCATTTCATATTTATGACACCACACTTCGCGATGGCGCTCAACAAGAAGGATTAAATTTATCAGTTTTAGATAAATTAAATATTGCTAAACATCTAGATGCACTAGGTGTTGGTTTCATCGAAGGTGGTTGGCCAGGAGCTAACCCTAAAGATACTGAATTTTTTGCAAAAGCCTTAACTGATCTGAATTTAAAGAACGCAACTTTGGCAGCTTTTGGTTCCACTAGAAGACCAGGGGTTAAACCACAAGATGATCCAATGGTTAGAGCCTTAGTTGATTCAAAAGCAAAAGTTGTTACTTTGGTGGCAAAATCTTTTGACCGACATGTGGAATTAGCTCTTAAAACAACTTTGGCTGAAAATATTGCCATGATTAAAGACACTGTTGAATATTTAATAAGTCAAGGCCAAAGAGTATTTCTAGACGCTGAGCACTTTTTTGACGGCTATTTAAGTAATCGTGATTATGCCTTAGAAGTAGTGAAAACTGCCAATGAAGCAGGAGCTGAAGTTGTGGCCTTGTGTGACACCAACGGTGGGATGTTGCCAAATCAATTAGGTGATGTTGTTAATGACGTTTTGAGTGTTTCCAAAGCTCGATTAGGAATTCATTGTCACGATGATACAAATTGTGCAGTGGCAAACACTTTATCTGCAGTTGATGCAGGGGTAACCCATGTACAGGGAACAGCAAATGGTTATGGCGAGAGAAGTGGTAACGCAAACCTATTTAGCGTGGTGGCGAACTTACAGTTGAAAAAAGGAAAAATAGTTGTACCAAGTGAATCAATAAAAGAAATGACCAGAATTTCTCATGCCGTAAGTGAAATAACCAACATCAGCCCAAATCAACATCAACCATATGTGGGCTTTTCAGCATTTGCTCATAAAGCAGGATTACATGCAAGTGCAGTAAAAATTGATCCAATGCTTTATCAACACATTGATCCAGCTCTAGTCGGAAACGACATGAGAACTTTAGTTTCAGATATGGCAGGTCGAGCCTCGATTGAATTAAAGGGTCGCGAAATGGGCTATGACTTAACCGGTAATAAAGAAATTTTGACCAAAGTTATTGAAAAAGTAAAAGAAATGGAATCACGCGGCTTCACCTTTGAAGCAGCAGATGCCTCTTTCGAACTATTACTCAGAAACCAATTGGGGAAAGAAGATCCAAAATTCTTTACAGTTAAATCCTGGAAAGCAACAGTGGAGCAATCAGCCGCTGGAACAGTTTCAACTGAAGCAACTGTGATTGTTGATGCTGCAGGCCAAGAATTAACTGAAACTGCTAAGGGAAATGGTCCAGTTAACGCATTAGATAATGCCCTTCGAAGATCATTAGAAAAGATTTATCCAGAATTAGCAAAACTGTCTTTGATCGATTACAAGGTAAGAATTCTTGAGGGAGTTAAAGGCACTGGTGCTATCACGAGAGTGTTAATTGAAACAACTGATGGCGAAACCCATTGGGACACACTAGGAGTACACGAGAATGTGATTGCAGCTAGTTGGAATGCAATTTCAGATGCAGTTACCTATGGATTATTAAAAGCCAATGTCAAATAAAGTTCGAGTTCGCTTTTGTCCCTCTCCCACGGGTGATCCACATGTGGGAATGATTAGAACAGCTCTATTTAACTGGGCATTTGCTAAACATAATCACGGAACATTTGTTTTTAGAATTGAAGACACAGATGCTGCCAGAGATAGTGAAGAGTCATATCAAGCACTTTTAGATTCCATGCGTTGGTTAGGACTTAATTGGGATGAAGGTCCTGAAGTGGGTGGAGAATATGGCCCATATCGACAAAGTGAAAGATTAGATATTTATGCAGATATTGCCAAGAAATTACACGAAAAAGGTTTTGCTTACCACTGCTATTGCTCGCAAGATGAAGTTGAAGAAAGAAGAAAAGCTCAGAAAGAAAAAGGGCAAACCCCAGGCTATGACGGGCATTGTCGTGAATTAAGTCAAGACCAAATTGATAAATTTATTAGTGAAGATCGAAAACCAGTTCTTAGATTTAGAATGCCTGGCAAAGAAATCAAATTCAACGATCTAGTCCGCGGTGAATTAAGTTTTGCTCCAGAACATATTCCTGATTATGTTTTAGTTAGAGGCAATGGAGATCCTTTATATACATTGGTAAATCCTGCTGATGATGCTTTAATGCACATCACCCATGTCTTGCGTGGAGAAGATTTATTGTCTTCTACTCCTAGACAAATTGCGCTATATGAAGCCTTCAAACAAATCGGGGTAGGAGAGGGAATCACCCCAGAGTTTGGACATTTGCCATATGTGATGGGTGAGGGAAATAAAAAACTTTCGAAAAGAGATCCTGAATCAAGTCTTTTAATGTATCGCCGCGAAGGCTTTTTGCCTGAAGGTTTATTAAATTATTTAGCACTCTTGGGTTGGTCATTTGGTGACGATATTGAATTCTTCTCGATGCAAGAAATGGCTGATAATTTTGAAATAAACAGAGTTAGCACAAATCCAGCTAGATTTGATATTAAAAAATGCACTGCAATAAATGCTGATTGGATTCGTAAACTTTCAGCTCAAGAACTTGCCGATCGCATGCAAGCACAACTAATTAGTTCCCAAATTTTGCCAACCCAGCCTAGTCAAGAGCAAAAAGATTTACTACTTGCTGCTACTCCTCTGGTGCAGGAAAGATTAGAAGTTCTTTCTCAAGCAGATGGTATGCTGAGTTTTCTCTTTGTTGAGGAAAAAGATTTCAAAGTCGATCATGAAGATGCTGAGAAATCTTTAACACCTGAAAACCTACCAATTTTACAAGCAAGTTTAAAAGTTATTGATGAATTATCAGAATTTACGACTCAAGTTTTACACGACGAATTAAACAAAGTCTTGGTCCAAGAAATGGGATTAAAGCCTCGTATTGCCTTTACAGTTCTTCGGGTAGCAATCACAGGCAGAAGAGTTTCCCCACCTTTATTTGAATCAATGGAATTATTGGGCAGAGAAAAAGTTAAATCAAGAATTGAGAAGCATTTAAAGAAATAAGTTTTGTGCCAGTGGGGTATGGGGTAATTGGCAGCCCAGCGGTTTCTGGATCCGCTTGTCTAGGTTCGAGTCCTAGTACCCCAGCAATAAAGCAGGGGGTCAACCCTTGTAATAGAATTGGACAAAACTTTGGAATCGAGAGTTCATGGTCAAGCGCAGGGTACCTCGTCCACTTGAGGTTATTTCATTAATTGGTTTTAGAAAACCTAGTTTTAATCGAAAACAAATTAGTTTAAATAAAGTCACCAACCTGTGGGATATGCGAAACCTAGCTTTGAAAAGAACCCCTAAATCAGTTTTTGACTACACAGATGGAGCATCTGGTTCTGAAGCTAGTTTAAATCGAACTAGAGAAACTTTTCAAAAAGTTGAATTTTCACCAAGAGTTTTAAGAGATGTGACAAATGTTGATACTTCTGTAAATATTTTAGGCAAGAAAAACGCATTACCTTTTGCTTTTGCTGCAACAGGTTTTACGCGCATGATGGGCTATGAAGGTGAACCTGCAGTTGCCAGAGTTGCTGAAAAATATGGAATTATTTATGGCCTATCAACTCTTGGAACAACTTCTCCTGAAGATTTAGCTAAAGAAGTTCCTAACGTTAGACGTTGGTATCAGTTATATTTACGTCGTGAAAAAGAACCAAATGAATTATTAGTTGCCAGAGTTAAAGCTTCAGGTTTTGAAACTATAGTTTTAACCGTTGACACAGTGGTAGGTGGTGTTAGATACAAGGATATTAAAAATGGTTTAACAATTCCACCAAAATTAACATTAAAAACTTTAATTGGGATGGCTAAATACCCAAAATGGTGGATGAACTTATTAACTACCGAACCTTTAGTTTTTGCTTCACTTGACATGAAAGATAGTGGTGGAACAGTTGCTGATTTATTATCCAAAATTTTTGATCCTTCAATTACCTTAGAAGACATTAAATGGCTTCGTGCAAATTGGGATGGCAACATATTAATTAAAGGAATTCAATGCGTGGAAGATGCGCTAATGGTTAAAGAAGCCGGGGTTGATGGCATTGTGATTTCAACGCACGGTGGTCGACAAATGGATAAATCAATTGTGCCCCTAGAAATCTTGCCTGAGGTAAGAAAAGCAGTTGGTAAAGATATGACGATTTTGTTAGATGGTGGAGTGATGGCTGGAACCGACATTTTGGCAGCAATTGGCTTAGGTGCAGATGCGGTTTTGATTGGTCGTGCTTATCTTTATGGTCTTATGGCTGGTGGGCAAGCAGGGGTCGATCGAGTTGTGCAGTTACTCAAAGCTGAAATTGAGATGTCAATGAGATTATTAGGAATCACTAAATTGGAAGAACTTACACCAGATCGTGTGAGGATTCGTCAATAGTAAATAAATCTAATTGCCAAAGCGCTGTTAGAATTTAAAAACGGATTTAACACTCCAGCCCCGTTGTGTAGCGGCCTAGCACGCTGCCCTCTCAAGGCGGTAGCGCGGGTTCGAATCCCGTCGGGGCTACGCGGAGCTGAAAAATTTAGAATTTCTAGTTTAAGGAGAAATAAAAGTGGGAAAAACACTTGCTGAGAAAGTTTGGGAATCACATATTGTGCACCAAGCTGAAGGTGAGCCCGATCTTTTATTTATTGATTTACATTTAGTTCATGAAGTAACTTCACCTCAAGCATTTGATGGTTTAAGAGCTGCAGGCAGAAAAGTTAGACGACCAGATCTAACAGTTTTAACAGAAGATCACAACGTTCCAACAATTGATATTGATAAACCAATCGCAGATTTAGTTTCTAGAGCGCAAGTTGATGCTTTAAGAGATAATGCTAAAGAATTTGGTTTAAAGATTTTTTCCCTTGGTGATATTGATCAAGGAATTGTGCACGTTGTTGGTCCACAACTTGGATTAAGCCAACCTGGTATGACAATTGTTTGCGGAGATTCACACACTTCAACTCACGGTGCCTTTGGTGCACTAGCTTTTGGTATTGGGACTAGCGAAGTGGAACATGTTTTAGCAACTCAAACTCTGCCACTAAAACCATTTAAAACAATGGCGATAACTGTTAATGGCAAACTTCCAGAAGGTTCAACTGCAAAAGACATAATTTTGGCTGTGATTGCCAAAATTAGTACTGGTGGTGGCCAAGGATATGTTTTGGAATATCGCGGGGAAGCAATAAGAGCATTGTCCATGGAAGGACGAATGACTATTTGCAATATGAGTATTGAAGCAGGTGCTAGAGCTGGAATGATTGCTCCTGATGAAACTACTTTTGCTTATCTAAAAGATCGTCAACATGCTCCCCAAGGAAAAGACTGGGATGAAGCAGTTGCTTACTGGAAAACTTTAAAAACAGATGAGGATACTAAGTTTGATGCAGAAGTAATTATTGATGCCAACACTTTGTCACCCTTTGTTACCTGGGGAACTAATCCTGGTCAAGGTGTTTCAATCAATGACAACGTGCCAGATCCAACATCTTTTAGTAACGAGAACGAAAGAACTGCTGCCCAAAAAGCATTGGAATACATGGATCTTAAAGCAGGTATGAAAATGCGAGATATCAAAGTTGACACTGTATTTTTAGGTTCTTGCACAAATGGTCGAATTGAAGATTTAAGAGCAGCTGCAGCTATTTTGAAGGGTAAAAAAGTTGCTTCAACGGTGCGCATGATGGTTGTGCCAGGAAGTGCCAAAGTTGCAATACAAGCAGAACAAGAAGGTTTACCTGCAATCTTTAAAGCAGCAGGAGCTGATTGGCGAAGTGCGGGATGTTCAATGTGTTTGGGAATGAATCCTGACAAATTAACCCCTGGTGAAAGATCTGCTTCTACTTCAAATAGAAATTTTGAAGGACGACAAGGTCCAGGTGGTAGAACTCATTTAGTTTCTCCATTAGTTGCAGCAGCAACTGCAATCACTGGTCATTTATCAACTCCGGATGAGGTTTAAATGGAAAAGTTTATTTCTCACACTGGAAGTGTTTTGCCTTTAAGAAGAAGTAACGTTGATACCGATCAAATAATTCCTGCTGAATACTTAAAAAGAATCACTCGCCATGGATTTGAAGATGCTTTATTTCAAGCTTGGCGTAAAGATCCAGATTTTATCTTAAATAAACCTGAATACAAAGATGCCACTATTTTGGTCACTGGACCTGAATTTGGTACCGGGTCTTCCAGGGAGCACGCTGTTTGGTCATTGATGGATTATGGTTTTAAAGTTGTTTTATCATCAAGATTTGCCGATATTTTTAGAGGAAACTCGGGTAAAGCAGGTTTAGTCACAGCCGAAGTTGCACAAGATGTCATTGAAAAACTATGGGCACTGAGTGAAAAAGATCCCAACCTCCAAGTAACAGTTGATCTAGATAAAAGAGAAGTCCAAGCAGGCGATCTTGTAGCCCCCTTTCAAATTGATGACTATGTTCGATGGAGACTGATGGAAGGCCTCGATGACATCGGTTTAACTCTTCGACATGAATCAAAAATCACAGAGTTTGAAAAAACTAGAGCGGCTTATAAACCTGTAACTTTGTAGTCTTAGTCACAAGTTAATGGGGAAAAATAACAACTTTTTGATTAAAAATTAAATTAATCCTTATTTTATAAGGGTTATTCGGCGAGTCGTGCTAATTTCCCTTATTTTTAAGCGTAATTTTATCTCACACAATAAAAATTCTTTTATTGCTAATAGAACTTTAAGAAAGGTTCACTCAGTTGAAAAAGCCAGACCTAGCAGACTTAGTGCAAGTGCACTTCGAAGCAAACCGTCGTCAAGCACTAGATTTCGTAGATGTATTTTTTGACACCATTACTACTGCAGTTGCCTCAGGCGACAAAGTAACTATTGCAGGATTTGGTGTATGGGAAAAGAAATACCGTCCAGCAAGAATTGCAAGAAACCCAGCTACAGGTGCACCTGTAAAAGTTCCAGCAAAAACTGTTGCAAAATTTCGTCTTGCAAAAGATTTCAAGGACATAGTTTTGGGTGGCAAAAAGGCAGTTAAAAAAGCAAAGAAATCTTCTGCTAAAAAAGCTAAGTCCGCTACCAAGAAAAAAGCCGTTAAAAAAGCAGTTAAAAAGAAAGTTGTTTCTAAGTTGTCTTTAAAAAAGAAAACAGCTAAGAAAAACAAGAAGTAATTTTCTAAATTAGCCTCTAATGCCCGGTTGCGCCTAGCGTCGCCGGGCATTGTGCTGGTTGGATAAAGGACATGAGCCGGATAACTAGAAGATCTCGATTAGGCATCATCTTTCGAATAATTGTTTTTATTGTTAAACCAATAATGTTAATTATCACCAAGCGTGATTATCGCGGTGTGGAAAATTTAAACCAAGATAGCGGAATTATTGTGGCAATGAACCATAACTCTTGGTTTGATCCTTTAGTGATGGCGCAATTTATGTGGGATAACAATCGGCCACCAAGATTTTTAGGCAAAGCTTCTTTGTTTAAAATTCCAGTAATTGGTTGGTTAGTTTGGGGTGCTGGACAAATTCCTGTTTACCGAGAATCACGCCATGCAAAAATTGCAGTACGCGGTGCAGTAAGGGCAGTTGAAAAAGGCGAAGCCGTAATTTTAAGTCCAGAGGGAACACTAACTCGCGATCCCAATCTTTGGCCTATGGAAGGTAAAACTGGAGCAGCCAGAATTGCCTTAGCAACTAAAGCCCCAGTCATTCCAGCTGCTCATTGGGGAGCACACTTAGTGTTAGCTCCTTATTCAAAGAAATTAAAACTTTTTCCTCGTAAAACTATGATTGTTTTAGCAGGAAAACCCATTGAATTATCAGATTTATATGATCAAGAAATAACTGGGGAAGTGTTAAAAGAAGCAACCTCTAGAATTATGGATGGTATTACAAATTGTTTGGCAGAAATAAGGCAAGAGAAAGCTCCTGAAAAAAGAATTGCTTGGACAAAGGAAAAACCTTGACAAAAGTAGCAGTGATGGGTGGTGGCGCTTGGGCAACAGCTTGTGCTCAAGTCTTAGCTGATGCTGGCAATGAAGTAACCCTTTGGGCAAGAGACAAAGAAGTTGTTGCAGATATTAATGACAACCATTTTAATTCAAAATTTCATCCCAGAATTAAATTATCGACCAGAATTAGTGCAACCAGTGATGCAAACATAGCACTTAAAAATACTGAAATGGTTTTTCTTGCAATACCTGCGCAAAATTTACGCGAGAATTTAATTGAGTGGAAAAGCGCATTTTCTCCAACAGTTATTTTTGTCAGTCTTATTAAAGGAATTGAAAATTCAAGTTTAATGAGAATTTCTGAAGTTGTGATGGATGTTATGAACTGTTCGGCCAACCGGGTTGCTGTAGTTAGTGGTCCTAATTTAGCTGGTGAAATTATTCATAGACAACCAACTGCAACCACAATTGCTTGTAGTGATGAAGACGTTGCCGCAGATGTAGCAAACGTATTACTAACTAATTATTTCCGAGCCTTTTGGACCACAGATGTGATTGGTACAGAATTTGCGGGTTCGGTTAAAAATATTGTGGCCATTGCTAATGGAATTGCTGTTGGCTTAGGTCTTGGTGAAAACACTCAGTCAGCATTAATAACTAGAGGTTTAGCTGAGATGATCAGACTTGGTGTTGTGATGGGTGCTAAAACTGAAACATTTTTAGGACTTGCTGGAATTGGAGATTTAATTGCAACAACTCAATCCCCACTTTCTAGAAACCGTTCCTTCGGTGAAGCACTTGGCCAAGGACTAAATATGCAAGATGCGCAAGTAAAAGCACATGGAACTGTGGAGGGTGCAAAAAGTATCGCGCCTCTAGTAGCCATTGCTAAAAGCCATGACTTAGAAATGCCAATTGCTTCTCAAGTCTTAAGAATTATTCAAGATGGCGATGATCCCCATGATGTGATGTCAGCCTTGCTAGATCAACCAATTACAGCAGAACACGAATAATATTAATTCTGTGGAGAAATTAAAAGTTGGTGTTCTCTTTGGTGGTTTATCAAACGAGCATTCAATTTCTTGTATTTCAGCAAATTCCATAATAAATGCTCTTGATAGAAATAAATATGAAGTATTTCCAATTGGGATAACCAAAAATGCTGAGTGGTTAAACTTTGAAGACACTATTCCTTTTTTAAGTCTTACAAAAACTGAACTTCCTGAAGTAACAAGTCTAGGTATAAAAAATCATAAGCCAAAAAAAATCTCAACTAATCCAGCAGGGGCACTTGTTGGAATGGATGTAGTTTTCCCGGTCTTGCACGGTTCATTTGGGGAAGATGGTGAAGTTCAAGCAATTATTCAAAATCAAAATATTGCCTATGTCGGATCTGGAGTGGAATCGTCTCGAAATTGTATGGATAAAACTGTCACAAAAACTTTATTAGAAGAAGCTGATTTCAAAGTAGGACAATTTATCAATATCAACGAAAATGAGTGGTTCGAAAACGAAAAAGAAATATTAACCAAAGCTAGTTCACTAGGGTATCCAGTTTTTGTTAAACCTGCTCGGGCGGGAAGCTCCCTTGGAATTCAAAAGATTAAATCAGAATCTAACTTAAAAGACGCCATTGAAGATGCTCGTGAAGTAGATGAGAAAATAATTATTGAAAAAGGATTAGAGAATACCCGAGAAATTGAATGCGGTGTCATAAGTGAAATTGATGGCAAAAATGCCAGAGCAAGCTTGCCAGCAGAAATTATTGTTAAACAAGGTCATGACTTCTATGATTTTGAGGCAAAATATTTAGATGATTCAGTTGATCTCATCGTGCCAGCTAAATTAAGTGATGAATTAATAAAAGAAATTCAAACTCAAGCTGTAAAAGTGTTTAAAACACTTAACTGTCAAGGATTAGCCAGAGTAGATTTCTTCATCACAAAAGATGAGCAGGTTATTGTTAATGAAGTAAATACCATGCCAGGGTTCACTTCTATTTCAATGTTTCCACGGATGTGGACAATTTCTGGCCTAGATTACCCAGCCTTAGTTGAACATCTGGTCAAGGAAGCTTTAAGTAATAAACGAAACTAGTTAGTGATTTACTATCGGGCAGGTAAGAGTTCTAGTGATTCCAGGCACTTGTTGAATTTGTGTTAAAACCACATTGGCTAAATCATCGATTGAATTAGCTTGGGCTCTAACAACTACGTCATAAGGACCCGTCACGTGCTCAGATTTACTCACCCCGGCTATCTCAGAAATTGCTTTAGCAACCTCATTAGATTTACCCACATTGGTTTGCACCAAGATATAAGCCTGGACACTCATTTTCGACTCCCTCAAGTTAATTATGGGCTCACCATATCTTTTCGTTAGATAATTAAAGAGAAAGGGGTGTATTTAAATGAGCGAGCAAACCATTGCTGAAATTGGCGAATTTGGTTTCGTTGAATTATTACAAGCACGTCTTGCCCCCGCTGCTCAAGTTTCTTTAGGTATTGGTGATGATGCAGCAGTTATTGAATTAGAAAATCTTCGAGTAGTTGCTAGTACAGATATGTTGATTGAAGGAAAACATTTTAGAAAAGATTGGTCAAGTGCTAGAGATATTGGTCATCGTGCAGCTGCAGCAAATTTAGCTGATCTAGTTGCAACCGGTGCAACACCTACTGCTTTATTAATTGGAATTGCAACTCCTGGTGACACTAAAGTCGATTGGCTTTTAGAACTTTTTGATGGCATAAGTGAAGAAGCAGCATTAGTTAATGCTCATATTGTTGGGGGAGATACAACAAAATCTGAAACTTTAACTATTTCAATTACGGCGTTAGGAAACTTAAACTCAGATGGAATGTCTCAAGCACCATTAAAACGAAGTGGAGCTAAGGCTGGGAACCTAGTTATTTTGGCAGGAAGACTTGGTTGGGCAGATGCAGGTTTAAATGCATTGCGTAAAGGATTTAAATCACCAAAAATTGTAGTTGATGCTCATCGCAGACCCAAGGTTTCTTACTTCGCAGGATTTTTAGCAAGAGATTTTGTTTCTTCCATGATTGATGTTTCAGATGGTTTGTTGCAAGATTTAGGCCATATTGCGAAAGCATCAAATGTTCATATTGATGTAAAAACAACAGCACTACTTCCTGAGCAAGAAATTCTTGATGTAGCAGCAGCTTTAAATGTTGATCCCATGGTTTGGGTTATGACCGGAGGAGATGATCATGCTTTTGTGGCAACTCTTCCCAGATCTAGACAAGTGCCAGATGGTTTCAAAGTAATTGGCGAAGTCTTTGAAGGTCCTGCCCAAGTAACAATTGATGGTAAACATTTTCTGGGACCAAAAGGGTATGACCACTTTATTTAAGTTTTATCAATGTATGGCTATTATTTCCTAAATTATAATTCGAGAGGCACAAATGACTATTCAATTAAAAGAAAGTTATGGAAAAGACTTCTACATCAAATGGGTTGCGTCGATTATGCAAATTATTGGCTATGCCTTAACTGGATTAGGGATTGTGCCCTTAAATAGCTATTTCTTTATCTTTGGACTTATTGGGTGGTTTGCTGTTGGAGTTTTGTGGAATGATCGGGCATTGATTTTGATACATATTGTTGCTGGGGCCGCATTAATCTCAGGATTATTAACTAGATAAAAAGTTTTTGAGAAAATTGCATTAAAAAGATTAATACACCCTTTGACTTGGGCTAATCAAGAAATACATACTAAAAGAAAAGACTTATTCAAAAGAATTAACTACTGAAGCTTTGCCTTCACCGTGGCAGCTAATTCTGTGCCATCGGTTCGCCCAATTGTTTTTGGTTGAATAATCTTCATCACAATACCCATAGCCTTCATGCCTGTGGCACCTTGCGAAGTTGCTTCACTAATTGCTGAAGCAATAATTTCGTTTAATTCTGATTCCGTAAGGGCTTCTGGTAAGTATTTAGAAAGCACTTCTAATTCAGCAGTTTCCTGGTCAGCTAGATCATTTCGGTTAGCCTGTTGATAAGAATCAACTGATTCTTTGCGTTTCTTGGCTTCTTTAGTTAAAACTGAAAGTACTTCCACATCACTTAATTCCCGAGCTTGCTTTCCTGATACTTCTTCGTTTGTTATGGCAGTTAAAGCCATTCTTAAGGTCCCAGAAACTAGGGAATTTTTATCTTTAATGGCTTGGGTTAAATCAGCTTTTAATTGTTCTTTTAATGAAGTCATATCTTTATTGTGCCTTATCGATGACTCTAAAGGGAAGTTACGCCACTCAATTCAATCACTTTTAGGTCTAATTTTAGTTATGATTGTGACTATGAATAAAGCAAAAGTATTCGAATGGACCGGTGTCGTCACCGCAATCGTTTATTCCTTATTAGTGGCATCAAATATCGGTGCCGAATTTCTAGGCTTTAGTTTGCTTTTTATTTCTGCCATCAGTATCGGGATATGGGCTTATTTGGGTAAACACCGTGGGATTTTATTTTTGCAATTTTTTTATGCCACAGCAGGAATCATTGGCATGATTCGATGGTTTTAGTTAAAGATTAATTAGCGAGTTACTTTGCCAGCGCGTAGGCAGCTGGTGCAAACATTAACGTGCTTAGAAGTTCCTTTGATAACTGCTTTAACTCTTTGAATGTTTGGGTTGAAACGACGTTTGGTTTTAACGTTTGAATGAGAAACTAAATGACCAAAGCCTGGACCTTTGCCACAGATATCGCATTTGGCAGCCATTTGTATTCTCCTATTTTCGTCTCAAAAATTTTTGGTTACTACTTATATGTAACCTGTAAGAGCCTACCTAGCCGGTTAAATGCCCCCACTAACCACCCGTCGCTCTAGGCTAAAGCTTGAGATGGTTAACCTAAATTCCTCGTTGGTCGATGTGTTGGGCGGTCGATCAGCAAAAACATTATCCACAGCATTTGATTATGAGACTGTGGAAGATTTGTTGCGCCACTATCCCCGAAGATATGCCAAGCGTGGTGAATTAACTGATTTAGCTTCCTTAAAAATCGGGGAGCACGCCACTGTTTTAGCTGAAATTGCTTCGAGTAAAGAAGCACTGATGAAGGGTAGAAGAACTTCACGTTTAGAAGTTGTAGTTACAGATGGTCAAAGAACTATTGATTTAGCTTTCTTTGCAATGTCTAGCATGCACAAAAAAAGATTAATCCCAGGAATTCAAGGTTTGTTTGCTGGCAAAGTTCAGGAATATAGGGGTCGAAAACAATTAATTCATCCTGAATATGTTTTAACAGCGCAAGCTGGGGAAGAAACTGATCCTGATGTGATTGAGATGTTTGCCAAAGCATTAATCCCGGTTTATCCAGCAACTTCAAGTATTCCTTCTTGGCGAACCCATAAGGCTATTAAATTTGTGATGAGTCAATTAGATCTCAAAGATGAAGACGACATTATTCCTGAAAGTATTAGACAAGATCTAGAACTGATAACTTTCAAACAAGCTATTACTTGGATTCACGAACCAGAAAATTTAAGCCAAGTAAGTGCTGCCTTAAAAAGACTTAAATTTGAGGAAGCGTTTTTGTTACAAACTGTTTTATTACAACGACGAGCTAAAGAATCATTACTTCCTGCTACATCCAGAAAACAGATTTCAAATGGCATTATGTCCGAGTTTGATAAGTCTTTACCTTTTGAATTGACCAGTGGGCAAAAAGAAATAGGCGAACAACTTTTTGCAGAAATTGCCATGACTCATCCCATGCACCGTTTGTTGCAAGGAGACGTAGGTAGTGGAAAAACCATTGTTGCCCTCAGAGCAATGCTTGCAACTGTTGATGCCCAAGGTCAAGCAGCTCTACTTGCACCAACAGAAGTTTTAGCGGTACAGCATTTCAAAACCATCAAAAAACTAATGGCAAATTTAGCGACTAAAGGTGAACTTGGGGGAAGTGAAATTGGAACCAGAGTTGAACTATTAACCGGATCAATTACTGGAAGTAATAGAACAAATGTGTTAGCAGCAATAAAAAGTGGTGAAGCAGGAATAGTTGTTGGCACCCATGCACTAATCCAAGAAGGTGTTAAATTTCACGATCTAGGTTTAGTGGTGGTTGATGAACAACATCGTTTCGGTGTTGAGCAAAGAGCCGCTTTGGCTGATAAATCTCCTGGAGATAAAAAACCTCATGTGCTTGTCATGACTGCTACTCCGATTCCTAGAACTGTGGCTATGACAGTTTTCGGTGATTTAGATATTTGTTCTTTAACAGAATTACCAAAAGGTAGAAGTCCGATCACAACACATGTGGTTTATTCAAACGAAAAACCAACTCATCTAGAACGTGCTTGGCAAAGGGCTGTAGAAGAAGTTAAAAAAGGCCATCAGGTTTACATAGTTGCACCAAGAATTGGTGGTGCATCAGCAGAAGATGACATTAATTTAGAAAATGAAGATGAAAAAAGACCACCATTGGCTGTTCTAGAAATTGCGCCAATGCTTGCAAGTGGCCCATTAAAAGATGTCAGAGTTGGAGTTTTGCATGGACGAATGTCAAGTGAAGAAAAAGATGACATCATGCAACGTTTTAATGCTGGACCAAGTGCCAAAAAGGGTATCGATGTTTTGGTTTCAACAACTGTGATCGAAGTCGGAGTGGATGTCCCAAATGCCACCATGATGATAATTCTTGATTCTGATCGATTTGGGGTAAGTCAACTGCACCAACTTCGAGGCCGAATCGGTCGAGGCAGTCAACCTGGAATTTGCATATTTGTTTCCGAAGCACCAAATGATTCACCATCTCGAGAAAGATTGGAAGCAGTTTCTGCCACCACAGATGGTTTTGAATTAGCGCAATTAGATTTAGAAATAAGGCGAGAAGGAAATGTCTTAGGTTCCAGACAATCTGGTAAGAAATCCTCACTTCGATTATTGCAAGTTGTTAAAGATATAGACATAGTTGAATTAGCTAGAGATGCTTGTAGAAAAGTAATTGAAGAAGATGTCACACTAGCAAAGTTTCCTGCGCTACAAAATGCTGTTATGGAAATAGAAAAAGAAGCTGAAACTGCCTTTTTGGAGAAAAACTAATGACCAGGGTAATAGCCGGTGAATTAAGGGGTAGAAACTTAAAAGTTCCCGAAGCAGGAACTAGACCAACGGCAGAACGAGTTAGGGAAGCCATTTTTTCTTCACTAACTTCACTTGATGCGATTGCTGAAGTAAATGTGTTAGATCTTTATGCCGGAAGTGGTGCTTTAGGAATAGAAGCAATCTCTCGAGGTGCTAATAGTTGTGTTTTTGTGGAAAATAATAAAAATGCCAGTTTGATGGTGAGTAAAAATATTGCTGACTTGAAAGTTAAAGGACAAGTAATTGAAGCAAAAGTTGAAACAGTTTTTACAAACCCTCCGACAACTAAATTAGGTATGCCTGCTCAGTTGGTTTTTCTAGATCCTCCATATGAAACAAGTTACGAACAAATCACCAAAGTTCTTCTACTTGGCCTAGAAAATCAATGGTTTTCTGCTGATGCGATCCTGGTTTTAGAAACCGGAAAACGAAACGGTGACTTTGTTTGGCCCGAAGTCTTCGAAAGCCTTCGAGAGAAGAGTTATGGCGATACACGTGTTTGGTACGGTCAAGTATGCAAAAAGTAGTTTGTCCCGGTTCCTTTGATCCAGTAACTAATGGACATATCGATGTCTTCAAAAGAGCTGCAGATATTTCATCTGAAGTAGTTGTTGCAGTTTTAGTCAATAATCAAAAAGCAGGACTTTTTAGTGTTGAAGAACGTGTGGAATTAATTAAAGAATCTGTAAAAAAACTTCCTAGTGTGAGTGTTTTAACTTTTGATGGATTACTAGTCGATTTTTGTAATGACAATGGGGTGACTGCCATCGTGAAGGGTTTAAGGGCGGTTAGTGATTTTGATTATGAATTACAAATGGCGCAAATGAATTACCAGTTAGGGCCCATTGAAACTCTATTTGTTTCCACAAACCCGCTTTATTCATTTCTTTCTTCAAGCTTGATCAGAGAAGTATCCAGACATGGGGGAGATATCTCCAACCTGGTGCCAGAGCCGGTAGCGAAAGCTTTAGCCAAAAAGTACAATAAGTAAACCATGATGCAAGCCATTGAAATTATTGAACACATTTTAAAGTCAATAGAAGAAGCAAGATCTGTGCCACTTTCTAGAGATGGGGCATTAGTCAACCGTCAAGAAATGATTCAACTACTCGCCCAATTAAAAGCTAGATTGCCTGAAGATATTTTGGAAGCAAAAGCGATCATCGAAACAAAAGCAGCCATCATTGATGAAGGACATCGTGGGGCAAATGAAATAGTTGAAAAAGCTCGGCATGAACAAAATCGTTTAGTTTCCCACACAGAAATTATGCAAGAAGCACATGAGCGGGCCCAAGAATTAATTCAAATGACAGAAATTGAATTACAAAAGATGAGGGATGAAACAAATAAATACATAGATGGCTCTCTTGCAAATTTTGAAATATCTTTAACTAGAACCTTAAATTCAGTTATAAAAGGTAGAGACAATTTAGGACGAAATAATAACCCTCAGGAATATCGATAAACATGGCTAAACTTGATTCAAGAGCACCACTAGTAATTGATACCCACGATTTACCCAGAAGAGCTGGGGAATCCAAAAAACTGCAATTAAAAGTTGAGCTACCAAATGATTTAACTAATGGTGGCGTTGATGTTCAAAAAGGAAATCCAGTTGAAATTGAATTATTTCTTGAAGCAGTGGTCGACGGGGTTTTAGTCACAGGAGATATTTATCTAAAAGCTGATGCCGAATGTTCAAGATGCTTAGACCCTGTTGAACTAGAAATAAACGCCAATTTTACTGAGTTGTATTTATATGATGACAAGGAAATAAATAGTGCAGAAGAAGCAGATGAGCTAAGACAGTTGCAAGGAGATTTGCTTGATTTAGAGCCTGCCCTCATAGATGCGGTGGTGCTTGCTATGCCGCTTAGACCCCTTTGCAATGATGATTGTCTTGGACTTTGTGCTCAATGTGGATTTAGGCTTGATGAGGATCCAAAACACGAGCATGAAATAATTGATCCGCGATGGTCAATACTATCGCAGCTAAAGGAAGAGAAGTAGAGAAAAGTGCCAGTACCTAAACGAAAAATGTCACGTTCTAATACACGTAATCGTCGTGCACAATGGAAAACAACTGTTCCAACTTTAGTTGCATGTGATCGTTGTCGTGCAGAAAAACTTCCACATACTGTTTGTCCTACTTGTGGAACATACGCCAAACGTCAAGTTACTAATCCTTAATTAAGAAAGCAATATGCGCGAATTAGTTGCGCGATTAGGCGTTGAACTTTCTGAAGACTTACTAAAACAAGCCGTAACTCACCGTTCTTATTCTTATGAACATGGTGGAATTCCCACAAATGAAAGACTTGAATTTTTAGGCGATTCTGTTTTGGGAATTGTAATCACCGATGAACTATTTAATAAAAATCCAGATGCACCAGAAGGTGAATTAGCAAAACTTCGTGCCGCAGTTGTAAACGCCAAAGCATTAGCCGATGTTGCTAGAACAATTGGTTTGGGTGAATTTTTACTATTAGGTAAAGGTGAAGAATCATCTGGAGGAAGAGATAAATCAAGTATTTTGTCTGATGCCGTTGAAGCACTCTTAGGTGCAATTTATGTTGAACATGGATTAGAAAAATCTGCACAAGTTATCTTGCAATTATTTGCACCCGTCTTAGCAGCAAGTGCTCAACTTGGTGCTGGATTGGATTGGAAAACAAGTTTGGCTGAGCTTGTGAATAAAACTGATTTAGGAAATATTGAATATGTGATTGAACAATCTGGACCAGATCATGACAAAAGTTTTAGTGCCAGAGTAAAACTTAATGAAAGCTATTTTGGATCAGGTGAAGGAAAAAGTAAAAAAGAGGCTGAACAAAGAGCAGCAGCAAGTGCATATAACGAATTAAAAAACATTAAATCATAAAATGCCTGAATTGCCTGAAGTAGAAGTTGTTAGAAGAGGTTTAGCTAAGCACGTTACTGGCAGAAAAATCGCTCTTGCCAAAGTTAAAAACAATCGGGCGTTAAGAAACTTTGAATTTAGTATAAAGACATTTGAAAAGACAGTAGTTGATAAATCTATTTTGAGTGTGGAAAGGCGAGGCAAATTTCTTTGGTTGCCTTTGAAAAAAACTAAGCAAGCTATCAGTGCTCATTTAGGAATGAGTGGGCAAATGTTGATGGTCCAAAAGGAAGAAAAACCTGGGAAGCATGCCAGAGTCCTATTTGAATTCAGTGACAAAAAAAGAAGTCTGCACTTTATTGATCAGCGAACTTTTGGTTGGATAAATCTTGAAGATCTTGTTCAAGCTCCAGATGGAAGATGGGTCCCAACTTCAGTACTACACATTTCTCCAGATCTATTTGAAGAAAGTTTTGATTTAGAAAAAACAATTATTAATATAAAGAAAAGAAAAACTGGCATTAAACAAGCACTCTTAAATCAAGAATTGGTTGCTGGAATTGGAAATATTTATGCTGATGAGGCTTTATGGAAATCAAAAACTCATTGGGCTATAAGTTGTCAGGATTTGAGTGAGAAAAAAATCGAGGAAATACTGTTTTCGGCCAAAGAGGTGATGGCAAAAGCGTTAGCAAAAGGTGGTACATCCTTTGATGATCTCTACATCGACGTAAATGGGGAAAGTGGGTATTTTGAAAACGAATTATCGGCTTATGGGCGCGAAGGTGAAAGGTGTTACAGGTGTGATTTGGAAATGGTGCGAGAGGCCTTTACTAACAACAGAAGCTCCACTATTTGTCCTAGATGTCAACCAAGAAATACACCCAAAAGATAGGGTTAGAGAGTTATAACCAAACCACAAAATAGGAGGGACGGCTTATGTATTTAAAAAGCCTGACCTTGCGTGGTTTTAAATCTTTTGCTTCTGCCACCACTTTGGAATTTGAACAAGGTATCACTGCTGTTGTTGGACCTAATGGATCTGGTAAATCAAATGTTGTTGATGCCATTGCTTGGGTAATGGGTGAGCAGGGTGCCAAAACATTACGTGGTGGAAAAATGGATGACGTTATTTTTAACGGATCTGCCGGACGAGCCCCTTTAGGTAGAGCAGAAGTTGTTTTAACAATTGATAACTCTGATGGTGCTTTACCAATCGAATATGCAGAAGTAACAATTTCTCGAACCTTGTTTAGAAATGGTGGCAGTGAATATGCCATTAACGGTAATCCTTCCAGATTATTAGATGTGCAAGAACTTCTTTCTGATTCTGGTATCGGAAGAGAAATGCACGTCATTGTTGGTCAAGGTCAAGTAGCAGCTGTTTTAAGTGCAACACCCGATGAACGAAGAGGGTTCATTGAGGAGGCAGCCGGTGTTTTAAAACATCGTCGTCGTAAAGAAAAAGCAGAAAGAAAACTTGATGCGACTCAGGCAAACATGCTTAGGTTGCAAGATTTAACAACAGAAATCAGACGCCAACTTAAACCTTTAGCAAGACAAGCAGATGTTGCTCGAAAAGCACAAACCATTCAAGCCGAATTAAGAGATGCCAAACTTAGAATTCTTGGTGATGATTTAACCCAAATGCGTGTTGTCATGATGAAAGAAGTTGCAGATGACACGGTATTAAAAGAAAAACAAAGTGAAGTAGAAACAAAAATCAATGAGAAAAAACTTCGCGAATCAGAATTAGAAAGACTACTTTTAGATGCCACGCCAAGAGTTCAAACTTCACAACAAACTTGGTTTAAACTTGCTTCTCTAAGAGAGCGACTCTTTGGTACCAGATCTTTAGCTATGGAAAGAGCAAAACTTGTTGAAGAAGAAATTCAAGAACAAACCACAGGTGCAGACCCAGAAGCTTTAGAAAAAGAAGCAAAAGTCGCAAGGCATGAAGCAAACGAATTACAAAAAGACGTTGAAGAAACAAAAAGTGTTTTAAATAATGCCACTGGTGAAAAAAATGCTGCTGAACAAGCATTCCAAAATGAACAATTAAGACATACTTCTGCCATTAAAACTGCAGCAGATAAACGAGAAGAATTAGCAAAATTAAATGGACAAGTTAACGCGGCCA
>ERZ890510.523-NODE-523-length-30180-cov-6.677311_pt1 | contig 30180 bp, 35 predicted proteins | sample MGYA00521265_ERZ890510 | MGnify/ENA primary metagenome ERZ890510 (study PRJEB32303, sample SAMEA104408624) | aquatic metagenome | biome: Brackish water; feature: Chemocline; material: water | place: Baltic Sea | collected 2014-10-26T21:54:00 | depth 110 m ... | reverse complement strand
GTTCGTCGGCGGCACCGGGAACGGCAATCCAGCGGCAGCCCCGCGAGGCGAGAATGGGATCGACCATGATTCGGAAATTCTATCTCAGCGATGCGTCGTCTGCAGCTTACGCCATTGCATGTAGACCACGCCGCTCAACGCCACGAGGCCGCCCACGATCTGATAGGCGTTGGGCATAAAGCCATAGGCCATCGACCATAGCACGGCGAAAAGCGGCACGAGATTGACCCAAAGTGACGCAATCGCAACGCCGAGCCGGCTCGCGCCGACGTTCCAGAAGTAGCCGCCGAGACCGCTGGCGAACACCGCCACCATCAGGAGCTGCGTCCACACCCAGCCGTCGGTGACGGCGAAGGGCGAGCGCGCCCAACCGAACGCGATCAGCCCGAGGCTGAGGAGGATCATCCAGCTCATGGCCGATAGCGAGGCGACATAGGTGCGGTGGAGCTGGCTGGCGCGATCGAACCAGGCCTGGGCCTTGATGCTGTAGAGCGTCCACAGTGCGTTCGACAGCAGCACGACGATCTCGCCGCCGCCCAGCGTGACGGTTCCCGCGCCCACGAAGCTGCCCGAGGCCAGGATCAATCCGCCGAGCAGCGTCAACGCAAGTGCCGTTGGAAATCCGCGATCGAACCTGAGGCCGGTGACCAGCCGCACGGTGGCCGCCGAGACCAGTGGGCCCGCGACCTGCACGGCGGCAGCCGAGATCGGATTGCTGAACTGGATGCCGAGCGTGTAGATCGTGAAGAAGCCGCCCATCATCAAGCCAAGCAGGACGAACCGGCGCAACCCGACGTCGATGCGAAGGGCGCGCACGCCTTCGACCAGCAGCAACAGGATGCCGAGCACGACAGCGGCCGATGCCGTCCGGATCGCCGACATCGGGATCAGATCGAAATGCTCCAGCATCACCTTGGACACGGGCACGTTGGCGCCCCAGCTCGCGCCCACGAAAACCATGGCCGCGAAAGCACCGAACAGGTGGCGGCGACCAGCTTGCGTCACCGGGCGTTTGCTCCCGGCCGGGCCGCGCGCATCTGACGGATCTGCAACTGTGCTATTCCTCCCATCACGACGGCGCCGCCCGCGAGTTGAAGCCAGCTCGGCTCGAACCCCATCAGTGCGGCGAGGCCGATGGCGAATACCGGCGCGGAGTTGGAGAACAGAGAGGCCACCGGCACGCCGACCAGCGACACACCGGTATTCCACAGCAGCACTGCCACGGCGACGCCGAGGACACCGATCCACACGATCATGCCGCCTTCAATCAGCGTCGGCGCACGCGTCGGCAAGTCGAGTCCTAGCGTTGCCCAGACGACAAGGCAGACCACTGCCAGCAACACGCTGGCCACGCTGGACGTGAGCGCCGACAGCGCCATCTGGCCACGGTCGGCCAGCCACTGCTGAGCCCGGATCGAGTACCAGCTCCAGCAGAGCTGGGCGATCACCAGCAGGATCTCGCCACCTTCGATGCCAAGACCGCCCGCGGTTCGGCCCGGTGTGCCCAGAACGACAAGGACGCCGCCACCAACCACCAGCGCGAGGGTGACGTAAAAACCCGGCGGCGGCGCTGCCCGCAGCAACAGGCGCGACAGGATGGTGGCCCAGATCGGTCCGCACATCAGCACTATGGCCGCGGTGGCCGGATGGGCGTTGGCAACCCCGAAGGTGTAGAGCACCGAGAAGGCCGCCATGGCAGCGCCGAGACGGAACAGCCGGCCGGGCTGCAACGGCCGCGGCGCGGCCGGCGGCGGGCGGCTGCACAGGACCGCAAGCCACAGGACCGGCAGGCCCAGCACATACCTCAACCACGACAGCAGCCACTTGTCGTAGTGTTCCGCCAGCGCAGCCAGCACCGGAATCATCGAACCCCAGATCAATGCCGCCAAAAGCAGAACCAAAGTGGCGCGCTTCAGCGCGCCAGGTGACGATGCGACCATGCGGGACGTCGGCTCAGCCAGCGGCGCGGCGGCGTACCGCTTCATAGCCGACGCGGCAATCCTTGTAGACGTCGGGCTTTTCGGTCGAGACGCGTGCCTCGATGACGCCGGGCTGCACCAGACAAAGATCGAGAATCGCGTCGACCAGCGTTTCCTGCAGATTGAAATGGCGGCTTTTCGCCAGTGCCACGATCCCGTCATGCACGACGTCATAGTTCAGCACGTTGGCAATCCTGTCGCCATGCGCTGCTTCGGCCGGACCGAGCAGGAGATCGACGTTGGCCACGACAGTCTGCGGCCCCTCCTTCTCGAAGTCGTGAATGCCGATCGAGACCTGCAGGCGAAGGTCGCGAATGAATATGCGCCGATCCATCCCGGGGCTCATGTCACTTGGTCGCTTTCGTAGCGAATGCGATGTCGCGCGGCCGGCCCGTGAGATGCTCGCCGCTGTCGACGATCAGCGTATCACCGGTGTAGCTCGGCGTCGCCACGATGAAGCGCAGGGCCCGCGCCAGATCGTCGGTCGCGACGCCGACACCAAGAGGATTGGCGGTGTGCTGGGCCGAGAAGCGGGCATCGGTCTGGCTGCCGCTGCGCAAGGTGAGTCCGGGGGCGATGCCCGCCACCCTGAGGCGCGGCGCAAAAGACTGGGCAAGCAATGTCGTCAGGCCGTGAAGCCCGATCTTGGAGAGCGTATAGCTCAGAAAGTCGGGGTTGAGATTGAACAGCTTCTGGTCGAGCACGTTCACGATCAGCCCGGACTCGCCGGCCGGGAGCTGCCGGGCCAGCGCCTGGGAGAGCAGCAGCGGCCCACGAAGATTGATCGCCATATTCAGGTCGAAATCGGCCGCCCTGACGGTCGGCGCCCGGTCGAGCTTGAACAGCGAGGCGTTGTTCACCAGGCAGGTGAGCCGCACTCCCCGCGCCCGGCACTTCGGCACCAACGCTTCGGCCTGGCGGGCCGACGACAGATCGGCGCGCACGGCCTTGGCGCGGCCACCTGCCGCAGCAATCGCCGCCACCGTGGCCCGTGCACCGGCGGCGGAGCGATTGTAGTGCACGAAGACGAAGAATCCGTCGGCGGCCAATGCCTGCGCCAGAGCCCGCCCGATCCGCATTCCTGCTCCGGTGACCAACGCACCCTTCATGCTGCGACATCCACTCCATCGTGACTAACGGGACGGCGGGTTCTAGCATGTGGCCATGAGTTCGTCCCCGTTCGATACCGTCGACTGCGTTGTGATCGGTGCAGGTGTTGTAGGCCTTGCCGTGGCCCGCGCCCTTGCCCTTGCCGGCCGTGAGGTCATCGTCGTGGAGGCCGCCGACGGCATCGGCACCGAAACCAGTTCGCGCAACTCCGAAGTCATCCATGCCGGTATCTACTACCGCAAGGGCAGCCTGATGGCGGAGACCTGCGTCGCCGGCCGCCGCCTGCTCTACGCCTATTGCGCCGAGCACGGTGTGCCGCACCGCAACTGCGGCAAGCTGATCGTCGCCACCAACGACGCCGAAAGCGACATGCTCACCGACATCAAGGGCCGCGCCGAAGCCAATGGCGTCGAGGGCATGCGGCTGCTCGGGGCTACCGAAGCGATGATGATGGAACCCAATCTGCATTGTACCGCCGCGCTGCTCTCGCCCAGCACCGGTATCATCGACAGCCACTCCTACATGCTGGCACTGCGGGGGGATGCCGAAAGCCATGGCGCGATGGTCGCCTTCCACAGCCCGGTGCTGCAGGGCCGCGCTGTCAAGGGCGGCGTCGAACTCGAGGTCGGCGGCAAGGAGCCGATGAACCTGAACTGCCGGCTGGTGGTCAATTCCGCCGGCCTGCACGCACCGGCGCTGGCAAAAAAAATTGCCGGCATGCCATCCAATCAGGTGCCGTCGGCGTACTACGCCAAAGGAAACTATTTCACCTTGGCTGGAATCTCGCCCTTTTCGCGCCTGATCTACCCCGTCCCGGTGCCGGGCGGTCTTGGCGTGCACATCACAGTCGACCTCGGCGGCCAGGCCAAGTTCGGTCCGGATGTCGAGTGGATCGACAAGATCGACTACGAGGTCGACCCGCACCGTGCCGACAAATTTTACGCGGCCGTGCGGCGGTACTGGCCCGATTTGAAGGACGGCGCGCTGCATCCGGGCTATGCCGGCATCAGGCCCAAGATCGTGCCGCCCGGCGCATCGGCCCAGGACTTCCAGATACAGGGACCGGCCGATCACGGCGTGCCGGGGTTGATCAATCTGTTCGGCATCGAGTCGCCGGGTCTCACCGCATCGCTTGCCCTGGCCGAACTGGTCCGCGACATCGCCTCCGCATGAACCTGGCCCGACGAGGCGTGATTTGCGGCCTGCTCGGTATGCTGACCGGCTGTTCGCCCGCCGCGCTTCTCAATACGACCGTCTCGCGCAAGGGCTATACGCTTGAGGCCGATATCCCCTACGGCACCGACCCGCGCCAGAAGCTCGACCTCTACCGGCCTGACACACCACGCGCCGACGGCAAGGCAGTAATATTCTTCTACGGCGGCTCGTGGGACTCGGGCACTAAGTCCGACTATCTGTTCGTGGCCCAGGCCCTGGCCGCCAACGGGTTGACGGTGATCGTGCCCGACTATCGTCTCTATCCCGAAGTGCGCTTCCCGGCCTTCGTGGAGGACGCCGCGCTCGCCACACGCTGGGCGGCCGATCGGGTGGGCGTCGAGAAGCTCATCGCGATGGGCCATTCCGCAGGTGCCCACAGCGCCCTGATGCTGGCCGCCAACACCCGCTATCTCGCCGATGCTGGTGTCGACCGGATGAAGCTTGCCGGCGCAGTCGGCCTGGCTGGTCCCTACAGTTTCCTGCCGCTCACCTCGCACCGCCTTCAGGACATCTTCGGCAGTGCCAACGATCCCGCGACTCAGCCCATCAGCTTTACCGTGGCCCCGCTGCCGCCGGTTCTATTGCTTCACGGCGAAGCCGATCGCATCGTCTATCCGCGCAACACCGTACGCCTTGCTTCTGCCTGGCAGGCGGCGGGCGGCAGTGCCGAAATGCAGCTCTATCCCGAAGTCGACCACATCGACGTCGTGGCGGCGATGTCGTCGTTCCTGCGCGCCCGAGCACCCACGCTCGCCGACTCCATGGCCTTCATCGACAGCCATTGATCCGCGCTGCGGAAGGCAATTCCGGGGCTGGCCGGTAGCACCTCGGTTCGCTAATGCTGGGGACAACAAATCAAAACGGCAGGGGAATCGACGATGATCAAGACGCGCTTCACCGAGATGTTCGGCATCAAGCACCCGATCGTACAGGGCGGCATGCAGTGGGTCGGCCGGGCCGAGCTTGCGTCGGCGGTCTCGAACGCCGGGGCGCTCGGCATCCTCACCGGCCTCACGCAGCCTACTCCCGACGATCTGCGCAAGGAGATCAAGCGCTGCCGCGAAATGACGGACCAGCCGTTCGGCGTCAATCTCACCATCCTGCCGACACTGGTGCCACGGCCCTATGGCGAATACATCGACGCCATCATCGATTCCGGCATCAAGATCGTCGAAACGGCGGGCAACAATCCCAAGCCGTTCCTGCCCAAGCTCAAGGCGGCCGGCATCAAGGTCATCCACAAGTGCACCTCGGTCCGCCATGGCGTCTCGGCCGAGAAGGTCGGCGTCGATGCGATCTCGATGGACGGCTTCGAGTGCGCCGGCCATCCCGGCGAGGATGATGTTCCCAACCTGGTGTTGCTGCCGGCAGCGGCCAACGTCATCAAGATCCCGATGCTGGCGTCGGGCGGCTTCGGCGATGCCCGCGGCCTGGTGGCAGCACTGGCGCTGGGCTGCGAAGGCATCAACATGGGCACGCGCTTCATGGCGACCAAGGAAGCGCCGATCCACGGCAACGTGAAGAAGGCGCTGGTCGACAGCGACGAGCGTTCGACGTCGTTGATCCTGCGCACCATGCGCAATACCAGCCGCGTCTACGGCAATTCGATCGCCAAGAAGGCAATCGAGATGGAACATGAGGGCAAGACCATCGAGGAGATCGGGCCGGTTGTGGCCGGCGCCAAGGGCCGTCTGGTCTACGAGACCGGCGACATGGAACACGGCATCTGGTCGGCCGGCACGGTGATGGGGATCATCAATGACGTTCCCTCGTGCAAGGAACTGGTCGAGCGGATCGTGGCCGAAGCCGAGGAGATGATCCGCGGCCGGTTGGCCAAGGCGATCGCGGCCTAAGTCGCGGGAGGTCGCCGGCGCTTCCACCAGCGCCACAGCAGGCCGCCGAATGGCGGCAGGAGACAGAGCCCGGCGGCGAGCATCGCCAACGCCGCCTCGAGGCAGCCCCAGCCCCGGCGAGCGCCGATCACGCATTGCCAATCGGCGGCCATGAAAGCCAGCGCCGCGATCATCAGTGGATTGGCGAACACGGCGACCGGCCAGAGCTGCCAGGCCGGCGCCTCGACACCGGGCCGCCACTGGCAGACGAAGCAACTGACGAGGGCGCCGGCGAACAGGGCCAGGCCAGCGATGAGCGACACCTGGGGGCTGACGAACGCGCCCGCCATGGAGCCCACCATGACGGCACCGATCAGATGGCCCATTACGAAGGGATGAATGCGCAGCATGGTCTATGCCGCGATCAATCCGGCGACCACTTCCGGATGGGTGTCCAGCATGGCGTGATTGGCGCCGGTCAACCCTTCCATCCGCGCCTTGGCCAGCAGCTTGAGCAAGGCTCGGGCGATCGAGCGGACGACATCGGGGCTGGTCTCGCCGGCGATGATCGTGACCGGCTGCCGGAAGGCCGCCAGCGCGCTGGCCGTGTTGGTGTCGAGGAACGTGCCGCGCACGTCGATGGCGTTGTGTGCCGCGGCGTTGTCCAACGGCCCGCGGATTTTCTCGGGCATCCGCGCCCATGTGCCGGCGCCGAACCAGTAGTCGATCATCAGCCGCACTGCGCCGGGCTCGCCCGCGAGGGCGCGGCGGGCGTAGTCCTCGAAATAGGCGGCAGCGGGCTCCAGTGCAGCGCGGTCGCCGGTTAATTCAAGAGCACGGAAGAACACTGGCTCGAACAGTACGACCTCGCCCACCGTGCCGTGCCGGGCCTGAAGGGCGGCCTGCAGCGCAATGTTGCCGCCGAAGGAATGACCGGCCAGACGCACCGGCCCGTCGCACGTCTCGATCAGCCGCGCGACCGCAGCACCCATTGCGGCGGTTCGGCCCTTCGACTCGTCGGGCAGCCGCGTCGAACCGCCAAAGCCGGGCAGATCGGGACAGAAAACGCGATGCCGGCGACGAAGATGCGGCACCACGCGTCCCCACGAGCGGCCATCGCCCGGCGAGCCGTGAACCAGCACCAACGGCGGTCCCTCGCCTTCCTCGCGATAGCTGAGGGTGCGACCCCCGGACAGTTCCAGATCGGGCATGCCGGTGCGGTTACTACACCAGGTTGATGCGGCAGCCGCAGACCTCGACCTGAGACGGCCCGTGCTGTTTGCCGCGCTTGTGCGCCGCCGCCAGGACGCGCTCGCGGTCGACAACCTTCACATCATAGGCCGACACGCCGGGGCCGCGTCCGTCGACGATCGGCACGAAGCGAATCTGCGAGCCGTCGAGGCGGATGATGTTGTCCGTCGCCGGGCGGTCGAGGATCTTCGCCCAAGTCGCGGCTGCCCGGTCCGGGTCGTCGTGCTGGATCTCGACACCGGCCAGCCCGCTGGTAACGTCCGACCGGGAATGTTTCAGCCAGCCCTTCTCGGCCGGCGGCCACCACAGCGCCGGATCGACACCCTTGGGCGCGAAGGTGGTGTCGAGCGACAGCAGCACGCCTGTCGTGTCGGCCGGATGGAAGTGGGTGTACTGGTACTCAGGCAGGTCCTTCTGAGCGACCGCCCGGATGCCGAGGTCGGTCACGCGCTTGCGCTCGGCCGCGGCGTCGGGAACCTGGATGATGACCATGTAGCCGCCGTCGCCCTTGCGCCGCTCGATGTAGCGGCCGGCTGACGTGCCCTGCTGGAACGGCGTCACGATTTCGAGGAAGTCGTGACCCGTAGGGCAGACGACATTGACCAGGCCCCACTTGGCGACGCCGGGGTCGCGGTAGGCGACGTCGATGCCAAGGATGTCGCACAGTTCCTCGCGCGAGCTTTCCAGGTCGCCGCAGACGAAAACGCATTGCCTGAGTTTCATCGAACCCCTCCCGTTCTTCTTCCTGGTCGCCTATGGTAGCCCCATGCGGACCGTGTGGACCATGGGCTTCGTGGCGGCGGCCGCGCTTTCGTTTTGCTTCCCGGACTACATCGTCTTTCGCTTCACCTTGGCCGCGATCTGGGCGATCGCGCTGGTTGGCTTGGTGATCCTGTGCGGCATCAGCGGGCAATTCTCCTTCGCCCAGGCAGCCCTGTTCGGCATCGGCGGCTATACCGCCGCCATCCTGGCCGCCCACACGCCGCTTTCGCTCTATTGGGCTCTCGCTCTGGCACCGCTGGCGGGCTATGCCGCCGGCTACGGTCTTGGCCGGATCGCCGGCGGCCACAGCCTGTGGACACAGGCCCTGGTGAGCTACGCCTTCGCCATTGCCTTTCCACAGCTCCTGCGCTGGCGGCCGATCGAGCGCTGGACCGGCGGCGTCCAGGGCCTCTATCTCGACTTCCCGACGCCGCCGGGCGGGCTCCTGAGCAATGACCGCTGGGGTTTTCTGATGACCCTGGCACTGCTGGCGGCAGGCGTCTGGCTGGCCGACAATCTCATCAGGAGCCGCTCCGGCCGGGCACTGATGGCGGTGCGCGACCACGATCTCGCGGCATCGGCGCAGGGTATCAGGGTCGTGCAGATTCGGGCGACGGCTTCGGGCCTGGCCGGCGCCTATATCGCGCTCGCCGGCTGCCTCCAGGCCTTCCAGTTCGGCTTCGTCGGACCCACAAGCTACAATTTCGCGCTCTCCGTCCAGATGCTGTTCGGGCTGGTGATCGGCGGCATGCATTCGGTCGCCGGCGCGATCCTGGGCGGCCTGTTCCTGCAGTTCTTTCCCGATCTCGTGGCCAGCTTCGGCAAGGGCCTGTCGGCCCTGCTCTATGCCGTGCTGCTGATCGCCGCCATTGTGGCGATGCCGGCCGGCCTGGCCGGCACGCTCGGCCGCCTCGCCGCCCGCCTCCGCCGTCAGTGACCGCGGAAGACCGGCGCGCGCTTCTCGACGAAGGCGCGAGCCGCTTCCTTGTGATCCTCGGTCTCGCCGGTGCGGATCATGCGTGCCGCCTCGCTGTCGAGCGCTTCGGACAGCGTGCCCTCCTCCGCCACCTTCATGTTCTTCTTGCCGTGCCACCACGCGACCCGCGGGCCGGCGGCGAGCTTCTTGGCGAACACCATGGTCTCGGCTTCGAGACTGGCGTCATCGACGACGCGGTTGGCGAGACCCAGCTTCTCGATCTGCTCGGCGTTCAGGATCTCGGCGGTGAAGTAGAGTTCGCGGGCCTTCGACGTGCCCACCAGCTTGTGCAGGAAATAGTGCGAGCCGAAATCGCCGGAGAAGCCCACCTTGGCGAAAGCCGTCGTCATGCGTGCGCTCTTGCCGACGAAACGCATGTCGGCGGCCAACGCGATCGACAGGCCAGCGCCCGCCGCCACGCCGTTCACCATGGCAATGGTCGGCTTGCCCATTTCGTGCAGCAGCTCGGAGACGCGCATGCGAATACGGATATCGTGGACCTTGTCCTCATAGGTCTTTTCCTGGTCACGCCCCGCCGCCATCGACTTGACGTCGCCACCGGCGCAGAACGCCTTGTCGCCGGCGCCACGCACGACGACGCAGCCGATGTCGCGGCTGCCCGCCGCTTCCTCGAGTGCGTCGTTGAAGCCGCTCATCATGTCGCGGTTCAGCGCGTTCATCGCATCCGGACGGTTGAGAACGATCTTCATCACGCCGTCTTCGACGGTCTTGAGCACGTAGGACATCGGCTTCCTCCAGGATTGCGGTTCGTCTCGGTTGCGGCGATGGTTTCGTAATCCAAGCATTCGCGCAACGACATTCCGCCTCGCATCGCGGAACCATCGAAAAGGATCACCGGCGCCATGGAATACGAGACCCTGCTGACCGATCTGGCCCAGGGCGTCATGACCGTGACGCTCAACCGCCCCGACAAGCTCAACGCCTTCAACACGACCATGAGTCGGGAGCTGATCGACTTTTTCCAAAGCGTGAACACCATGGATGAGGTGCGTGCCATCGTCGTAACCGGCGCCGGACGCGCCTTCTGTGCCGGTGCCGACATTTCCGGCGGCAGCGCCGCCTTCCAGGTCTGGAACGACGGCAGTGCGCCGCAGAAGCGCGAGGCGGCCGACTCGATCACGCTCGCCATCTTCAATTGCCTGAAGCCGATCGTGGCCGCGATCAACGGTGCTGCCGTGGGCGTCGGCATCACCATGTGCCTGCCGATGGACGTGCGAATGATTTCCAGCGCGGGCCGTATCGGCTTCGTGTTCAATAAGCGCGGCATGGCGATGGAGGCGGGCTCCTGCTGGTTCCTGCCACGGCTCGTCGGCATGCAGCAGGCCCAGGAATGGGTGATGACGGCCGAGCTGTTCGGCGCCGACGAGGCATTGAAGGGCGGGCTTGTGCGTTCCGTCCATGCACCGGGCGAACTCCTGCCGGCCGCCCAGGCCCTGGCGCGGAAGTTCGCGGCCAGCACCTCCTCGGCCGTGGCAGCCGCCGTCAACCGGCGGCTGATGTGGAGCATGTGGGGTGCCCGGGATCCGCTCGACGCCGTCACCCTCGACCTGCAGTGCGTTGGCCATCTCGCCGCCGGCGCCGACGCCCAGGAGGGCATCAAGTCTTTCCTCGAGAAGCGGGCGCCGAACTTCCCCCTGAAGCCCAGCAAGGACATGCCGCCCTTCGGACCCTGGACGAAATAGCAGCTTGGACGGCGGCCCCGGCGGGCGTCTAATGTCGGCCTCTTGAGAGGTCCGCCATGCCGCCTGACTCTGCATCCGTTGCGAGTACGCGCTCCGACCCGATTTACACCGCGCTCGAGGAGCGCATCCTGGCCCGCGACCAGAAGGGCGCGAGCGAGGTCTACTACGGGCTGGTGAAGGCCGGCCGGCCATTGCCGGAAATGCTGCGCGAGGCAGTGCGCATCCATGGTCCCTATACTCATGTGCCCTATCACGAGCGCATCGACGACGGCTTCGTGAATTTCGTGAACAACGATCATTGCCTGCTGAGCGCACGCGCCACGCTGCATCTCGCGCGGATGCTGCCGGGCGCCGCCGCGGGCCTGCCGATGGCGCAGACGATCTGGTACATCCCGACCGGCCTCGATATCTGGAACCAGAAGATCGCCAAGGCGCCTGGCCACTACGCACGCGGCTTCCATATGGCCGACGGGCCGCCGCCGGCGCCGGTGGTCCACTGGCCCGACCAGACGCCGCTAAAACTCGACGGGCCGCTTCATGAACGGCTCGGCCAGTGGATGACCCTGGTGCATCGCGGCCAGGTGGTCGATGCCTACCGCGTCTTCCTCGGCCTGATGGCCAACTCCGCCGAGCGGCGCGCAGCGTTGGGCGAACTGGTTTTCGCCGGCCTGATCGACGTCCAGGACCGTTCGTTCCAGAACCGCTCCTACACCACCGGCCACAAATCCTTCCGCGCCCGCGCCACTGTCGAACTGGGTGACGCCATTGGTTGGGACATGGCGCACGACGTGCTCTATGCCGGCGCGCTCGACATCGCGGTCGGCCCGCGCTGGTACTCGCTCTACGAAGCGGCCTGCAATGCCATCACCGTCTATCTCGAAGGCCATGACTTGCACGCCGTGCCCTACAGCGGCACGACCGAGCAGGAGCGAGCGATCCTGACCGGCAACGAGGTGCCCCTCACGCAAGCCGAAGCCGATGCCCTGGTCGAGGTCGTGCTGCGCCAGCCCGAACCGGCCTACATCGAGCATCTGACCGGCTTGCTGAAGGCCGGCAGGAATCCGCGCTCGATTCTGGACGCGATCCAGCTCGGCGCCGCCCAGGTCGTGCTGGAAACCCATTCCGACATCAACTTCTCCCTGCCACAGCACTGCTACGAATATTGCAATACGCTGGGCTGGTTCTGGGACAATTTCGAGCATCCGCAGCGGCTCAAACTGCTCTATCTCGCCGCCGCCTACCTGAACCAGAATGCCTGGCACCAGAAACTGACCAGCGACCTGCTGCCGCCGCGCATCGACATGCCGTCCGCCGCCTCGGGCCTCGACGCCGGGCAACTCGCCGGGCGCGTCGAAGCGGCAACCGTCGCCCTCGATGCACCCCAGGCCGTCGGATGGACCAAGGCCTACCTCGCAGCCGGCCACGACACAGCCCCCCTGGTGCGTGCGCTCGCCATGGCGGCGAGCCGGCTCGGCAACGACCCGCACAATCAGGAAATCGCCCTCTGCATGCTGGAGGATTTCGCCAAGAACCGCCTGCCCGACCGCGGCCGGCTGCTGCTTGCCGCCGCCCAGCACACCGCACGGCACCGCAAGTACGGCGACCCGCTGGATTGCAGCCGCCGCTTCGGCAAGGCGCTCGACGTGACGGCGCTGGTCTAAAGTTTTGACACGTACATGAGAAAATTCTCGGGCCGTGCACCGCGTCGGAGATAGAGGCCTTTGGCCGGCTCGTTGTCAGGCTCCGTGCCAACCCAGGATTCCTCGCAGCCCATCTCCTTGCCGAGCGCCAGCACGGCGTCGAGCAACCGCCGTGCGATGCCCTGGCGCTGTCGCCCCGGCGTGACCGCGACCTCGTCGATATAGAGTTCGGTCGGCCGGCCGTCCGGATGGCGATGGACGATCGCGGCGACCTGGCCGACGATCTCGCCATCGGCAATCGCCACCATGAGATGATGGCCCGGCGTGGCGAGATAGTGCGCGAGGTGGCGGCGTTCGACGGGGTGGTCGAACACTTCAGGGGCAACGCGGTCGAACAGGCCCTCGTCGCCCGGCCCGACGTAGCGGATTTCAACGGTCATCGGCTCTCTATAGCCGACTAGCGCAATGCTGCCACCACGGCCCGGGCAATGGCGGCCGGCGATTCACCACCGGCGCGGTACCAGGTCGGCGTCCAGTTGAGGGCACCGAGAAGCTGCAGGCGCCACAGGCCACGGTCGTGGACGGAAGGCAGCGGGAGTGCCGCCACCAGTTCGACGAAACGCCGCTCGTAGCCATCGCGCATCACGACCAGCCGGCGGCGCAGGCTGGAGTCGAGGCGGCTGAGATCGGCAGTCATGACCGCGGCGTGAGCCCGGTCGGCCAGCAGAGATTCAAGGTGGGCGACACAGGCGGCCTCCAGCCGCGTCCATGGCGTACGCGCCCGGGCCACGGCGGCATCGACGGCGCCGCCGATCTCGGCCACACCCGCCTCGTAGACGGCAGCGATCAACTCGTTCTTGGACCGGAAATGGTAGTACATCGAGCCTGCAAGCATGCCCGCCTCGCCGGCGATGTCGCGCATCGACGTGGCCTCGAAGCCGCCCTTGGCAAAGAGCTGCGCCGATACGGCCAGGAGCTTCTCACGGGACATGGGGCACCGTAGCAACCAAACACTTGTTTGGTAAGTCCCCGGGCGCTAGCCTCCGCCGATGAGCTACATTTTCGACCTCGGCAATCCGGCGACCAACGCCAACCCCTTCCCAGAATTCGCGCGCCTGCGCGCCGAAGATCCGGTGCACTGGTCGCCGGCCATGAAGGCATGGATCGTGACGCGCTACGCCGACGTGAAGCAGGTGGCGCTGAACAACCGCCAGATCTCAGCCGACCGGTTGACGCCGTTCTTCAAGACCAATCCCGAATACCAGAAGGGCTCGATCGAGAGCCTGGTGCGCTACCTCAACCACTGGATGGTGTTCCGCGACCCGCCCGACCACACCCGCCTGCGCCGCCTGTTCAACAAGGCCTTCACACCGACCTCGGTCGAGAACCTGCGGCCCAACATCGAGGACATCGTCGCTCACCTGATCGATGGCATGCAGGCCAAGGCGCGGCGCGGCGAGACGATCGACTACATCGCCGATTTCGCCTACCCCCTGCCGGCGTCGGTGATCATGGACCTGCTGGGCGTGCCGCGCGCCGATCTCGAGCGTGTAAAAGTATGGTCCGACGACATTGCCCTCTTCATCGGCACGGCCCAGGTCGCCGGCAACAAATACCTGCGTGCCGAGGCCGGCGCCAAGGCGATGTCGGGTTATTTCCGCACCCTCGTCGAGGCCCGTACCGCGCAGCCGCGCGACGACATGATCAGCCAGCTCGTACTGGCGCGCGACGATCGCGATGCGCTCAGCACCGACGAGATCATCGGCACCTGCATCCTGCTGTTGTTCGCCGGCCACGAAACGACGACCAACCTGATCGGCAACGGCTTTCTCCATGCGATGAGGTATCGCGGCGAATGGGAAAGGCTTGTTGCCGATCCGACTCTCGCCGCGACAGCGATCGAGGAGTTTCTGCGTTACGACGGACCGTCGGGTGCGCTCGCCCGGGTCGCGGCAGCCGACCTTGAAATGGGCGGCAAGACCGTCCGCGAGGGCCAGCGCGTTTTTGCCTTCATGAATTCGGCCAACCGGGATCCCGAGGCCTTCGAGAACGCCGAGCGCTTCGATATCGGCCGCGCCCAGAACCCGCACCTCACCTTCGGCCACGGCATCCACTTCTGCCTGGGCGCGCCGCTCGCGCGGCTGGAAGCGCAGGTTGCGGCGGTCAGGCTCGCCGAACGTCTGCCCGACATCCGGCTTTGCGGCGGGGAGCCGGAGTGGCACGATTCCCTGATCCTGCGTGGCGTGAAGAGCCTACCGGTAACGCTATGAAGGCGATGATCTGCCGCAAATGGGGCGACCCGGAGGACCTGCGGCTTGAAGACGTCGAGCCGCAGCCGCTCAAGCCGGGCCAGGTGCGGATCGCCGTCAGAGCCGCGGGTGTGAGCTTCGCAACGTCTCTGGTGATCGCCGGCAAGTACCAGCGCCGCCCGCCCTTTCCCTTCGCACCGGGCACCGAGGTTTCGGGCGTCATCACCGAGGTCGACGCCGCCTGCAAGCGGCTCAAGCTGGGCGACGAGGTCGTGGCCGTGCTCGATTGGGGCGGCCTCGCCGAGGAAGCCGTCGCACATGAGGTCAATGTCTTCCCCAAGCCGGCCAACCTGGGCTTCGTCGAGGCGATTCAACTCGCCATCTCCTATCCCACGTCGGCCGGCGCTCTCACCTGGCCCATGGCCCTCGACGTACAGCAGGGCCACACCCTGCTGGTCCATGCGGCAGCCGGAGGCGTGGGCATGGCTGCCGTTGAAGTCGGCAAGGCCCTGGGCGCCACGGTAATCGCCACGGCGGGCGGCGCCCGCAAGACTGCCTTCGCCAGGGCACACGGCGCCGACCATGTAATCGACTACACCGCCGCCGATTTTCGCGAGGAAGTGCTGGAACTGACCGATGGACGCGGCGTCGACCGCGTCTACGATCCGGTCGGCGGCGATGTCTTCGCCCAGTCGCTGCGCTGCATGGCGGTCGAGGGGCGGATCTGCCCGATCGGCTTTGCCGGCGGCACCATCCCGCAGATCCCGGCCAACATCCTGCTGGTCAAGACCCTGGCGGTGACCGGCTTCAACTACGGCTACTATGTCGGCTGGAGTCCGCACGATGCGCGCTTCGAGGAAGCCGATCGCACCTTCGCCCTGATGGAACGCATTCGCGGCTGGTGCGAGGCCGGCGTCTGCCGCCCGCACGTCGACCGGACCTTCCGCCTGGACCAGGCAGCCGAGGCGATACGCGCTCTGCTGGAGCGTAGTGTCACCGGCCGGGTCGCGGTAGCAATGGAGTAGCCGCAGACGGCGCTACTTCTTGCGGATCAGCTTGCCCTCGAACTTGCAGTAGCCGTCGAGCAGGATTCTGCCTTCGTCGCCGTCGATCGCGCCGCTGACATTCATGGTGCCACCGTCACCCACCTTGGCCGAGGTCTTGAACATGCCCTTGGCATCCTTGGTCGCCTCGAAGCGCCGCTCCGCGCGACCCTGCTGGCGGAACACGCCTTTGACCGCATTGCCATCCACCCTGACATCGATCGACATCCGGTAGGTCTGGCAGTTGCCCGAGCCCACGCCCATACCTGCCCATCGATAGGCCTCACGTTCCTGCTCGGCATGGGCTGCGCCGACCAGAAGGAGAACCACCGGGAATGCCGCCGCAACGAACCTGACCATGGATACTGCCCCGTCAGAAGAACACTCTGATCACCTCAAGCACCGCTTCGGGCTTCTGTTGTCCGACTGCGTACCCTGCCCGCACGATGCCCGCTTCGAGGAAGTCGGCCGCACCTTCGTCCTTCTGTAGCTCAAGTGTCGCCGGCCGCGTGGCGATGGTCATGGAGCGACCGCCACGCGACCGGACAAGACTATTTCTTGACGAGCGGACCCTCGAACAGGCAGTAGCCGTCGAGCATGATGGCGGGAGCGCCTTCCTTGAGAGTGCCGACAACGTCGATCATGTTGTTGTTGCCGACCACGGCCCGGGTCTTGAACGACTTGTCGGGGTTCATGTTTACTTCAAAGTGACGCTGGGGGCGGCCTTCCTGCTGGAAGAGGCCCCGCGCCTCGTTGCCGACGGTCGTGACATTGATCGTCATCTTGTAGGTCGGGCACTTGCCCGAACCGACTCCGTAGCCGGTCCATGTGTAAGTTGGCTGCTCGGCGGCCTGGGCCGCGCCGGCAACCAGAAGAGTCGCCACCGTTCCTGCTGCAATTGCCTTCCACATCGAAATCGTCTCCCGTCAGAAAAAATCCTTGATCGCCTTGAGCACGGCGGCCGGCTTCTCCTGTCCAATCGCGTGACCGGCCTTGGTGATCCTAACAAGCTTTGAGCCGAAAATCGCCTTTTTGAAGGCATCGCCGTAGACTTGCGGGATCAGTGCATCTTCCCGGCCCCACACGATCAGCGTCTTGGCCGTCACGCGACGAAGCCGCTGTGCCAGCCCACGCTCGGGGATCGGGAACAGGATCTTTCCCGCCATGCCCAGCCGACGCGCGTTCATCACCAGAAACTCCTTGAGGAACTCCGGATCCTCCATTCTGACGCCTGAAGTGAGCAGTTTCTGGCCGGCTGCGGCGTCATGGAACAGCAGCCCCGGCAACTCGAACGGCAACTTCGAGAAAATGTCGGCCACCGGATGATCGTCGAGCCACAACCCGGCAGGCGCCAGCAGGCAGAGCCTGGTGATTTCCGTGTGGGCGATCGCCGCCATTTCAGCTGCGATCATGCCGCCCATGGAATGACCAACCACGATAGGCTTCCTGAGCTTGAGCGCTTCCAGCACGTCAAGCGAATGGAGCGTGACATCGAGCATGTCGCGCAGATCGTCCTCGCCGGTCGATTTTCCATAGCCCGGCAGCAGCGGTGCCACGACACGATACTTGCTGGCGAGTGCGGCGATCAACGGATCTCCCGGCATGTGCCCGCCGGCGCCGTGGAGATAGAGGAGATCCTTGGCCTTCTTGCTTCCCGGCGGACCGGCCTCGACGACCTCGATCCGGGTGCCCGAAGGCTTGAGCTTGATGAAACGGGATTTCATTCGGCGGCCACCTTCAGCGAAGCGCGGTTGCCGGTCATCGGATGGACCCAGAAACGATCGTCGTGATCGTTCCATTCCGGCCACAGATGGCGAAGGTGCGGCATGACCTTCTCGGCGAACAGCTTGGTGGAGTGCCGCACCTTTTCGTCAGGCATATCCCCGACATGCATCAGGCAGAAGACGTTGCCGACCCGAAGGCTCTTGATCAGCTCCTCCATCTGCTGGCGTACCGTTTCGGGCGACCCGGCGATGATGTAGCGGCCGTCGACCAGATCCTTCCAGCTCATGTTGGGATAGTCCCGCGCCGCCGCCTGAGTGAACTGCGACAGCGCGCCAGTCTGGATCGTCTTTATGGTGCGATAGCCCGGCGCGTCGGCGAACCCCGGATAGACGTGCAGGCATCTGTTGTAGAAGTAGTTCACATGCGGTCCAAAGAGCCGTTCGGCCTCGGCGTCGGTGTCGGCGACGCAGATCACCTGGGCAAAACCCGCGCGATAAGGCGACGCGTCGACCTTCCTTTCCTCGATGCGCTTCCAGTAACCCTCCATCAACAGCTTGGCGCGCATGTACCCCGAGTAGCTGAGGTAGGAATAGGAGTAGGTGTTGTCGATGCAGAAGTCGTAGGTCTCGACCGAGCCGCCGCCGGGAATGAAGATCGGCGGCGCCGGCTTCTGGATCGGCTTGGGCCAGCAATTGACGTAGCGCAGCTTGGTATAGCGGCCGTTGAAGGCGAACGGTTCGTCGGCCGCCCACGCCTTGCGGATGAGATCGTGCGCCTCGGCATATTTCTCGCGCGTCAGCGCCGGGATCGTGCCGTAGGCGTAGTTGGTGTCCATCGAGGTGCCGACCGGAAAGCCCGCCACCAGACGGCCGCCCGACAGCACGTCGAGCATGGCCATCTCCTCGGCAACCCGCAGCGGCGGATTGTAGAGCGCGATCGAATTACCCAGCACGACCAGCGCGGCCTTCGACGTGCGGCGCGTCAAGGTCGCGGCCATGATGTTGGGCGACGGCATCAGACCGTAGGCGTTGGCGTGATGCTCGTTCACGCCGATGCCGTCGAAGCCGACGCTCTCGGCGAATTCGAGCTGGTCGAGATACTGGTGATAGATGCCGTGGCCGAGCTCGGGCTCGTACATGCGGCTCGGCAAATCGACCCACACCGAACGGTACTTCTGCCGGAAATCGTCCGGCATGTGCGGCCACGGCATCAGGTGGAACCAGGTGAATTTCATGGTCATTGCCCCTTGAAGACGGGTTCCCGCTTCTCGAGAAAGGCCGTGATGCCTTCCTTCATGTCCGCGGTCTGCATAAGCGGCAGCAGCTGCAGGAAGACATGGTGAACATGCTCGTTGAACGGCTCGTTCCAAGCCATGCGCATCATGCGCTTTGCCGCCTGTATGGCGAGCGGTGCGTTGGCGGCGATCTCAAGAGCGAGCTCGCGCGCCGCGCCCATTACATCGGCATCGGCCACGACCTTGTTGACCAGGCCGATTTCCAGCGACTGGTCGGCCGAGAGGGTGCGACCGGTGAAGATCAGCTCGGCCGCCTTGGCCCAGCCCAGCATCCGCGGCAGGTACCAGGTGCCGCCCGATTCGGGCAACACGCCGCGCTTGGCGTAGGACGCAGCAAGCTTGGCCGATTGGCCCATCACCCGGATGTCGGCGCCGAGCGCCAAGTCCAGACCATAGCCGGCCGCCGAGCCATTGAGTGCGGCGATCACCGGCTTGTCCATCGCATGCAGTACCGGCGGCGGCGTGTTGCGCAGGTCGATGTTGGTGGGCGTGGCGCCCGAACCGACACTGAGATTGTCCTTACCTTTGGATTGCGCCTCGAGGTTGAGCCCGGCGCAAAAGGCCCGGCCGGTGCCGGTCAGGATCACCACCCGCACGACGGGATCCTCGCTGGCACGGACCAGGGCCTCGGTGAGCTGCTTCAGCATCGGCCCTGAGATGGTGTTCATGCGCTGCGGGGCGTTCAGCGTGACGGTCGCGATGGCGCCGTCGACCCCGTAGAGCAGCTCGTCCGGCATTACCGCTGGTGTAGGCTGGGCCGCAAATTGGCTCATGTTTCCTCCCTCCGCCGTATGCCGCTATGGTGGCGCAGGAGAACACGACACGCCATGCAAAACCGTTTCATCGACCTCTATAGCGACACTAAGACCAAGCCCTCACCCGGTATGCGAAAGGCCATGGCCGACGCTGAGGTCGGCGACGAGCAGAAGATGGAAGACCCGACGGTCAATCGCCTGCGCGAACGCATATGCGACCTGTTGGGCAAGGAGGATTCGATCTTCCTGCCGAGCGGCACCATGGCGAACCAGATCGCCATCCGGGTTCATTGCAGACTGGGCGATGAAGTCATCGCCGACCGCACCGCCCACATCATCAACGCCGAGGGCGGCGGAACGGCCGCCAACGCCGGCGTCATGATCCGCATGGTCGACGGTCCCAACGGCGTCTTCACCGGCGAACAGGTCAAGGATGCCCTGCGCGACCCCAACAGCCGCAACGCTCCGCGCTCGCGGCTGGTGTCGATCGAGAACACCTCCAACGGCGGCTGCGGCACCGTGTGGCCGCTCGCCACGATGCAGGGCGTGAGCAGAGTGGCGCGCGACGCCGGCCTCAGCCTTCACATGGACGGCGCGCGGCTTTGCAACGCATCCGTCAAATCCGGCACCAAGGCCCGCGACTACGCGGCCTGCGTGGATTCCCTCTGGCTGGACTACACCAAGGGCCTGGGCGCCCCGGTCGGCGCCAGCATCGCCGGCGACAAGGACTTCATCAAGGAAGCCTGGCGCCAGAAGCAGATGCTGGGCGGATCGATGCGCCAGTCCGGCGTGATCGCGGCGGCGGCGCTCTATGCGCTCGACCACAACTGGGATCGCCTCGCCGAAGACCACGACAATGCCCATCGTCTCTCGGAGGGCATCGCCAACATCAAGGGCCTCAAGATCGATGTGCCGCGCATGGAGACCAACCTGGTCTTCTTCGAAGTGACCAAACCCGGCTGGACGCCGGCCCGGCTGGTCGATGCCTGCAAGGAGCGCGGCGTCGGGATGGGCACCGCCGCCGGCAACCGCATCCGCGCCGTCACCCATCTCGACGTCAGCAAACCCGACATCGATTCGGCTCTCAAGATCATCAGCGACGCACTCGCGGCCTAGACTGCCCATGAACACGCCTCTGAAGCTCGGGCAGTCCATCGCGCGGCGCGAGGATCGGCGGTTCCTGACCGGCCAGGGCCGATACACCGACGACACCGCGCCGGACGGGGCGCTGGCCGTTCTGTTCGTGCGCTCGCCGTATGCCCATGCGCGGATCGCCGGCATCGACAAGGATGCGGCGATCGCCTCGCCGGGGATCGCCGCGATCTACACCGCCCAGGACACCGCCGCCGACAAACTCGGCCATCTGCCGGCCATCAGCGAGATCAAGGACGAAGCCGGCAACCGCCATCGCGAGCCGCAGCACCTGCCGATGCCGGTCGGCAAGGTGCGCCATGTCGGCGATATCGTCGCCATGATCGTGGCCGACACGCTCGACCGGGCCCGCGACGCCGCCGACGCGCTGGTCGTCGACTATGAAGAGTTGCCCGCCGTCGTGACCGTGGCGCAGGCGCTCGCGCCCGGCGCCACGCTGGTTCATGACGACGTGCCCGGCAACCTGATGTGCCGCTGGGCCAGGGGCGATGCCGCCGCGACAGAGGCCGCGTTCGCCAAGGCGGCGCACGTCTCGACGCTTACGATCCGCTCGCCGCGGCAGATCGTGCACTACATGGAGACTCGCGCCGCCTGGTCGGCCTACGACTCCGCCAACGACCTCGTCACCGTCACCTTCGGATCTCAGGGCGTACAGATCCCGCACCGGCTGATGTGCGAACGGGTTCTCAACGTCGCCAAGGACAGACTGCGGTTGGTCACCGAGGATGTGGGTGGCGGCTTCGGGCCCAAGTATCCGATCTATGCCGAGCCGACACTGATCGCCTGGGCGACCCGCAAGCTCGGGCGCGGTCTGCGCTGGGCAGCCGACCGCACCGAGCTGGCGCTGGCCGACAGCCACTCCCGCGACCTCGTGGCGACCGGCGAACTGGCTCTCGATGCCGACGGCCGGTTCCTGGCCGTTCGGGTCAAGGCCGAGGCGAATTACGGTGCCTATGTCTCGATGTTCGCACCAAGCATCGCCACCACAGGCATGGCCAAGGTGATCTCCGGCCTCTACCGCATTCCGGCGATCCGGCTCGATTTCGACTGCGCCTTCACCAACACCGTGCCGATCGATGCGATCCGCGGCGCCGGCAAACCCGAGGCATTGTTCCTGCTGGAACGGCTGGTCGATATTGCCGCTCATGAGACCGGCCGCTCGCCCATTGAGCTGCGCCGACTCAACCTGCTCAAGCCCGAGGACATGCCCTATACCGCCGCGAGCGGCTACACCTACGACGCGGCCGACTGTCCGCGGCTGTTCGAGACAGCCCTGCGCGAGGCCGACGTATCCGGCTTCGAGGCGCGACGCACCGCGAGCGAGGCTGCCGGCAAGCGCCGTGGCCTCGGTCTCTCCTGCCACCTGCACGGCACCGGCGGCATCGCCGACGAGCATGTCGTGGTGCAGGTCGCGGCCGACCGGCTGGTGACAAGCCTCGGCACGCAGAGCCAGGGCCAGGGTCACGAGACGGTGTTCGCCCAAATCCTGTCGGCGGCGCTGGGTGTAGCGGTGGAGCGCATAGAGATCCGCCAGGGCGATACGCGCAGCATCCCGCACGGCGGCGGCACTGGCGGCTCGTCCTCGACCATCGTCAGCGGCACGACCCTGGCGCGCGCCGCCGACGTCGTGATCCAGCGCGGCCGCGATCTTGCCGCCGAGCGGCTGGAGGCGGCACCTGCCGACATCGCCTATCGTGACGGCGCCTTCGAGGTCGTGGGCACCGACCGGCGGATCGGCCTGTTCGAGCTGGCGGCCTGGAAGCCGTTCGACGGCGATGCGGTCTTCGCCGACAAGATCGAGGCCTTCCCGACCGGCGTCATGGTCTGCGAGGTCGAGGTCGATCCCGAGACCGGCGCCACCCGCATCGACCGCTTCACGGCCATAGTCGACGCCGGCATGGTGGTGAACCCGCGCCTTCTGGCCGGCCAGATGCATGGCGGCATCGTGCATGGGCTCGGCAACGCCCTGATGGAAGAGGCGCTCTACGACGAGGAGACGGGACAGCTGCTCAGCGGCACCCTGATGGACTACGCCCTGCCGCGCGCCGACGACGTGCCGGCCCTGCGTGTCGAGACGATGGCCACCCCCTCGCCCAACAACATCCTTGGCGTGAAGGGCATGGGCGAACTCCCGACCAATGGTGCACCGGCGGCGCTCGGCAACGCCATCCTTGATGCCCTGCGGCCGCTCGGCGTGCGCCATATCGACATGCCGATCACCGCGCAGAAGGTGTGGCAGGCCACAAGGCGCCGACCAGGCTCGCCCGGATGATCTAGGTCAATGTCCACTCCGGGCGGCCATGCAAGTCGTACTGCATGACCGCCCGGATACTGATCCTCAATGGCCACCCCGATCCTGTCCGCAAGGGTCTCTGCCATGCGCTGGCAGACGCCTATGCCGCCGGCGCCGCCGAGGCCGGCCACGAAGTGCGGCGCATTGACATCGCGGCGCTGCAGTTCGATTTCGTCCGTTCGCAAGCCGAGTTCGAACATGGCGACGCGCCATCGGACATAGTCACGGCGCAGCAGGCGATCAAGTGGGCAGGCCACATGGTGGTGATCTTCCCGCTGTGGCTGGGTGACATGCCGGCGCTGCTCAAGTCCTTCTTCGAGCAAACGCTGCGACCGGGGTTCGCCTACACCTACCGGCCGAGCGGGTTTCCCGAGATGCTCCTGAAAGGCCGGTCGGCACGTGTCGTCGTCACAATGGGCATGCCTGCCTTTATCTATCGCTGGTACTTCCGCGCCCATGGCCTGAAAAGTCTCAAGCGCAACATCCTGCGGTTCGTGGGCCTCTCGCCTGTGCGCGACACCGTGCTTGGCAGCGTCGGTACCCGCAGCAAGCCCGAGATCGCGCGATGGTTCGACGACATGAAGGCGCTCGGGCGCCGGGCAGCCTGAAGGCGGGCGTTTGATCCAGATCAAGGACCGGCGGCCGCGTCCACCCGACCCTGCCTTCCGGGGATTCGCAATGGATGTCAGTTACTGCTCTATCATTAAGCGTAAAGATGATGGCTGCTTCGTCGCTTGCGTTCCGGACCTTCCCGGTGTGCAGGCCGCTGCCGTCACGGAAGGCGATGTTCTTCGCCAGATTGCCAGCCTCGCCAGGGCACGGATGCGCGACATGCTTCAGGACGGCAAGGACCTGCCGCCGGCCCGGCCCATGGATCAGATACCGAGGAGCGGCGAGGCCCGGGAGTACCGGCGCGTGCTGCTGATCATCGGCGTCGCCAGCAGCCGGTAGCCACCCTACCGCCCGCCCAATCTCGCCAGCGCCGCCGCGACCGCCTCGCGCGTGGCGGCGGGTTGATCGGCGAGCGCACGCCCGAGCAGATCGAGCTGGCCGCGCAGCGTATGCACCTGGTCGACGAGGCCGATCACCACTTCCAGCGTGTCGTCGTCGTCGAGGCCGAGATCGGCGGTCAGTTCGACCAGCAGATGGACACGCGCGACATCCACGGCTTCGAAAGTCCAGGCATCGGCATCGCCGGCGGGACGCAGCAGACCGCGCGCCACCCAGCGTTCGACGTGGACGATCGTCAGATTGCCGTGCTGGCGCAGCAGGTCGTCGAGCGTGATCACGTAAACTGCTCCATCGACTTGCGCGGATCGTAGGCACGGCCGGCTTCCCACTTCTCGAGGAACTCCTTCAGTCGATCGTCCGGCTGTTCGGGAAGCGTGACCTTCAGCTTGACGTACTGATCGCCGCGCTGGCCGGACTTGCGGTCGAGCAGGCCGCGGCCCCTGAGCCGGAGCGACGTGCCGGTATTGGACCCAGCCGGAACGTTGAGCATGACCGGTCCACCCACTGTCGGCACGCGGACCTTGCCGCCCAGAGCTGCCTCGGTGATCGTCACCGGCAGCTCGACGTGAATGTCGTTGTCGCGCGCCTCGAAGAAGGCGTGGGGCTCGACCCGTATCTCGACATAGGCATCGCCAGCCGGCGCGCCATTGGCGCCCGGCATGCCCTGCCCCTTCAGCCGCAGCGTCTGACCGTCGGCGGCGCCTTCGGGGACGTCGATGTCGAGCATCCGGCCGTCGGGCAGGCCGACGCGCTGCTTGCCGCCCCGCGCGGCAACGAGGAACGGCACCCGCAGGGTGTAGGTGAGCGGCATGCCGCTCATGTCGAAACCGCCGCCACCGCGACCAGACCCGCGGCGGTCGCCGAACATCTCGGAAAAGATTCCGCCCATGTCGACGAACGACTCGTGGGCGCCGGCGTGCTGATACTTGCCCGCACCGGCCGCGCCGGCCTGGTCGCGATAGAAGCCACGCGGCGGCATCTCCTGGCCTGTGGCGTCGATCTCGCCGGCATCGAAGCGGCGACGCTTGTCGGGGTCGGACAGCAGATCGTTGGCCTGCGAAATCTCCTTGAACTTCGCCTCCGCCGACTTGTCGCCGGGGTTGAGGTCGGGATGGTGCTTCTTGGCGAGCTTGCGGAACGCTTGGCGGATGTCGTCCTCGGAGGCGGTCCTCGGCACGCCCAGGACGGAATAGGGATCGGTCATGGTCCTACAAATGTGGTGCGGTTGTGCGGCTTACAAGTAGCGGAGACAGCCCGTCTCCTCGAGAACGGATGCGACGCGGTCGCGCGCCACAGCCGGCATGGCCGCGAAGCGTTTGCGCAAGGCATCGTAGCACTTGCCCTGGTAGCGGAACGGTCCCTGGGCGTAAGGGCGGCCGAGCAGTTCAACCTCGAAGGTCTCGGCCCCGTCCTGCAGCGCCTGGGCGTTGGCGGCGAGGAACGGCAGGTAGGTCTTCGCGGCATGTTCCAGCAGGCCTACGATGGCTTCGGGCAATGGCGCAGCGGCGTCGATCCACTGTCCTTCGACACCCGAGGCATCGTCGAGCCGCATCAGCCAGCAGAACACGTCAGGCGCGCGGGCCCGCATCTCTGCCGCCGGCGTCGGATCGACCGACAGGATCTGGAGCTGGCCGTAGATGCCGAAATCGGCCAGCGACGGCCGCGAGCCCAGCAGGAACGGCAGGCTGCGGACATGGCGGTCGAGCGTGTCGAGCACGAAGCAATAGCTCTCCTCGATCACCGGCCGGTTCTGTTCGGTGCAGCCGACCAGCGCCATGCGCCCGACCTGGCGGTCGTTGAAAATCTGCATCGCCTGCCCGCGCGCTTCAGCTTCCATCGTCGGATTGCGCGAGCTCACGACCCACACCTGCGCGAATTCGCGGTCGGCTTCGTAGTACCAACGATAATGGAACATCATCTTGGTAATCCATTCGTCGCCGAAGTCCTCCAGCAGGTCGCTGATGAACGCGAGGCCGGGATCGTCAGGGACCACCGAGCGCTGGCCGGGGTGCTCACGCTCAAGCGCGTAGGCCAGCGGCGTCGAGTCGTTCATCACCCGGCCGTCGGGAAAGCGCAGCACCGGAATGACCGGCGGCAGGCCGGCCGCCACCGCCGCGTCACGCGGGTTGCCGGTGGCCTGCCACACGAATGGCAGACGGCGGTAGCGCATCAGCGCCCGCATCTTCACCGAATAGGGCGACGGGTCGAAGCCGTGCAGCGTATAAAGATCGCTCACAGGCCCCTCACAATCCCAGTACCGCCTTGGCGATGATGTTGCGCTGGACCTCGTTGGAGCCGGCGTAGATCGAAGCGGCGCGGTTGTTGAGATACAGCGGCATCGCCGTGATGCCCCACTCCGGCGTCACGGTGGGCGCGTTGTGGCCGAGCAAGCGGGCCTCGGGCTCGAAGGGCGCGGCGTACCAGGCCAGCGCCTCGACGCCGAGATGGTCGATCTTCTGCGAGGTCTCGCTGCCCCTGATCTTCATGGCCGACGAGGCGGCGCCCGGGTTCTTGCCTTTGCTGAGGTCGGACAGCACCTGCAGCTCGATCATCTCGAGCGCCTGGATGTCCATTTCGGCCTCGGCCAGGCGCTCGGCGAAGTAACGCTCGCCGGCCAGCCGGCCGGACCCGTCGGCGGCTTCCTCGCGCACGATGCGCCGCAGGTCCTCCAGCCGGGCATAGAGGTTCGGCGTATAAGCCTCGCCGCCGCGTTCGAACTCGAGCAGGTACTTGGCCACCGTCCAGCCGGCGTTCTCGGGTCCGATGCGGTTGGCGATCGGCGTGCGCACGCCGTCGAGGAAGACCTGGTTGACCTCGTGGTCGCCGGCCAGCGTGACGATCGGCTTCACGGTGAGGCCCGGAGCCTGCATCGAGTCGATCAGCACGAACGAGATGCCGTCCTGCGGCTTGCCTTCGCTGGCGGTCCGCACCAGGCAGAACATGTGGTTGGCGACATGCGCGCCGGTGGTCCAGATCTTGGTGCCGTCGATGACATAGTCGTCGCCATCCCTGACCGCGCGGGTTTTCAGGCTGGCGAGATCGGAGCCGGAGCCGGGCTCGGAATAACCCTGGCAGAACACGATGTCGCCCGAAACGATGCCGGGAAGATACTTCGCCTTCTGCTCCGGCGTGCCGTACTTCATGATCACCGGCCCCACCATGCGCAGGCCCATGGCGAAGATGCGCGGCGCATCGACGGCCGTGCACTCGCGCGAGAAGATATAGCGCTGGGTGGCATTCCAGCCGGTGCCGCCATGTTCCTTGGGCCAGGTCGGCGCCGACCAGCCGTGCCGGGCCAGCACCTTGTGCCAGCGCACGCCGGCGGCGAAGTCGGCGAAGACGCCGCCGGTCTTGCGACCGGCCTCGCGCAGGTCCTCGGTCAGATTGTCGTCGAGGAAACGGCGCACCTCGCCGCGAAACGCCTCGTCCTGGGGGCTGAGGGCTAGATCCATGGTCGTCCTCCGGCAGGTCTGTCGATGGAAGCTTGCGGCCGGCGCAACCGGCCGTCCAGAGCGCCGCTGGCCGCGGCTTCCGACGGGCGGTATGCTTCTTGCGTCGTTCTGCTCGTCGCGCGTGTCCGACCGCGGAGATCGCCATGGCCAGGCTGCTCTGTCTGCTCGCCCTGCTTCTGTTTGCCGCGCCAGCCCCGGCGCAGGACCGGAAGGAAGTCGATGTCGCCCTGGTACTGGCCGTCGACATCTCGGGAAGCATCGACCCCGACGAGGCCCGTCTGCAGCGCGAAGGCTATGTCGAGGCCTTCCGCGACCCCGTGATCGTCAAGGCGATCCTGAGCGGCAACCACGGCCGCATTGCCGTCGCCTACTTCGAATGGTCCGACTCCTGGGTGCAGAAGCTGCTGGTCGACTGGACCCTGCTCGACTCCGAAGCCGCGATCGCCGGGTTCACCGCCCGCCTTTCCGAGGCACCGATATCGATCGCACGCCGGACCTCGATCAGTGGCGCCATCCGCTATGCCATCCCGATGTTCAGCAGCAGCCCCTACGAGGCCGAACGCAAGGTGCTCGACATCTCGGGCGACGGATCGAACAACGACGGCGGCCTGGTTACCGACCTCAGACACGAGGCGCTGAAGGACCGCATCGTGATCAACGGTTTGCCGATCATGAACGACCGGCCCAATCCGTTCGGCTTCCCGAGCGAAAACGACCTCGACAAATATTACCTCCACTGCGTCACCGGCGGTCCGCGCTCCTTCGTCGAGGTCGCCACGAATTTCGAGGATTTCCCGCGCGCCGTTCGCAAGAAGCTGCTGCAGGAAGTGGCCGACATCGGGCCCCGTCACGACTTTGACACCGGCGACCTCGGCACCGAGCGCCACGGCGTCCAGCTCGCCCAGGCCGCGCCGCGCCGCGGCAACCGCGCCGACGACGACTACACCCGCTTCGTGCGTCCCGAATACGAACTCGGCTGCGATATCGGCGAGCGCCGCAGCCGCGACTTCTGGCAGCGCCGCTTCGGCGTCACGCCAGACTGAACGCTTCCTATCCTGCACGCCCCCCGCCCCGGTCAAGCAGCTGATTCCGCTGGCTTTTCCGCCTCGGGCGCCGCTCCGGAATGGGAAACATGGTGGGACATTTTTTCGGCCGTTCGCCGCTCGAGATAGTCGAGCGCCCGGATGGAGGCGAGATGGGTGAACGTCCGCCGCCAGCCGACCTCCAGCCCCTTGTGGCAGACCGAGCGCAGTTCGCCCTCGCGGATGATCGCCATCAGCCTGTCCTCCACGATCTGCCGGCGTTGCAACAGGATCGTGTCCCAGTGGCCGCGAAACCTTGGATCGCGCTGGCGCCAGCGATAAACGGTCGACAGCGGCACGCCAGTGCGCTTGGCGGCGAGGCTGACCTCGCCGCACTGGCGCAACTGGCGAAGGAAGAAGACCCGCAGGCGCGGAGGTGTGCGCCGCCTGACCGGGCCGCGCAGCACCCGCGCCAACGACTCCGACGTGTTCCCGGTTGCTGCCACCGCTTTGGCCGGCTCTACCCGTAGTTCCGACACTTCCACAATATCCATGGCCATCTCCTCTCCGGTGGATCGGATTTATGAGCGGATTGTTACTCTTGTCCTATCCTCTGGTCAAGTCGCGGTACAACTGCCGCGACTTGCCAGCGGGTCATTCGTGACGATGGATCCACAATTCTGTATCAGTTGTTCTAGAATTATGCTTTGGTTCACCCATGGGCCGGCTGAAGGAATTCGACGAAGACAAGGCCATCGACGGCGCCGTCGCCTGCTTCTGGGCGCGCGGCTACGAGGCGGCGTCGGTGCGCGAACTGGCCGACCACATGGGAATCGGCGGTGCCAGCCTCTACAACGCCTATGGCGGCAAGCGTGCCCTGTTCGTGGCGGCCCTGGCGCGCTACGCCGACCGTTCGTTTCGGGAGCGTATTGCACGGCTGGAAACCGGCAGGCGGCCGAAACAGGCGATCGAGGCCTTTCTCGCGGAAATCATCGACCGCTCGCTCAAGGACCGCGACCGCAAGGGCTGCCTGCTGGTCAATTCGGCGCTCGACGTCGCGCCGCACGATTCCGGCATCGGCGAGGTGGTGGCAGACTACCTGGGCGAAATTCGTGCCTTCTTTCGCCGCAACATTGTCGCCGCGCAGGCGGCCGCGCAGGTACCGGCCGACATCGACGCCGAGGAAACCTCCGGACATCTGCTGGGTGTGCTGCTGGGAATCCGCGTGCTGGCGCGCACCCAGCCTCACCGCGAGACGCTGGAGGCGGTTGTCCGGCCGGCGTTGCGCCTGCTCGACACCCGCCCTGTCGGCAAGCCAAGGCGAGGCCGGAAGTGATCGCCGGGATCAAAGCCCTTGCCTTCGATACCGGGGGTACGGTTCTCGATTGGCATCGCGGCATTTCGGCCGCGCTGGCTGCCGCCGGAAAACGCCGCGGGATCGTCGCCGACTGGGCCGCGGCGACCAACGAATACCGGCGACGGGCCCTGAAAGGCATGACCCGCCAGGTTCGCCCCGACTTCAACCTCGACGACGTCCATCGCCGAGTGCTGAACGAACTCATTGCCGAATCCGGATGGGCGGCCTTCACGGCGGAGGATCGCGCCGCCATTCATGGCGCCTGGCACGCACTCGACGCCTGGCCGGACTTTCCCACCGCCCTTGCGCGCCTGCGCCGCCGCCATGTCGTGGCGTCCTTCACCATCCTCAGCACCTCG
>ERZ890510.520-NODE-520-length-30245-cov-18.316098_pt1 | contig 30245 bp, 23 predicted proteins | sample MGYA00521265_ERZ890510 | MGnify/ENA primary metagenome ERZ890510 (study PRJEB32303, sample SAMEA104408624) | aquatic metagenome | biome: Brackish water; feature: Chemocline; material: water | place: Baltic Sea | collected 2014-10-26T21:54:00 | depth 110 m ... | reverse complement strand
AGCGATAGGAAAATTAACTCGGTACTGCGTAGTCGGTAATAAACTCAGGCTTGCCTTGAATATCAAGCTTCACCCGATACAGATCACCGCCACGGTACGTCGACACGTCAAATCCAGCCGGTTCCCAACCTGTTGGTGTGGGATCACCTGTACCGAACGCAGCGGTTGTTACATAAAGCTCGTTCAGGTCTTTTCCGCCGAACATCGCTGACGATGTCTGGGCAGCGGGAATCTCGACTCGCCGCTCCTCTTTGCCGTCAGGATCGAACCGAACGATCATGCCGCCGTACCAAATCGCCGACCACACGAATCCCTCAGCATCGACCGTCATACCGTCGGGAATACCCCAGTCGTTTGGGGTAGTCGTGAACACGCGCTTGTTATTAATCGCTCCGGTGGTTGGGTTGTGATCCCATTTGTAAATCTCGTGCTTTGGCGAATCGGTCGAGTAGAACGTTTTGAGATCAGGAGAAAATCCCATTCCATTACAAAGGTCAAGACCATCATCGATGATCTCGGCTGAGCCGTCGGTATTGAACCTGAACAGCGAGCACGAATCGAGATGACCGCTACCTCCGTACATGCTTCCATCGGGTCCTACAGTGACATCGTTGAGCTTGATCGGTCGGCCATCAACATCGCCTTTGAAAAGCCAAGTGTAGTCATCATCGGAATTCCAAAGCTGAACGCCTTCCCAAGTGCCGACAGCGAGTCCGCCCCGTTTATTGCGTGTGGCACCAGCAACGTTGTAGCCGGTATGGAGCAGATTGTTCTCGCCGGATGAAGGATCGTAGTTCCAGATTTTCCCGCCCTGAATATCGATCCAGTAGAGAGTTTGTGATTCCACATCCCAGACGGGACCTTCACCTACCACTGCGTTCTCAGCTGCGAGTTTCTCGACCTCGTATCCCATATGTTTCTCCTGAAATGACGGCGCAGAAACTGCGCCTGAATAAATACAACTCCCGATGGATCGCCAGTCTAACGCACAACTCTGTGCTCAACAGTTTCAGTGAGTTCGTAACAAAATAGCGCGCAAGCGACGGTTTATGCGCTATATTTTCGCCGCATAAGCTCTTTCATTAACCAAGACTCACCTCGCGTGCAGGAGTCAACTATGTCATCCGATGTTTATTTCATGGACGCCCGAAGCGATTCAGCAGATACCAGCTTGATCGCAAAAACGACCACAGTGTTCGATGCTGCTGGTCTCGACAAGCTGATTACCCCCGGCGACGTCGTTGCAATCAAGGTTCATTGCGGCGAGTGGAACTCGAGCGCTTATTTGCGACCCGTGTATGCCAGAGCCATCGCGGATCGGGTGAAAGAGCTCGGTGGTCGCCCGTTCGTTTGCGACACAACGACGCTGACCTATAGCCCGTTCTCCACACGTGCGACCGAGCTTGATCTTCTACAAACTGCTGAAAGGAACGGCTATTCTTCGGCAGTATTAGGATGTCCATTTATCGTCGCCGACGGCTTTGTCGGTACAAGCGACTATCGAGTCGACGTACCAGAGGGCTATCTGCTAAAAGAGGCCTACGTAGCTCAGGCAATTGCGGCAGCAGATGTATTGATCGCACTGACCCACTTCAAGGGTCACGGAATGGGCGTAATAGGCGGTGCTCTCAAGAACTTAGGGATTGGCGCTCAGTCAAAGCGAGGCAAGTTCAACGTACACATGGGCGGTCACCCAAAATACGGCGTTGGAGCAGCAGTAAAGTTCGATGAGAGCTTCGTAGTCGATAAAGAAAAAGACCTCGAGTGGGAGCTAATCGAAGACGCCTGCCCTATCGGTCTTTTCAAGATTCGTGAGGACAACACGATTGCTTGGGATCGAGACAAGTGCATGACGTGTCTCGGCTGTCTCGGTGTAATGAACCCTCGCGGTATTTTCGAACCAAATCAGATGCTGTTCGACGCCACCGACATAGCGATCGCCGACGCAGCGCTGGGAGTCGTGAAGACGGTTCCGAAGGTCGGATTCGTAACTCTAGCGATCGACATATCGCCGAAATGCGACTGCGCAGGATTCTCAGATATGCCAATAGTTCCAAACCTTGGCGTATTCGCCAGTACTGATCCTGTCGCCATCGACCAAGCATGTGTCGACGCGGTAACTGAATCGCCTGGCATTCCCGGCTCTCTGAGTGAGGAAATGGGTGTCGACGCAGCCGGTGAACGTAAGTTCGATCTGGCAGGTGCTGCCATTGAGGGACTGTCAGAGCAAACAACTATCAATACAGCGGTTGTAAACGGCCTGGGTACACGCGACTACGAGCTGCATCACGTTGAACCGGTCGGCAGAGAAAAGTTCCGCTTCCCATTTGACGAACGTCCTACGCGAAAACGTTTCGCAAGAATGTTCGAAAAGTTCCAGCCGTTCCCGTTCGACCGACACGACGGTCAGGGCTACGACAGGCTGCCTGAAGTCGATATCGAAGCGGTAAAACCGCATGATGGACCAACAGTGGGAACACACTCGCACGCGGCATATCACGGTGACGGTACAAGCCACGGTCCGAACGGCCACGGTGCGCCAGAAAATCAATGGCACCCGGGCGAAGAAGGCACCCGCTCGCACTCGACCACTCACGAGCACTAATCGATGATCTTTTACTTAAATTAGTAACGAAAGAGAAACTAAAACTTATGGCAAGAGCGCAGGATATGCTCGACGAGGCGATCTCCCTTCTTACGGGCGCTGGCCAGAACGAATTGGCTGATCGACTCACGGCTCAACGAGCGAAATTCTTCTTTACATCTCTAGCCGGTGTACCACTGGCAAACAAGGTAAAGAAAGCCGGAACAGCTCTAAGTACTGACGGAACAGAAGCCAACGTGGCAGCGGTCGCTGCGCTGGTAGTTCAGATCGAAGATAAAGCCGACGCGCCGGGGACTGTGCTCACATAATGTCGACCGTATTAGTAACTGGCGGAGCTGGGAGCATGGGTCGGCTGGTCTGCGCTCGGCTCGCTTCAGATGGTCACGCAGTAAAGGCGTTCGATCTGGCAACCGCTAACTTCGCCGACTTGCCCCAAGGCGTGACAGCGTTGCCGGGTGATCTCACCTCAGCTGAAGACGTTCAAACAGCCGTTGAAGGCGTCGATGCCGTTGTGCATCTCGCTGCAATCCTCCCCCCCGTTGCTGATGAGTTGATCGATCTGACCCAGCGAGTGAACGTAGACGGAACACGGATTATCGTAGATGCCATTAAGAACACAGCACCAAGCGCCCGGTTGGTCTTTAGTTCCTCTGTAAGCGTCTACGGCACCCCAAATAATGACGCCGAAATCGCGACATCTCAGCCTTGCGCGCCCGATGACAACTACGCCAAAACGAAGGTAGAGTCGGAGCAGATTGTGGTCGACTCAGGCTTGGATTCATGTGTGCTACGGATATCAGGTGTTTCGATTCCGATATTTCAAGAACCACCAGCCGCTTGGCCGTTTTTGCCTGATCAGAAGATCGAGTTTGTTCACCGAGACGACGCCGTAAACGCTATCGTCGCTGGAGTAACGGCCGAGTTAACCGATTCAAGCCGAATCGTGAACGTCAGTGGTGGCGCTAGCTGGCGAACGACTGGTGCCAAATACGTCGCCGACTACTTCGGAATGATCGAGGTTGATCCCGCCGACACCATTTATCAATCTGAGCCGGGGCACTTCGCTTGGTACTCAGAACAAGGCGGAAACGCTGTGCTCGAATACCAACAGAATTCGTATACGCAGTACTTAGAGCAACTTCAGGCTGATATCGATCGCATGATGGAAGAGTAGCAACTACTTAAAATGAGCGGCCGGCTCATCGCTGGCTTGGTCGCCATCGTTGTTTTCGTCCGCACCCCGCTGGAATCGAATTTGATCTGACCGAATGCTGCAGCCCTCACAGCGTACGCTTCCCTGGCCGAGTTCGACATCGCTTGGAACGCAACGATGGCGAACAGGATGATGCCGACTATGCCGATTCCACCCGAAGCTCCAAGCGCCCGTTCACCAATTTCTGAAATAGAAAATCCAAACGTCACCCGCAGCAGAACGAGGCCGACTGACGCGATTGCTTGATTCAAATCCAGAAAACGACCGACGATCAAAACGATGAGTCCAGTTTGAATCATCACCAACGCCACTCGATTTAGATTCTCGTACATCGGCTTCAGAACCAAGAACCCCCGAATTGCCCGTGCCGATACTCCGAATATGAAGCTGCTGATAAATCCGAACAACGCCACATAAATCAGAGCTTCGTTCCACGGACCGTAACCTAACGGTGCGCTTTCGATTGCCATTCGCACGGTCACGGCGAGATGCAAAGCACCAGCGACTACCGACCAAAATACTCCGCTCACCAACCATAGTTCCGCAGGACCAGTTCTACTTTTTGACAGTCTAATCACATCGAATAACGTCAAAGCGAACACCGCCAAGCCCGCGAACAATGAAATGCCACCAGCCAGAACTAACGGATCGGCAAACGCTGTTTTGTACATGCTCTGCCCGGTGAATCGAAGCAACAATCCGATGACAACCAGCCACATGCTTATTCGTTGTGGGAGTGGATATCGAATCGAACTACTGAAGAATCGAGGAACGACGTGTTAGGAGAAACCCATCACGAACAATCCAGCCCAGCCGAACAGCTGGGCAATGCCGTGCGACTGCGAGTGAGTAACCCACGTCAGACTTCGGTCCATACCGAGCAGCGGCATGATTAATATCGCAGCGCCGGTCGAGAATCCCAACGTGACAGCGATGATTAGCGAAGCGCGTATGAACGGTCGATAGAGTCGTTGTGACGACCAGCCCCCAGAAGTCATGCGTCCATTCTGCTGCATAGTGCGAGGAGCCGAAACTATTCGATATGAAGAGCCTGTGTTATCTCGGTACAACTTATCCAGGTGTACAAGGCCACAGAATCACACTAGCGGTCCAGCAATCGTCACACGAATAGACGGTTCAGCACTGGTGGTTATCATCGAATACGACTTACCTGCGTTCATGAACACAACGTCGCCGGGTCCTGCGACGACTGAATCTTCGCCGTCAATCGACCATTCAATCTGACCTTGAAGTACAACCCACCAACGATTTTCATCAGCGTGTGAGGTTGCAGCAGACGACGATCCGGCAAGTTCATGTGAATATGTCGCGTAGTTTCGATTGTCGGAAACGGCAATCTCGACCCAGTTAGTAACGGTGCCATTTCGAGTGATGAAATCCTTCAGTTTGGTGTGAACGAGATTCGGATTCGCCTGCCCCTCATCGACCGGAATCAGCCGGCAAGGAGCAACGCCTTTAATATCGTGATTCGAATTCGGGTGTGTGATACCAAACCGAATCGCTTGGACACCTTCTTTGGGCTGGATATCGTGTGCAAATCCGGCAGGAGCCATGATGAGATCGCCCCATTCCGAAAGCACCGGTTCGTACTGCCCTATTTGCCATTGAGTTCGACCATCCAGTGCGACCCAAAATTCGTTGAAATCTGGATGAATATGTGGGTCTGGCGGCGTTCCTGGAGGTCCTGATATCCAAACGGCTCGATTACGACCGTCTTCGATCAGAACTTCCGACCACCGTTCGCCTTCACCGTGCCGTCCCATGACGTCGGCGTGAGTTGCAATCCGCAGATTCATTGGTACTGCAGTGGTCATATAAGCCTCTTAATTTCCTGCTGCTTGAGTTGCCAACGCCGCCTGCATCATCGCTCTTGCGTAGCCGACGGTGTAAGCGAAGCCTGTGTATGTAGTTGCCGAAACACCGTTGAACGGGAACTCGGTGTCTGAGTCGTTTTCGGGCGGGTGTTCTGGATAGATCAAACGAGGATATTTTTGACGAACGAGCTCGCTCATCACAGCGAACATGTCGACCTGTCCTTCATCGATCCACACTTCGGTGTAATCGAGTTGTGGGGTGCGTGTGACGACATTGCGGAAGTGAACATGATTGATCTGATCGCGCTCGCCAAAGTATCGGCATATTTCGACAGGATCGTGCCCTAACTCGCGAGTAACACCGCAATCGAATGTGATGCCGTTTGATGGGCTAGGCACGATGTCAGCTAATCGCTTCCAACCTTCGACCGAACCCATGATCTGACCACTGCCACGACTTATAGGCGCAGGTGGGTCATTGGGGTGCAGTGCGAGTCGCACGTTCGCCTCTTCGGCTGCTGGTATGACCGCTTTGAGGAAGTAAGTGACGTTATCCCACATTTCGTCGATCGAATGCGCTGTCTGCCCTTGTAGAGGTGGAAGATCTTTGATGCGGTCGTTGTTGAAATCCATCAACCCTGAACCACCTCGACCCGGGACAACTTTGTAGCCCTCAACGATTCGATGAGCGTAGAAGTTGTACTCCATGACAGGCAATCCCTGTCTACCGGCGATTTGGATCGCTTTGATGATGGTTTCAATATCTTCATCACGACCTGACTCGCCGAATTTCACTCTCTCTGAAGGATCGAACATGATATTGCGAAGTTCGAGATCAGCCTCGGCAACCCGATCGATATTTCGCCTAAGATCGGCGTCTGTCCAAGTTTCGAGACCGCCGGTGTCTAAGCTAGCAGTACTAACGCCGATGACTCCGAGTTGTTTCACTCGGCGGAGTGAGCGATCTTCAAGATCGTTCAAAAACAGCGTTAACGTTGGTGTCTCATCGGTTTCCGACCAATGTCCTTGCCCTTTGACCGAGTTACTAATTCCTGCTTTGTCGTAGACCATTTGATGTTCCTGTAGGTTCTGCGTAGATAAGTTCATTCAGCTCGAATTCGGATTATTGGTCAGCGCTAAACCATGCCGTGAGCAACGTATTCGTGGTCGACACCATCGTATTGCTCTTCCCACCGTTTTACGATGCCGATGCGCCAGTCTTCCGCTAGCTTCTTCAACTCAGCGGTAATCTCCGGCTCTGAATCGACAAGATTCACCGATTCAGCCGGATCGGTTTCGACATCCGAAAGATGCACCTCGGCGATTGGTTCGGCTGCTTCAACGAGTTGACCATTGAGCACAAGCTTCCACTTACCTCGGCGTACGGCCGTCTGTCCGTCCATCTCCCAGAAGATAGCGCGTTCTTCAAGGTCTTTACCGTCGACCACATGAGATAGAACGCTGGTCCCATCGATTTCATATTGCGACGAATCGACGCCTATAGCCTCAAGCACCGTCGGAACTACGTCCATCGATGCGCAAGACTGGTCACTCACCTGCCCGGCCGGAATTCGGGCTGGCCAGTGCATGATCGCCGGTTCTTTGACTCCACCATCGAACAAGCTGAACTTGTGACCTTTCAGACCGCCCGACGTTCCACCGTAGTACGGGTCCTGAGAGCCATCAAGCCAATTGCGTGATTCACGCGAAGGTCCATTGTCGGAAGTGAAAACCGACAATGTGTTCTCTGTCAGATTCAGCCGTTCAAGTTCGTCTTTTATCTTGGCAACCGCATCATCGACCGCACTGATCATCGCAGCCATCACCTGTCGATCCCACGGCAGTTCAGCAAAGCGATCCATGTACTCCTGAGGAGCGTGCATCGGGTAGTGAGGAGCATTGAACGGCACGTAGAGGAAGAACGGCTTATCCGACTTGGCCATCTCTCTGATGTATTCGATCGCCTTCTTGGCAATTAGCTCAGTGAAGTACTCGCCATTGCGCCAGATCTCTTCATTGTTCTCCCAGAGATCGTGCGTTGGGTTCATGCTGGGTCCGGGTCGATTCGCACCCCAGTAGTAGATGTGTGAAAAGAAGTCGATACAGCCCGCCATGAATCCGAACGTCTTGTCGAATCCGTGTGCGCCCGGTCGTGATTCTTCAGCAAGTCCCAGATGCCACTTTCCAGTCAGGGCAGTTTGATAGCCCTCTTTTTTGAGCATAGTCGCCAAAGTGGGAGTGCTTTGCGGAAGCCCACTAGCAGTTCGATGGCCTCTGAGGATCGACCGAACACCCGCGTTGCCCGGGTATCGGCCCGATAACAACGAAGCTCGCGAAGGCGAACAGACCGGACTATTCGAGTACCAATTGGTGAATCGAACTCCGTCCTTTGCCATTCGATCGAGCGTCGGGGTCTTGAAATCAGTCGTACCCATGCATGACAGGTCACCGTACCCCTGATCGTCGGTCAGGTAAACGATCACGTTCGGTCGTGTATCAGCCATTCAATTTCATTCCTCTTTGGAGTTGCCTGTCGACAGATAATCATCTCGATGGCGAAAGCCTAAAGCATGATTTATAGAATCGAAATGTGAATCGAACGGTTTTATTGGAATCTATCGAACTGATTACTTCATCATTATTCTCGGAACGAGACCATCAGTAACCTGCCCGTTCACTTAGTATTTCGGGTTATTATTGTTTGTCTGATATCTAAATGCGGTTTGGCGATCAGACACGAGCTATCTACGCGAATTACTGGATACCTGAGAAAAATGCCTGACTGGTGGCTGGAAGCGACATTACCGACAGTCTCTGGCGTTGTGTTGTTTGTGCTATGGGTGTTCATCCCTGCTCCCGAGGGCGAATCAGATTTCGGATCGCGCTTACGAGATAGGTTCCGCAAATAATGTTTGCAAGCGCAGATCGCAAGCGACTTCTAGTCGGCCTCATCCTCCTAGTCATCATCATGGGGACGTTCCTCGCATTCAACCGAGTTCCAAAGATCGGCATTGTTGGCGAAGATCTCGACGCCGTACAGTCGCCCACAAGCCAGTGCTTCCAGGGATTCTGTATCGAGCGTGATCCCGGCGTTAGCTTCATGACTCGATGGATCAAATTCTCGATCACCTATCTTCGACTCGTAACTGTCGGCATGACGTTCGCGTTCCTAACAGCTGGACTCGCCGAAGCATTCCTATTTTCAAAATCGATAAGTAAAGGCCTACCTACCGCCGGAGTATTCAGACGCACTGTTCAGGGAACCGTCACAGGCGGAGTGATGAATCTCTGTTCTGCCTGCATCGTTCCGGTATCTTCGGCGTTCCACAAACGAGCGAGTATCGAAGGTGCCATCGCAATGGTGCAGGGTTCCACCACCCTGAATATTCCCGCGCTAGCGATGGTCTTCTTTGTGTTCAGTCCAGTTCTAGGCTTTAGTCGACTAATACTGGCAATCGTGGGTGCGCTAATTATTGGGCCAATCGTAGTGCTAAGTGTTCGTCGTGACCGAGTAAAGCAAGTCGAGATCCCCGACACGTATGAGGATCCCGTTGATGTTGCGAGTTGGGGTGAGATTCTTGCTCCGGCGTTCCGGCATTGGGCGAAGGCGAGTATTGGATACGCAATTCGACTTTCGCCAATCATGATTCTTGCCGGGTTTGCTAGCGGACTAGCCATCCAATGGCTTAGTCCTGAGGTGGTCGCTACCTATTTAGGTAACGACGTTCGTGGAATTTTGCTGGCGGCAACTTTCGGTATTCTGATCAACGTCCCTCTGCTATTTGAAATCCCGCTTGTTGCCTTGCTGCTGCTGCTCGGGATGGGAACTGCCCCTGCTGCAACATTGCTATTCAGCGCAGCTGCAGGTGGGCCGGTGACTTTCTGGGGTCTCTCGAAACTGATGCCACGTAAAGCTTTGTTGACCTTCGCCGGTGCGACTTGGGGCGTCGGAGCGTTGGGCGGAATTCTGGTGCTCATCGGCGGACAGTATTTCTGGGAAGACGCAGGTCTGAGCGACCGAGTTGCCAAGGCAACTGAACAACGAACCGTTGAAGAACTCTTCATTGCTTCGGGCACAGATCCGGTGAATATCGAAGCGTACCCAACTGTATTCGATGGTGTGCCAGCGGCCGACGAGTTCGCTCCGTTCCAGAACATCGCTCCGCTAATCGGTTCTGAAGCGTTGATCGAAAACAGATATCCCGGAGTTGCGATTTTCGACTACGACCGAGACGGTGATCTCGATTTCTACGTCACTTCTGGCGAAACGAATGCTGTGTTCCAAATCACTCGTGGTGGGCCTAATAAGCTGTTCCGCAACGATGGCGATAACGTGTTCACAGAAGTCGCCGACGGTGCGGGTGTGGCAGCAGCGAGCCACAATTCAACGGCTGTCGCTGCGTGTGACCTCGACAATGACGGGTACCAGGATCTTTACGTTGGTGCACAAGGAAGAATCGGTGACAACCTCGACTACCGCTCGGTTTCTGGTAACCCGTCCCTCGCAGTGGCCGTTCAAGACAACCTATTCCACAACAATGGCGATGGTACTTTTACCGACATAACATCGGCCGCATTCGGTCCAGATGTGAACTCCCGATCAGCGGCAAGCATCGCATGTGGCGATATCGACAACGATGGCTGGCTCGACCTGTACATCGGCAATCGCGCCGACCAAGATTTCGTCCGCTTCGATACGTCTCGACATCATGGTCACTTCAACACGTTCTTCCGCAATAACGGGGACCTAACTTTCTCTGACGAAACGGTCGAGTCTGGTCTGATCTCTCCGCCCATTAGAATGCGTGATATCGCAGGCAACCCGATCACATTCCCTGCCCCTGACAATACCGAGATAGAAGGTTTCGACATCAGCATTGTCGATGGAAATGGCAACATAGTTGGTGATCCTGCGGGCCAGACATGGGCCACGCTGATGTTCGACCACGACTCAGACGGGGACCTTGATTTGTGGGTTGGCGACGATGGTGATCGGCTGAAGGTTTATCGCAACGATTCAAACCCTGCAGGAATCACGTTTACGCCCATCGAAGAGCTCCTTGGCATAGACCAAATGGGTCAATGGATGGGATTCGCACTTGGCGATTACGATGGGGACAACGATCTCGACGTGTTTGTCACCAACATGGGCTATCAGCCTCTTCAGCGACCGTGGCCAACCATCCCCTCGGCAGACTGCGCCTACTACCACTCGACCGACACGGGTACATGCTTCCACGCCTTGATCGAAAATCGGGTTAACGAAGGTGCCGATGCGAACCGTCCGGGTGCATTCGTGATCGTCACAGGTGAGACTTCAGTGACAGCAAGTACGATCGTGCCGCCGAGCTCTTTGGACGAGGATTTCACGACCTCACTTGAAGCCGAAGTTAATGGGCTTGAAGCCTACGAATTCGGATTCGGCACAGCGTTCTTCGATATGGACAACGACGCCGACCAAGATCTCTACTGGCTAGGTTCACTTGCAGCCCGTGGCGAGGGTCCGCAGGGCGATTTCGCACCGGGAATCGGGCGGCTACTCCAAAACGATGGCAACGGAGCTTTTATGGACGTCACAGCTGAGGCTCAAATCATTGACTCGTTGGCGGTCGACTACTCAGTTCTTGATCCAGATGACAATGATTTCAACGCTTCGAAACAGCGGATTGGTGTCGAGTTCCACGAGAACGGCAAGGGCGTTGCGATTGGCGATTTGAACGGCGATGGGTTTATCGACGTGATCGGAACCAACTCGAACGGAGAGACTTTCGATGCTGGCGGCGAGCGTGCGATAGCCAGCGGTCCGCTATTCGTCTGGATGAACAGCGGTGGCGATAATCACTGGGTATCGTTCAGTCTTCGAGGGCGAATGGCTATCGATGGCTCAGGATCTAACGCCGACGCTATTGGCGCGAAGATCACCGTGAGCTACGCATCCGCCAACGGTGAGACAATCGTTCAGACCAGCGAAGTACTCGGTTCTTCTAGCTTCCTATCAATGAGTTCGCTCGACGCCCATTTCGGTGTTGGCGCAGCTGATTCAGTGGACGTAACAGTCGAATGGCCGAGTGGTCGGACTACGACGCTGAATGATGTTGACGTGAACCAACTCCGAGAATTAACCGAACCGGCGAGCTAGCAGCTGCCCGGGTTACTCGTCGTATTCAACGTTCTTCGTCGGCTTCGTCATGATCGCCAAAGCCAGCCCCATGAGCGAGAAGACTGTTACCAGCATGTAGGCGTATCGCCAGCCGTTCATGAACGAATCGCTGGCTGCCTTGTTGCCGGTGATGTCGCTGAGCGGGATATCAAACCCGTCAGCGACCATTACGCCCACAACAACGGCTGATGCTACCGCCTGCCCTGCCACGTTTCCAACGTTCCTCGTTAAGTTCGTCAAAGCTCCGACAACACCGAACGATTCTTTTGAAACGCTACCAAGAATCGTGCTGTTGTTAGGCACTCCCCATAGCCCCATAGCAATTCCGTTCGCCAACAGTACGAGGCTAACAATCCAGAACGAGGTTTCGCTGGTAAACACCATGAATGCAACTGCTGTTGCGACGAGCATTGCGAATCCAACGACAGTAAAACGTCGCTCTCCGATCTTGTCGCCCATGCGACCCGACGAACTTGCCGCTGCCGCCATTCCCAAAGATGTGAGGAACAAGATTCCTCCGGCTGCAGCTTCTTCGATGTTACGAAGGCTTATCAGGTAAATCGGCATCAAGAATCTGACAGTTGTCGTGCCCAAGAACCCCAAGAACCGTGTCGCAATCGCCATCGAGAACATGATGTTCTTGAACATTCTTAGGTCGAGCATCGGAGAGGAAGACTTAAGCTCCCACCGGATGAAGAACGCGAACAGTAGTACAGCCGAGATCGATCCGCCAAGAATCAACGGCGACAGTATCGAAACGTCGAACGGATTATTGATGAGGATTACAACGATGATGATCATCAATCCGGAAACGATTGCGCCCATCCAGTCAAAGTTCGGCTTTGCGCCAGTTCGCTGCTGGCTGACAACTTTTTCGTCGAGGATGAAGTAGCCGGCAATAAACGCTATTCCAATCGGGATTGTCAGCACCAAGAACAGTGTCTCCCACGAGAAAAACTGCAACCACAGTCCTGCAATAACCGGTCCGATAGCCCCACCAATCGCAACTGAAGTGGTCTGAGCACCGATTGCCTTACCGCGTTCACGCGCCGAAAATACCGATAGCACCATTGCCGTACCAACCGACTGCCCCATCGAGTTTCCGATGGCGGCCACAACTCGGGCGAGAATCAGTAGCCCAAAGCTTGGAGCCAGAGCGGTAAATACCGATCCACCAGCGAAAAATACTAGTCCAATCAGGTGAACTTTCTTGCGTCCGATGATGTCGCCGAAGCGACCCATAGGCAACATGAACGCGCTGATAGTCAAACCTTGAACGATCACGATCCAAGACGCTGAACGAAGTGTTACTCCGAAAGTATCGGCGATCTGCGACAGGGCGATGAAAACCATGCCCATGCTCGCGACCATCGTGAAGAACGCGATGCCAATCGCCGTGAAGGAAACCCATTTATTGGCAGCTGGAGCGTCGGTCTGGTCGGCTGGCGGAGTGGGAGTATTAGCGGCGGCGCTCAAGTAGCGATGCTCGGATTAAATATGTGACCAGAAATTGACATGAGCGTCATACTACCCCCGCTGTGCCTGCACGGCGCATTCGAATACTTGTTCAGATTGACGAAACCAGCTCTATGTAGCCCGTTCTTCGATCCAATCAAGATCAAATTCGAATCCGAATCCGGGAGCATTCGACGGTACTAAGTAGCCGTCTTTGATCACGGGCGTCCCCGGCAAAACTACCAACTCTTCCAACGGTACACCCGGAGGTGCGACACCTTCAGATCTCTCGGCCCACATGACCGACGACATGGCGTACGCGAGGTGTTGCCCGTAGGGATAATTTGTACTGGCGTGCGGAATAACCGTAAGGCCATGAGCCTCGGCCAAATGGCAGATTTTAATTCCAGCCGTCAGCCCACCAACCCATTGCAAATCAGGCTGGAAAATGTCGACCAGTCCATGGCTTGCAGCATGAGCGAATGGGTGGATCGAGTACCAGTGCTCTCCTGTAGCGAGAGTCTGGAACGGTATTCGTTGGCGAAGATTGAAGTAGCTGTCCATATCTTCAGGCAGCATGTAATCCTCAAGCCACTTGATTCGATACGGCCTAAGCTGCTCGGCTAGTCGCACCATGTAGTCGGTGTTCATCGACATCCAGCAATCGACTGCGATTTCGACGTCGGGGCCAACCTGCTCACGAGTCTTGGCAACAAGTTCTTCCGTTCGGTTCAGTCCTGGAAGACCGGCATCGGGTCCTTCACGTAAGAAGAGTTTCACAGCTTTGAACCCAAGTTCTAAGAACCAGTCGATCGAATCATCAGTGGGGTACGAAAGATCGGTGTTGCTGGCGTAGCAGAAGATTTTCTCTTTCTGAGGCCCCCCAATAATTTCGTATACCGGCTTGTTCAGCAGCTTGCCTTTGAGATCCCACAAGGCATTGTCTACTGCGCTGATTGCAAAGCTAGAAACACCCGCCGTTCCATACGGAGCGGTTGCCTTCTGCATCAAATCCCACACACGCTCAGTCGCCATACAGTTCTCACCCTCGATCATCGGGCCAATGTGGTCGTTGATCAGAGGCACAGTGACTCCGCTGTGAAGTGTGAGACCGAATCCCCAAGTGCCATCTTCGGCAGTCACGACACACGCTGTGCGTTTCCAGCTGTTGGCCCAGTCGCTGCGCTTCAGCTCGGGATACCGCTGCATCGGGCTAACAAAGCCGTCGGTTTCGATCTTCGGGACACGTGGCTTGGTGGTTGCGTGCGGGGTTACATTAACCTCTATAGCTTTGACTGACCTGATCTTCATGCGGAGATATTCCTGTCCTTATGGCGATTAGCGCCTGCTCTACGAATTTGTAGATGCCAGTTGCACGCCGGACTTTACATGAAGATCGGACCGTTCAGCGGGAATCGAGAATTATCAGTTGAACGAATATTGATCGGTCGTCATCACTGATTTCCCGAGCGAAGTCATCGGAGTCGAAGGATCCGGTGTGGGGTCGCGTTGCGTTTGGGCGACAACACAAACCACCACCTAAGTCCCCTCCACTCCGCTTCTCTGCGGTCAGCAAGCACGTTTTTAGTCTGTGACTTGCGCCTGTACCTTGAACTCGAGTTTAGTCGAGGTCCCCATGGAACTGTTCGTCGGAATTAGCGCGCATGAAGTCCATGTTCATCTCGATCCCTAGACCCGGTGCATCCGGCAAGTGCAGTTGACCTCGTCGAACGTCGAGCGGGGTCTGAATGAAGTTGTCGTATGCGACTAAACGGTGACGAGCTGTTTCGAGTTTGTAAAAGTTCGGCACGGTCATCATCACGTGTGCACCGGCGAGAACGTTAATAGGACCGCTAGCGTCGTGCGGCGCAATCGGAACGTAGTACGCCTCTGCCATGGTCGAAATCTTCTTGAGCTCTGAGATACCACCAGTCCAAGTCACGTCCGGCTCAAGGAAGTCGGCTAGGTGCTGTTCGAGAATCGCTGTGAACTCCCAGCGAGTGTGAAGACGTTCACCAACTGAAATAGGCAAGTCGATTTGGTCACGGACGTTCTTAAGAGCCTGTGTGCTTTCTACCGGCACAGGCTCTTCCCACCAGTGAATGTTTGACGGAGCGACGCTTCTCGCAAGGCGCACGCTAGTCGGCACGTCGAATCGACCGTGGGCGTCGATCATCAGTTCCATTTCTGGACCAGCGCCTTCACGGATGGCAGCGGTGATTTCGTTCGCCTCGGCTTCACCCTTGTAGGTCATTCCACCATTCAGGTAGCCGTTGTTCTCTTCCTGCATATGTGGGTAAGGATCGAACTTCATTCCCTCGTGACCCGAGTCGGCGATCTCTTTCGCCTGTCGCTTCGCCTCATCCGGACCAATGTTTGGGTCTGGGTGAGTGTAAAGAGCGATCGTCTCTCGAACCGGGCCGCCAAGTAGTTCAAAAACCGGCTGGTTCATTGCCTTACCGCGAATGTCCCAAAGAGCAATATCGATACCGCTAATCGCGTTGGTAGCGGCGCCACGAGAACCCATGTAGGTAAACCTGCGGAAGATCTTGTTCCAAATTTTTTCGATGTGGAACGGGTTCTCCCCAACCACCAATGGGTCGATCTGCTGGAGCACTGCACAAACAGCGCGGTTTGCCACCGGATGAGTCGTTGTTACCTCACCCCAGCCGGTAATTCCTTCGTCGGTCTGCACTTCCACAAAGATGTACTCGCCCTGCCGGCCGAAGTTGTACGCGGCTGTAGCGAGAAGTAGCCAAGGGGTGACTTTGGTAATTTTCATGGAAGATACTTTTCCGATTCAGGCCCAAGAATAAGTAGCGGGAAGTAGAGCCACGCTAATTTGCCAACAAGTTTCACAGTGATTCGAATCGTTCACAAGTCGTCGCCCACGATATCGGTCTCTTATTCACGAAAAGTTTATGAGTTACGGGCTGCGAAGGTCGCTAACAGCTAATATCCTCGTCGCTTCCGTGGACGGCATCCGAAATGGATTTATGCCTCCAGCCAAAGATTACGCAGTTAAGGAACCTCAGCACTTGTCGTCGAACCCAACTGATTCGCACAATATTGTGATCATCGGAGCCGGACCTGCTGGACTATCGACGAGTTATTTCCTCAAGCAGCAAAACATCGACCACATCGTTCTCGAACGAGGAAACGTCGGCAACACTTGGGATGTTGAGCGGTGGGATGGGTTCTATCTTGTAAATCCGAACTGGGCTGTTCGACTTCCCGGATTCCACTACGTTGGTACCGAACTCGAAGGCTATCTTTCGAAGCTAGAAACGATTCAGTATTTGCAGGACTACGCCGCCCATTTCGACTCCCCGGTTCGCACTGGGGTTGAAGTTGAATCGCTGGAACAATTTTCTTCCGGATACCAACTACATCTAGCCAACGGAGATGTGATCGAAGCTCGGTGCGTGGTGATTGCGACCGGGGCGTTCGGTATTCCAAAACGTCCAGACTTCAGTGATCAACTCAGCGACTCGTTCAACCAGATGCACTCCGCAAATTACAAAAATCCCGAGGCACTTAACGACGGGGCAGTGCTGGTTGTCGGGTCGGGTCAGTCAGGTGCTCAGATCGCTGAAGAGCTACATGACGCTGGAAAGACGGTATACCTATCGGTTGGCAACGCCGGTCGCCGTCCACGTCGATATCGCGGCCGGGACTCGTCGTGGTGGAACTACACAATGGGCGGTTTCGACAAGACGGTCGAAAATGTCGATTCAGTAGACGACGCTCGGTACGGCTCGTCGTCTCACACCAGTGGCGCCCGTGGTGGTCACAATATTTACTTGCGCCAAATGGCGAAAACCGGTGTGACGTTAGTTGGCCCGGTCACTGGCGGCAAAGGCGATGTTATTTCGCTACGAACCGATCTCGAAAAGATTTTGAAAGCGGTCGATGACCACCCGATCAAGTGGAAACAGAACGTCGACGCTTACGTCGAAAAGCACGGAATTCAAGTTCCGTTAGACGACGTGGTCGATCCACCGGACATCTCCGACTGGCCAAAGGGCGATGCGCCGAGCGAGCTGGATCTTGCAGCGGCAGGAATCACGACGATCATCTGGTCGACCGGATTTAAATACAACTTCGACTGGATCAAGTTGCCGATCACCGGTGAGCACAACTATCCGATTCAACAGCGTGGAGTGACCGAGTATCCGGGTTTGTACTTCATGGGTATCCAGTGGATGTACGGATCAAAATCGGCCCAATTCATCGGCGTTGGCGAAGACGCCGAGTACGTCGCTGGGCACATAGCCGATAATTTTTCGTAGTCGTGCGGATCGGAATGAGCCCACACCAGATACCTCGGCGACCTCGGGAAATCTAATCGTTGCTGATCTGGGATCTCGCAAGCCAATACCACAACGTTTTGCTCTTTTAAACAAAAACCGCCCGTAGCCAAGTAAATGACCACGGGCGGTTGTTATTTCGTTTTCTATTATTCGCTAATCATTCACGTCAGGCGCAGCAATCTGAGCTTGTGGATGAATAATCATGGTTTCCCGCGTAGGAATCGCTGGCGAATGTCCTTCGATCGAGATGTTTGGAATCCATTCAAGCCAGCTTGGCAAGTACCAAGCATGTCGACCCAAAATCCTCATCACACTCGGTACCAATAACGATCGAACGATCGTTGCATCAATCAAAACTGCTGCCCCAAGACCAAATCCCATCGATTGGAAGAAGGCGATGTCACCAAGGGCGAATCCACCGAATACCGCAACCATGATCAACGCAGCACCAGTGATGATGCTTGCCGTCTTTCGAAGACCAAACGCCACCGATTCAGACGCGAGACCCGTTTGGTCGTAGCGTTCCTTGATTCGACTCAACATGAACACGTGGTAGTCCATAGACAGACCGAACAAGATGCTGAACATGAACAACGGTAACCAGAATTCGATCTGATCGACCTGTTCAAATCCGAACAAGTCGATTAGGAAGCCCTTCTGGAATACGAGAACCACGAGTCCATATGCTGCCCCCACCGAGAGTAGGTTCATTATGATCGATGCGATTGAAATCGTGATCGACCTAAACGCGAGCAACAGCAGTAAGAAGCTCAGGCTCAGAACTGAAGCGAACACAATAGGCAGGTATTCATCAGTAATCTGCACCGAGTCAACAACCTCGGCCGGTCCGCCACCCACCAGCGCTTCATAAGAATCGGCAGGTACGTCTGAGAAAGCATCTGGAATTATTGTCGAACGTAGATCACGAATAGTGCCTAACGCTTCCTGACCTTGAGGGTCACCAGGAATTGACGATCTTAGAACGGCAAGTCTCTCCGCAGCTTCGATTCGAACGTCAGGAGCTGGAAGTCCTGCATCGTCGACCATCGACAACTCGAGTGCAGCCAAAGCGCTGGCTATTGGCTCTGAACCGACGTCACCGTCGATAACAATAACTGCCTGTGCGTCAGAGCCAAACCCGAACTTGTCATCAAGCGTTTGAAATCCGATTTTCGCCGGAATTTCGTCGGGCAGTACAGAAATCCCGCTCGTTCCCTTTTCGAGATCGAAATAGAAGTAACCAAGTATGAGCAATATCGTGGTGGCAACGATTAGGCTGATCCACGGTCGGCGCATTACGTTCACAGTAATCGTGTTCCATACGCCCGACTCAGCTTCTGGGTCAGTAGGTGTTTCGTCGCCATATATCGATGAAAGATTGAAGTTGCTGAAACGACGAATCAATGCCAACACAAGAAGAATCAACATAACGCCGCCGGACACCATGATGACGTTGGGTCCAAAACCGGCGCTCAACGACAGAATCACAACTCCGACAATGAACAGCCCGGCGGTAATTGGAAGTGGTGCCTTTATGGCATGTACCTTGTCGCCCAGAATTCCGATAATTGCAGGTAGCAACGTAATACCGACGATCACTGCAACGAATACAACAAGAATTGATCCGATACCGAACGCCTGGAACGTTCGCTCTGGAATGAGCAACATTCCGAGCATTGCCAACACCACTGTTAGCCCACTGAATACAACTGCGCGTCCGGCAGTTCCCCCAGCTGCTTCGATAGCGGCCTGCTTATCTAACCCACGTTCACGTTCTTCTTTGTAGCGAGACAGGATGAACAACGAGTAGTCGATACCGACTGCCAATCCCATCATCGAAATAATGTTCGGCACGAACTCGTTGAGTTCCATGAATTGACCGACAATGGAGGTCATACCGATGGCTGTGAAAATCGCAGCAACTGCGAGAATAATTGGAATAAATGCCGAAACTACAGACCCGAATACCAGCGCCAAAATGATGAGAGCGATCGCAATACCAATCGTTTCACCGGTTACAAGATCGCTCTCTGCCAATTCGCTGAAGGTGTGTTCTATGGAGGCATTACCCACCATATAGACCTCGAATTGGCCGTCGGTAAATTCTTCAGTGACATGCAATAGCGTGGTAATTTCACCAGCGCTCGCATCAAGCACGTCTATCGTAGTTAAGAGGGTCGTGCCATCATCGGACACCCTTCCCTCATAGTCGGTGAATTTTCCGACCATCACTTCGACACCGTCTGCTGTTTGAGCCGCTTCGAGCGCATCTCCGAATTCGTATACCCGTTGGTCGAATGCTGCATCGCCCGGCTTTAAGCCATCTGCGAAGATCAGAACAAACTCATCTGAAGTTGCAGGGCCTGTTTCCTCTTCGGCCTGCTCGTTCTTGCCATCAACTTCGTCAAAACGTTCACTGATGAGCATTTGAGCTCGCTCGTACTCAAGAACCTTGGTCGGACCTTGGTCACCGTCTAAGGCACTTTCGAGCATGGTATTGGCCAGAGCACCGGCAGCAACAAGAACAACAATCCACCCAGCTACGACCCACCACGGACGACGCCCGCTAAAGCTCGATATTCCTTCACCAGAAACTCTCATTTTGCTCCCGACTGCATTTGAAAATGCAGTGTTGCATGCATGCGATTGGATAAAAAAATCCAGCATTCAACTCTGAACTGCTCACACCACAATGTCGAGTATTGACTCGCATATTCAGTGTTGAGTCGGGTATTTCCCGGTTAGTTGCTGGTTTGATAGCGCATGTAATTGCAGATTTATGAATCTAGATTGAATCCCCACCAATGGGTATTTTCTAGTTGAATACAATCTTGATTAGTGATCAAACATACTCTTCAGAACCATTTTTTCGCTGACAGTGAGAGTTACAATTTTTGGTCGTGCCACCAACGACCGATTCCCCCACAACTTCTCTACCCCGCGTAGCTAGAACCCCCTTTTACTACGGCTGGGTTGTACTTGTAATAGCAGCACTTGGCAGTTTTGCTTCGGGACCTGGGCAAACGTTCACTTTCTCGGTTTTCCAGAATTCATTTATCGAGGATTTGGCTCTTTCATCGACCTCTGTATCGACTCTTTACTTGTTCGGTTCGCTCACTGCTGCAGGCCTGATTATTTTTATTGGCCGCAGCCTCGACAAATACGGGCCACGCCGAATGATGGTGTTCGCAGTGGTGTGCCTCGGACTCGGGGCACTGTGGCTGTCGCAAGTAAATTCCGCTTGGCAGCTGTTCGTCGGATTCGCCATCATGCGAACCATGGGTCAAGGCGCATTGAGCCTAATCCCTGCAACGATGGTCAGCGTGTGGTTCGTACGAAAACGCCCTTTTGCGCTCGCCCTAATGGCACTCGGCGTTGCAACTGCCAGCGGTGTCTACCCGTTCTATGGAGCAACGCTGATCGATGAATTTGGCTGGCGCACTGCCTGGATAGTGATCGCTATCACCGGGTGGGTATTGTTGATCGTTCCGGCGATCGTGTTCATCAGATCAAGCCCTGAATCAATCGGGCTCAAGCCTGATGGCGATAAAGACGAACCCGATGATGCGTCATCCAAATCGAAGAAGAATCCCGAGCAGATCGAACACACTTGGACCGTCAAGCAGGCGGTTCGATCTCGCATGATGTGGTTGTTGGTTTTCGCTGGCTCGGCGCAGTCTTTGGTTGGAACAGGCGTGGCATTCCAACAAGTCTCGATCATGACTTCTAAGGGTCTTAGCATCGGAGCAGCTGCCGGAGTATTCGGCATCATGGCTCCGTCTGCGATAGCCGGTCAGTTCATCGCTGGCTATCTAGCAAGCAGAATGCCAGTGCGATATCTAATGGCCGTAGGTCAGCTCGGACTGGTCGTCGCAATGATCATGTTGCTGCGTACTGACCAACTTTGGCAGGCTTATGCATACGGGGTGGTACTCGGACTAAATCAGGGATTCCTGATGAATCTTAATCAGGTTGTTTGGCCTGCCTACTTTGGTCGTAAGCATTTGGGCAGCATCAAAGGCGTCGCCAACTTCGGGATGATGGCTTCAGCCGCTCTTGGGCCGCTACCGCTCGCGCTGTCTATCGACCAAACAGGTTCGTACACACTCGGACTCTACGGATATATGGTGCTTCCACCGTTGTGTGGAATCGCAGCCCTATTCGCAGGAAATCCACGACCGGCACCTCGACATATTCTGTCGAGAAGGTAATTTTCAGGATAGATCGATACCGACTTACGTCTGGTCGGCTAGAACTGTCACAAGTGTCGAATTGTTCGGTGAATTGTTCGGTGTCCCGGTGTAGTGCCCTTTTCCGGTCGTATCTTCCAGCAGAAGTAACGAACCGGTGCCGAAGACCCTGACTTCACCATCGGAAACTTCGCCGGTGAATTCTCCGGTCAGAATCGACATGAATTGACGTTTCCGGCTTGTATGCCACTTGCCGTCCCGTCCCGTTGGCGCTTGGAAGAACTGCACTCCAGTGTCAGCTTGAGCACCTCCAACGAATACTGGAGGCGCAGGAGGAGCAAAGTCGACGAGTTCAAGATCTACAGAAACGTCTTCCAAATGAGACTCACCATCTTCATCAGCGTAGAGGCGCACATACGTGAATTTTGACATCGGTGCATCATACATTTCACGTATTTGTGAGTCCATCTGCTCCCCTGCTGCTGTAAAGTTCGCCGAAGTTTTGAGTTTTACTTTCGCAAATAATGAATTGAAAGCTGTTTGACCAAATGACGGAAATGACTGGCGGCGAATTTCTTGCCGAAACCATGCACGGATACGGCGTAACCCACTTCTTCTTTATGCCGGTGATCGTCGATGATTCGATGGTTCACATGGAACAGCTCGGCATCACCCGAGTCATGGCTCACAGCGAAAAGCCAGCCGCCTACATGGCCGACGGCTACGCCCGAGTAAAGGGTGCAGTTGGATTTTGCGGAGCGCAGTCGGTAGGTGCCACGAACCTTGCAGCGGGTTTGCAAGACGCCTATCTCGCAAGCTCCCCGGTCGTAGCCCTAACAGGCCGACTCGCTCAAGAGCAGCAAGATCGCCACGCCTATCAGGAAGTCGATCACGGCGCGCCGTTCTCGGCAAACACCAAGTACAGCGCACGCGTCGACAGAACCGACCAACTACCGATGTATCTTCGACAGGCGATTCGAGAAGCAACCACAGGTACTCCGGGTCCTGCCCACTTAGATCTAGCCGGGATCGCCGGTGGAGATATCACCAAGAACAGCGCTGATATGGAAGTGATTATCGAGAGTCAATTCTCGAGCCTTCCTCCGTTCCGCCCCGAGCCAGACTCAGGATCGGTCATTGCTGCGCTAAGTGCACTCGCAAGCGCCGCCAAGCCGCTAATAATTGCTGGCGGTGGCGTGAAGACTTCAGATGCTGGCAAGCAATTGATCGAACTCGCCGAGCGGTTGAACATCCCCGTTGCAACCTCGCTCAACGCCAAAGAGACGTTCCCTTCCGATCACCCACTCGCTGTCGGCGTACCAGGGTCATATTCACGTGCTTGTGCAAACCAGACAGTCGCCGAAGCCGACCTCGTATTCTTCATCGGAAGTCACACCGGCGGACAGATCACCAACGACTGGAAGCTTCCTCGCGGCGGCACTCGAATAATCCAGATGGATATCGATGCCTCAGAGCTGGGTCGCTCGTTCCCAATCGAAGTTGGTCTTCAGTCGGATATTCAGGCTGGATTGCAGAAGATGCTGAACGCCAGCGGAGAAGTCGGCACAGCCAGCGATGAAAGTGATCGCACACAGTGGATCAACCGAGTACAGCAGTTGGTTTCCGATTGGAAAGCTAGCGTCGACCCTCTCTGGAAGTCCGACGATATGCCGATGCGTACAGAGCGACTTTCGCAGGAGCTTACGGATCACATGCCGAGCGATGCGATTCTTGTTGCCGATACGGGCCATTCAGGAATCTGGACCGGCACTATGATCGATCTCACAAGCCCCGACCAGTCGTTCATTCGATGTGCTGGCTCGCTAGGCTGGGCGTTCCCTGCGGCAATTGGTGCTAAGGCAGCAGCCCCAGATCGTCCTGTAATCACGTTCGCTGGTGACGGAGCACTCTGGTACCACTTCATGGAACTAGACACTGCCGTTCGATACGGACTGAATACGATCACAGTCGTAAACAACAACCACTCTCTAAACCAAGAGCGTAGCTTGAACGTTCGCAACTACGGCGGCGACTTGCCGGGCTCAGACGAACTGTGGCACCTGACCGATACCGACTTTGCAGCGATGGCTGAACAAATGGGTGGTTTCGGAATCACGGTGAAGAATCCGGCCGATTTCGAAGGTGCTCTCGATCAAGCGTTAAATTCTGGAAAACCAGCTGTGATCGACGTAAAAACAAACATCGAAAGTATCGCTCCCCCAGCTTGGGATTAATAGCCCGCTTTCCGCATTAGCCTGATCCAAATATCGACCTGAAATGGTGTGCCGTAATTGTTTGTTTGCGGCACGCCCGCCCGGGTCATTTTTACAAACAATAATTAGTTCACGGAGAAATAAATGCTCGCAGCCGGTACCGCCAGAGTCGACATCACACCGCCAATCGGAATCGCCCACGCAGGATGGGGGGCACAATCACACGAGGGGGCAGAAGGGGTCGACATGCCACTGACGATCACCGCGTTGGTGATCGAGCCTGACGGCAATACGAACCCTGCAGAACGCATCGCCATTCTGGACATCGACACTTGCATACTCGTCGAAACCTACGATGTGCGCATCCGCAACGCTGTCACAGAAGCCACAGGGATCCCAGCAGTAAACCAGCGAGTTTCGTACACCCATACTCACTCGGGCCCAATCGAAGGCCTGTCGTGGATAGTCAAGGGTGCCGATATGGTCGAGCCGTGGTTCCGCTCTTTGGCTCCAGCATCTGCCAAGGCAGTCGAAGAGGCGATATCGAAAATCGTTCCTGTACGGTCGGACTCTGGGAAGGGTCATTGCGAAATCAATATCAACCGCCGCCCTGTGAGTCACGATGGCAAGGTGTTTACAGGTCGGAATGCAAGTGGATTCGTTGATCACGAAGTATTGGTTACTGCTCTCGACGATCTCGACGGCAATCCGGTTGCAACGCTTGTGAACTACGCCTGTCATCCAACAATTATGGGACCAGAGAACAAGCTGATTACTCCGGACTACCCGGGGCCAGTTCGTGAAACGGTCGAAAGCATCGTTGGCGGCACATGCTTGTTCCTTCAGGGAGCTGCTGGCAATCAAGGACCCATCGATGGGTTCACCGGCGATACGTCGGTATATCGCAAGCTCGGCAAGCAGTTGGGCATAGAGGCTGCGCGAGTGCGGTTGACCATCGATCCAGTTCCACGCGAAGAAAAGTTGGAACAGATTCTCTCGTCGGGAGCCGATCTTGGGATTTACTCGTTCAATCAGGCGGGGGAGTCCGATGACACGCTTGGTTTGATCGAATCCTCCGCATTACTGCCGATCAAAGAGATGCCACCCGAATCCGAGGTACAGGCTAACTTCGATGCGATCCAAGCCAATCTTGAAAACGTGAGGAAACGCGGCGGAACGGTCGAAGAAATCAAGCAAGCAGCGTTCCCGGCTAAGCGAGAAACATTGCTTCTTCGCCACACAAAGACGTTTGGTCAGGGTGGAGAGAAGAGAGAGATTCCAATTCAGGTAATCCGAATTGGCAACACTGCCCTAGTAGCAATACCAGTCGAGCCATTCGCCGAAATCGGTACAGCCGTGAAAGAGCGATCACCAGCCGACTGGACTCTATTCTCCGGCTATGCAAACGGCTATTACGGCTACCTTCCGATGGAGTACGCCTACCCAGAAGGCGGCTACGAAGTTGGACCAACAGCGCCGTTTGAAGCCGGTGCCGCAGAACAGATGATCGAAGACTGCCTCGAAGCTATTCACAAACTCTGGGACTAGTCGCCTACTAATATTCTGAAAATTAAATAATTCAGCCCGACGGAGAAGTTCGATGACCGACACACAAAATGGCCCCAAAATAGGAATTTCAGTCAGCAATTTCGATGATTCGACTTTGCGACGGGTTCGTCAGCTTGGCATCACCAACGTCCATTCCAGCGGCGGTGCCGGTAGTTCCGATTCGAATTTCGGTCGAGAAAATCAGCTGCCGTGGACCGATGACACACTCGGAGCCGATGTAAAAGCGCTTGCTGCCCACGGAATAAAACTGGGCATCAAGATGATCACCGGCTTCCCGAACGCCATCTATGGTCGCCCCGGACGCGATGAAGATATCCAGAAAGTAATCGAGTCGGTTAAATGCGCTGGGCGATTGGGTATTCCGGTCGTTGAATACAACTGGTACGCCCACCGAATAATCGAGGGATACTCATACGTCGAGGGTCGAGGTGGTGCTGGGTATCATGCCTTCGACTACGAATCGATCAAAGATCTGCCCCCGCTGCCGGAAGAGGGCGCTCACACTGCCGATGCGATGTGGGACAACATCACTTACTTCCTGAAGGCGGTAATTCCGGCAGCCGAAGAAGCCGGTGTGCGAATGGCTCTACATCCAAACGATCCGCCAGCCCCGATCAGTCGTGGCTCTGAGCAGATCATGGGAAGCATCGACGGCTGGAAGAAGCTAGCAAGCATCGTAGATAGCCCTGCGAATGGCATCACTTTCGACTGCGGTGTGACTCGTGAAATGGGCGGCGACCCAGTTGAAGTAGCGCGCTACTTTGGTGATCTCGACCGTATAAACCATGTTCACTGGCGCAACGTAATTACCGATATACCGAACGAGAAATACACCGAGGTATTCTTGGACGAAGGCCAAGTTGACATGCTCGCAGTGATGAAAGAACTTGTGCGCCAAAACTACCCACGAATCGTGTACCCAGAGCACCCGCCAGTGATGGATCACGACAAAGAGTTCAAACACGATGGGTTCGGGGCTGGTTATACCGGATTCGCCTACACAGTTGGCTACGCACGGGCGACACTGCAGGCAGCCTTGGCTGGAGCATAGGCTGCATTTGTCGTGTTTCCAGTCGGGCGGTAATATCTGGCTAACAAGCTCAATCATCACCCACAAGAATCGAAGAGGAAAATATGTACAACCTGAACCACATTCACATGAAGTCGAACGATCCTGAAAAAGCTGCCGACTGGTGGGTCGCCAACTTCGGATTCACGATTGTCGACGATTCAACTCGTGACACTGGCGATCGCTTTATCAAATGTCGATCGGGGAACGATGTACCAGTGAACATCTCGGGCCCGCTCGACGGTCAAACTCTTGTCGCAAGCGATTCGGGTCCGAACCTCGGGCTTGAACACTTCGGATTTGATGTCGAAGACATTGATGTTGAGCTGGAACGACTCGCAGCCGTCGGCGCTCCGTTAGTCGATGGACCGAACGAACTGCCCGACGGAACACGATTCTGCTGGGTTCAAGCCCCCGACAATGTGCGAGTAGAACTAATACAGTGGCCTAGTTAGGCGACTAGCTGTTGTCCGAGTCCGCGGCCAAGTTCTCGCCTCGGAGTCGGCTGGCACGAATGTCGTGCTTGCCGGGATAACGAATTGGCAAGTGACCATCTTCGATCATCAAATCCAACGGATTCGCCATCGTTTTCATCGGCATCTGCACCTGCGTGTGCAGGCGCGCCGACTCGTAAACAGCGTGCACCATCTCTAATGCCTTGTAGCCGTTCTCGCCATTGCCGCGGTGGTAGTCGGATCGACCCGAAGCCCAGTCGGCAAGTTCACGTGCCTGCCCTGCTCCACCCTCTACCCACTCGAAACGGTCTGCGCCGTATTTGAAGAACTCGCCGTCGGGCTTGTGATGCGCCCAGCCGCCCGACTTTCCATTCATCAGATGCAGATCGTCAGTGGACATTTCGATCATGCCTTCAGATCCGTAGATACGAGCGCCCTGCCAGCGAACCGGCGTCAGGTCAGAAACGATCATCGCTTGTGCATCATTCTCGAATCCGAATACTGCAAGAGCCTTGTCTTCTATTTGGGTTGAACGCTCCCAGTGATCGGTCTCTCGTTCCACGTTGCCCATCACCCACGTGCACTCGACATCGCCAAGAAGATACCTAAACATATCGGTTTGGTGCGAGGCGTAGTTGGGAAGCCCATCGCCAGCAACACTTGTGATGAGGCGTACGTCGCCGATCTCGCCATCTTCGATCATCTGTTTCGCCAATGTGTAGGCAGGCAGGAATCGACGTTGGTGACCTATGACGAGCTTCACGTTGTTACGTTCGCAAACCATCAGCATGTCGGCTGCAGCGCCCAGACTATCGGCCATAGGCTTCTCGCAAAGAATCGCCTTCACACCACCGGCTGCGGCGGCGGCGATGGTCATAGGAGCGTGTCCGCTGTGCCACACGCCAATCGAAACTACGTCAGGCTTGGCAACCTGAAGCATCTCTCTGAAATCGGTGAAGTGCTGTGCCTTGTAGTCGTCGTTTTCGGCAAATACTTCGTCGTACTCGTTCATCACATCTGGGCTGAGATCAGCCAGTGCGACGATTTCGTACTGGCCGCTGTTTAGATAACCCCTAGAGTGATTCTGGGTCATCCCACCACTGCCAATAACACCAACGCGAAGTTTATCTGCCAATTTTCTAGCTCCAATTTGTGAATGCCGTAGTGAACTCAGCAGAGTTTACAGGTGATCGATTTCCGGCGCATATATTGACTGTCCGAATCAAGAATCGCAGCTGATACAGCGAAAAAACTGCCGTACATCTGATAAGTTGCGGATCGTCGGTGACCCTGCCCAGCATCGGTGTTATCAAACCATTCGTATCCTTAACTCAAACGGAGTTCGAAATGAAACTGCTCTTCTTCAACGATTTTCTGCTTGGCGTCCTAAAAGCCGACAACGTCGTCGATGTGTCGAGTGTCGTAAGCGACATCCCTCACAACACTCCGCAACAGTTGATTAGTGGTCTCATATCCGATTTTGAGAGCTATAGATCGAAGCTTGAAGACGCCGTAGCTGCAGCCGACGGTGTGCCCGTTTCGGGAGTCAGAATTCGACCGCCACTGCCGAAACCTACGAATATCGATTGCATGGCAGTCAACTACATGGAAGATGGCACACGCGACGAACCTGCCGAGATTAACGCCTTCCAAAAATCAGCATACGCGATCATCGGACCCGGCGACACGATGGTTCTTCCCGACGCTCCAGCAACTGTTTTCGAGGGCGAAGCCGAGATGGCGTTGGTCATCGGAAAACAGGCGACCAACGTCAAAGCAGCCGATGCGTTCGACTATATTTTTGGTTACACAAACTTCATCGACGGCTCTGCACGTGGACTTCCTGGCGCAAATGTTTTTCACGCCATGAAGTCTCGCGATACTTTCGCACCGATTGGCCCATATATCGTCACCGCCGACGAGATTGGCGACCCACAGAATCTTCAGGTTCAGCTCTGGAACAACGGTGAAATTAAACAGAATTTCAACACCGATGACATGGGTCATAAAATCGCTAGGTGCATCGAGTTCATCACCGCTATTCATACGCTTGAGCCGGGAGACATTATCGCCACCGGGACCAATCACAGGGGACTCAATCCGTTCCAAGACGGCGATTTCATCGAACTCGAAGTCGAGGGTCTCGGTCGCCTCGGTTTCAATGTGAAAGACGACCTTAAGCGAACATGGGCGCGGGAAACGCATCTCGAAAGGGAAGAAAAAGGCTTATCGGGATCGCCTCCGCAGGATTCCGGCAAGTACTCGTAATTCGATGACGACAAACGAAAACGATCTCTCATACGTCATTCATCACACTAGGGCGATGCGTCGGCTGAAGCCTGACCCTGTTCCCGAAAAGTTATTGCATGAACTGATCGATGCTGCCAATCAAGGTCCAACAGGCAGCAATAAGCAAAACACTAGCTGGATCGTAGTCCGAGATGTTGAACAGAAGAAAAAGTTAGCCGAACTAAACAGAATTGCTGTCGAGGGATATATCGACGCACCTGATTCATCGGCACCCGAGCGAGCGGGCATCGTGAAGGCGGTGAAGTGGCAGCGGGATCACTTCGTTGATATTCCAGCGATCCTCATTCCGTGTCTCACTTTCGAAACGCTCCCGGCCGATACATGGCAGGCAGGTGCCGGCTCGGGTGGCTCGGTTTGGCCAGCTGTGCAGAACGTTTTGCTGACTGCTCGCTCGATGGGTCTTGGGGCAGCGTTGACGACGTTGGGACTTTCTAATCGACCAGCTGCAAAAAAGATTCTGGGACTGCCAGAATTAGTTGAGCCGTACGCCATCATTCCGGTCGGCTATCCGATGGGCAAGTTCGGACCAGTGAGTCGTCGTCCCGTGGAAGATGTGGTCCACTTCGACCGCTGGTAACAGCTATTCGGTAATCGTCACGATGTCCGCGCCACCAACGGTGGCGACGCCTGTTTCTCGATTCATCACCGACAACTCGTGCAGGAGTAGTCCAACGCGTTGAACCTTAGTCGACTTCGGCCGATTTCACCCGCGAGATAAGCTCGGTGGTCGAAATGCCCTCGGTGTAGCCGACTGACTGATAGATGCCCATTTCGATCGGCACGGAATACCATGTGTCTCGAGTTTTTGGAGAGACGTCGTCACCGTGCATTATCAAGTCGATATCGTGCTTTTCGATC